>Ga0075464_10000333_pt1 | contig 20477 bp, 15 predicted proteins | sample DEB19_08_DNA_5_FD_75068 | JGI IMG/M metagenome (GOLD analysis project Ga0075464, IMG submission 75068) | Aqueous microbial communities from the Delaware River and Bay under freshwater to marine salinity gradient to study organic matter... | ecosystem: Environmental > Aquatic > Marine > Coastal ...
CAAATAGGTTAATACAAACCCAAAAAAGCTAATACGTTCAGCGCCTGGCTTGAATACACCTTCCTTAACTATATTAAAAGCCTTACTTACTAATGCCCATAAAAAAACAAAGATCCATGGCAAAAAGCTCCAACACATATTCTCTAAAAGAAAGGTGAAATAACTCATTTCATGATAAAAATTCTCACCGGTATACCTTCCAAAACTTTGTGTCCAATAATAAAATTTAAGCCCAGATTCAATGGGTCTATTGTTAATTAACTTTCCAGGATGCAAGTCGTATTGTTGATACAAACCCCAGCTCATTGGAACCAATAGTATAGCCAACAAAACAAGTCCAAGCAAATAAATTGGCTTAATAAAAAAGCTCCACTTTTGTTGACTCACCCACTGTGGCACAAAGCAAAGTACGGGGACCACAATAGCTATAGGCCCCTTAGTCATCATTCCTCCTGCAATAGCCATTAATGCTAAGAAAAAATCTCTTGAATTATTTTGTTCTGCCCATTTTGCTAAAAGATAAATACTTAAAATAACCCAGCCCATTAAAATGGTATCTGTTCTTACGTCGTGTGCAATTAAGAAAAAAGCCTGACAACTAGCTAATATGATAGTTGCTAGCCTGGCAGTCTGATTTGAGTAATATAATTGTGTAAACTTAAATACGCTGTACAAAGCCACCCCTAGGAATATTAAGGAGGGAATGCGATAAGCCCAGTCATATACTCCAAATATTTTCATGGACAAAGCAGATAACCAAAACAGCATGGGTGGCTTGTCTAGATAATCTTTCCCTAAGTCAAATATTTGTAAATAGCTTTTTCTTTCCAACATCTCCCTGCTTATTGACGCATACTGACTAGCATCTATGTCCATTAATGGTATCATAAATGCACCAACCATATAAATGCCAACGCAGGCTGCTAACAATATTATAAACGCATTCTTATTCATTTCAGTGCTTTAAATTTTTAATTACTAATTGGCTGCCATCTTAAAAACAATTTCCCCATAAAATATCCCACAATTAAACCAATTAAAGTTCCTACAAAAATATCTAACGGATAATGTACCCCAACATATACTTGTGCATAGGAAATGAAAGCTGCCCAAATGAAAAATAAATATGTGTATTTTTTGAAAAGGGGTTGCAAAGTCATAAATACAAACATAGCAAGTCCAAAATGATTCGCGGCGTGCGAGGAAGTGAAACTAAACCCGCCAGAACAATGTTCTAACAATAACCTAGATTGATGCATAATGGCAGGATCTGCACAAGGTCTTAGCCTATGTACAAATGGTTTAAAAAAGCTACTACTTATCTGGTCTGTTGCCGCAATATTAACCGCCAATATCAATATCCATTTCCAAGCATTTTTGCCCCATTTAATAAATATATAGGCCAGAATTGCAGCATACATTGGATACCAGTTATTGGAAGTTCTCAACCAGGGCATTAAATGGTCGGCCAAAGGGCTGGTCCATTGTCCATTAATTTTACTAAACAAGGCTTGATCTTTCACTAAAAGGGCATCCCAAAATGTTTGCATCATGCCATAAAGATACAAGGAAGTGCAAAAATTTAAAGTAAATTTGCATACCCAATTATTTAAGCACTTATATAGTTATTATGGCACTTATTAAAAGCATTTCAGGATTTAGAGGCACTATTGGTGGAAAACCTAACGAAAACCTTACCCCTATTGATATTGTAAAGTTTGCTTCCGCATACGGGACCTGGTTAAACTCAAAATCGGCTGGTCGTAAAAAGGTAGTTGTAGGCCGTGATGGTCGTATAAGTGGTACTATGGTGGAAGCCCTAGTGGAACAAAGCTTATTGGCTTTAGGTATTGACGTAATCCATTTAGGCTTAAGCACAACCCCAACGGTAGAAATGGCGGTTGTTTTTGAAAAAGCAGCCGGTGGTATCATTATAACTGCTAGTCATAATCCTAAGGAATGGAATGCCTTAAAATTATTAAACGAAAAAGGTGAATTTGTAAGTGGGGAGGAAGGTAAGACCATATTAAATCTGGCAGAGAACGAAGAATTTCAATATGCTCCAATAGACGAAATTGGAGTGATTCATGCTGACAATCAAAGTTTAGAAAAACATATTCAAGCCATACTAGCTTATCCACTGGTAGACGTTGAGGCTATTAAAGCAGCCAATTTCTCGGTGGTAGTGGATGCTATTAATAGTTCAGGCGCTTTCACTGTTCCTGCCTTGTTAAATGCAATTGGAGTTGAAAAAATTAAAGTACTCAACGCAGAAATGACGGGAGAATTTGCGCATAATCCTGAACCTTTAAAAGAGCATTTAACTGAATTATGTAGCACTGTTGTAAAAGAGAAAGCACATTTGGGAATTGCGGTAGACCCCGACGTTGACAGACTTTGCTTTGTAAGCGAAGACGGAGAATTATTTGGCGAGGAATATACATTGGTTGCAGTAGCGGATTATATTTTACAAAATAAAAAAGGAGCAACTGTAAGTAATTTATCTTCCACAAGAGCCTTAAGAGACTTGAGCATCCAACACGGTTGTACTTATTTTGCGAGTGCAGTGGGGGAAGTAAATGTGGTAAATAAAATGAAGGCTGAAAATGCAGTAATTGGTGGAGAAGGCAATGGAGGAATTATTGTACCTGACTTACATTATGGCAGAGATGCCTTAATAGGAATCGCATTATTCCTTTCTCATTTAGCTAAATCAAAAATGACCAGTGCCGAATTAAGAGCTAGTTATCCTGCTTATTTTATGAGCAAGAAGAAAATGGATTTAAATGTACATGTGCCCATTGATAAAATATTCAGTGCATTAGAAATTGAATTTAAACAATACCCTATTGACAGAGTAGATGGTTTTAAAGTAGACTTTGAAAACGAGTGGGTACATTTAAGAACTAGCAATACAGAACCTATTATGCGTATTTATACAGAAGCTGGCTCGCAAGTAGCTGCAGATGAATTAGCAGACCGTATCATCTCAATCATCAATACTATAAAGTAAACTATCCTATAAAACTAAGTAATTTTTTTCCTTATGGAGCGAATATATTTTGACAACGCAGCAACTACTTCATTAGATCCGCAGGTATTAGAAGCAATGATGCCATTTATGATGGAGAAATTTGGCAATCCTTCTTCTATATATAGTTATGGCAGAGAAACAAGAATGGCTATAGAACAAGCAAGAAAATCGGTAGCTAAAATTTTAGGAGCTAGACCTTCCGAGATATTCTTTACTAGTGGTGGAACAGAAAGCAGTAACACTATTTTACAAGCTGCTATTAACGACTTAGCATGTAAACATATTATAAGCTCTCCTATTGAACATCATGCTACATTACATACTGTTGAGCATCTTGCCAAACATGCGGGTGTTAAATTGTCATGGGTAAATATTTTGCCCAATGGCCATATTGATTTGATTCATTTAGAACAACTTTTAACAGACAACCCAGAAAAGACGATTGTAAGTATCATGCATGCTAATAATGAAATTGGGAATATGATTGATATGGAAACCATTGGCACTATTTGTAAAAAACACAATGCCTATTTTCATAGTGATACGGTGCAAACTGTAGGTCATTTCCCCTTCAAATTAAGCGAAATGCCTGTTGACTTTATTACTGGTGCGGGACATAAATTCCATGGACCTAAGGGTGTTGGAATGTTATATATTAATGAAAATATTAAAATAAGCCCATTGGTACACGGAGGCGCCCAGGAAAGAAATATGCGTGCTGGTACTGAAAACTTATATGGTATTATTGGATTTGCAAAAGCTTTAGAATTAGCAACTGCCAATTACGAAAAAGAAAGTGTCTACATTCAGTCTCTAAAGCAATATATGTACGACGAATTGATAGCTAAAATTCCAGGGGTAAGCTTTAATGGTGATACTTTTGGAAAAAGCTTATATACTTTATTAAGTGTCAACTTCCCTAAGAACGAAAAGACAGAGATGATTTTGTTTAATTTAGATATGAAACAAATTTGCGCAAGTGGTGGTAGTGCTTGTTCAAGCGGAGCACAACAAGGATCTCATGTAATTCAAGCTTTACAAAAAGGCAATGACATTGTAACTATCCGATTCTCTTTTAGCAAGCATAATACCCAAAAGGAAATTGATACCGTTGTTGAGGCTTTATCAACAATGTTATAATTGAATTTCAATTCCACTCATTATTATTGAACACTATATTATATAAGTTCTTATATCAAAAAAGGCTCCCATTGGGAGCCTTTTTTGTGTCATAGTCATTATAACTATACCCTATTTATTTTTTTACCGCAGCCGCTGCAGCATCTGATTCCATTTTGTTCATTGCACCTTCTATTTGATAGCAGGTTAATATATCCTGTACAAATGACATTTGCTTATTGCTAAAATTAGACGGTTTGCCTTGATAAGCAGCGTCCGCATTTTGCAAGAACTGCTCTTCCGACATAGGCTCCCCTAATGATCTATAATAAGCGGTTTGTTGTTTTAAATCTTTAATTACAGCAGTAGAAACCTTCTTTGCCAAATTTAATTCTCCAGAAGCATAACAAGCTTGAACAAATACATAAGAGAAATAATTATGTTGGTTGCCTCTATTAGACGTCATACCATAAGGGAAGCTTTTTTCATTCGTTTCACTGTCTAGTTTTCTTAATATTTGTTGTGCACTGTCTTTTTTGCCCTGAGCAACCATTGCCAATGCAATTTGTGCCGTAGCATAACGAATTGAATTCAAATGTCTACGATTTTCTTCATCATAATATACTTTCGGATTTTTTGCATTTCCAAAAGCAAATTTAGTCATGATATTTTTATACGCTGCATCAATATCTACTCCTGCATTTTCAACAGGCACTAATTGATATGACATTCCAGTTTGACGTACATATTTTTCCAAGCCTAATTCTTTTAAGTCCTGAGTTGAAGTAAAGCATATTGGACGCTTAAACTGCGAAGTAGCAATTATCGCATACATAGCTAATTCATTTTTCAACAAATACTGTCTATTAGGATTAAAGTCAATTAATAATTCATTTACAACATTGTCTGTAGGCTTTGCAATACCTGAAGCAATTGCATTCGCTTTATTTACTGGCACACTAAATTTATGCGTTGGGAAAATATTGATTGGGCCTTCTTGTGAAGACACTTTATATTTTCCAGAAGGATCAGCAACTACATAACGCAAGATAGAATCTAAATTATGATAACTTGTTTCGTTATAACCAGCAGAAGCATTATAATAAACTGCATTCAATTTATTACCAGACACTTCTTCTTCGGTTAATATCAAGTCAAACTTATCACTTTGATTTACTTTATATCTAAGCTCTCTCATATACCAGTCAGATCCCAATAAACTATTTACCACAACGCGAACATCTGGACGAATACCTTCCACTTCCTGCGCATACCACAAAGGATAAGTATCATTGTCTCCAAAAGAGAACAAGATAGCATTAGGAGGACAGCTCTCTAAATAATCACGCGCCAAGTCACGAGGCAATGTCTTTTGGCTTCTATCATGGTCATCCCATTCTTGTTGTGCCATTAATGCAGGTACTGCGAAAAAGCAAACTACGGTTGCAGTTATAGCTGCCACTTTTTGTGTTACCGCTTTACTTAGCCAAGCTGCTACTTGTAATACACCCAAGCCAATCCAAATTGCAAAAGCATAGAAGGAACCAACATAAGCATAATCACGCTCACGTGGTTGTAAACTTACTTGATTCAAATAAAGCACAATTGCAATACCTGTAAAGAAGAATAATAAAGCAGTTACTATAAAATCTTTCTTTGCTTGTTGATACTGATATATAAACCCTGCTATTCCTAATAAGAAAGGCAACATGAATAAAGTGTTATTCGCTTTATTGTCTTTTTTAATTGAGTCTGGTAATTTAGATTGATCTCCAAAAATGGCATTGTCTACAAAAGAAATTCCTGTTCTAAAATTACCATCTCTCACATTACCAAAACCTTGTAAGTCGTTTTGTTTACCTGCGAAATTCCATAAGAAATAACGTAAGTACATAAATCCAAACTGGTAATTAGTAAAGTATTTAATATTATCTCTTAATGTTGGTGCTTCTCCATCCACTACACCAGCAAAAGCTTTATAACTATCCATCTGTCCTCTGTCATTTTCGCCATCCCACATTCTTGGAAATAAATGCGCCGACGGTGCAGAAGACCAGTCTCTCTTATAATTCTTACCGGCAACTTCGTAGGTATTTTTAGATTTCACATATTGGTCCCCACCTTCTATATTGTCCACTTTGTCCACATAGTCGGGCCCGAATAAAATTGGCCAATCACCATATTGCTCTCTTCCTAAATAACCCATTAAAGTAACTGGATTGTCTACATTATACATATCTACAGAAGGGTCCGCACTTGAACGTATCATTGTAGTTACATAACTAGTGTAGCCTAATAAGAAAAATATCATTGACCAGATACCTAATTTCAAAAAGTAGAATCCTTTTTTATTCGCATAACGAATACCTAATCCAAGCAATACTGCAACCAAAATAAAGAAGGCAATAAATCCAGTAAAGAATGGTAATCCTAAATTATTTACAAATGCAATATCAAATGCACCAGCCCACTTAATTGTGTATTGAATTAAAAACACTTGAATGAATCCTGTAATAATTACGCCAATCATAAAAGCTACTAATCCACCTTTAAAACTAGGCTTATAGTTTCTGAAATAATAAACCATAACAATTGCAGGAATGGTTAAGATATTCAACAAATGCACCCCAATGGAAACGCCCATCATGTAGAATATGAAAATGATCCATTTGTCAGAACCTTCTTTGTCCGCTGCATGCTCCCATTTCAAAATTGCCCAAAAAACTAAAGCAGTAAAGAATGAACTCAATGCATATACCTCCCCTTCTACTGCACTAAACCAGAATGAATCACTAAAAGTATACGCTAGTGCACCTACAATTCCAGCGCCCATTATCAATATAATTTGATTCGATGTTAATGCAATTCCAGATTGTTTTTCTACCATTCTTTTTGCAAAATGGGTAATAGTCCAAAATAAAAATAAAATGGTAAACCCACTTGCCAATGCACTCATTGTATTCACCGCCTTGGCAGCCGTTAATGGATTGTCTCCAAAAAGAATAATAAATACTCTACCCATTAATACAAACATGGGTGCTCCAGGAGGATGCGGAATTTGTAATTTATAAGCACTGCTTATGAACTCACCACAATCCCAAAAGCTTCCCGTAGCTTCTGAAGTCATAATGTACACTGTACAAGCTATTAAGGTCACAATCCAACCTGTCCAATTATTAATTTTTTTGAAGTCCATTTTGACAATTTTAGTAGTTGCAAACTTAATTGAATTGCGTCAAAATGGGAAATTAATAGGCGGTTTATGATTATTTTAAGATTTCCAAGTTCCAATTAGGTTTTTTATCTTTGCAACCCATGAATACCAAACGTTCTGTAGCATTCCATACATTAGGCTGTAAACTCAACTTTTCAGAAACTTCTACCCTTTCTAGACAATTGGAACAAGAAGGCTTTGAAAAGCGCGCTTTTACGGATAAAGCAGACGTTTATGTGATCAATACCTGTTCTGTTACAGACAATGCTGACAAAGAATGTCGTCAATTGGTAAGACGAATTCAAAGATTAGCGCCAGAAAGCTTTGTGGTAATTACGGGCTGTTATGCCCAGCTAAAGCCTCAAGAAATCGCAGCTATACCAGGAGTAGACTTAGTATTGGGTGCTTCTGAAAAGTTTAACTTAGTTCAACATTTAGCAACCTTGTCAAAAGGAGACGAAACTAAAATTTGCAGCTGCGATATTGAAACTGTTTCTGGATTCAACTCCTCCTTCTCTGTAAATGACCGAACACGTACCTTTTTGAAAGTACAAGACGGTTGTGACTATAGTTGTTCTTTTTGTACTATACCAATGGCAAGAGGTAAAAGCAGAAGTGATAGTGTTGAAAATGTAGTGAATCAAGCAAAACAATTAGCGGCGAATGGCGTGAAAGAAATTGTATTAACAGGCATAAATTTGGGAGACTTTGGGAAAGGTGACCATGGTGGCAAAAAACATGAAGAAGACTTTTTTGAATTAATAAAAGCATTGGAAGCAGATACAGCAATACCTAGGTATCGCATATCGTCTATTGAGCCTAATTTGTTAACCAACGAAATGATTGAATGGGTAGCAAAAAGTAAAAAATTCATGCCACACTTTCATATCCCCTTACAAAGTGGATCTGATGCGGTTTTGAAGTTGATGCAAAGACGTTATAATAGTGAATTATACCGTGAGAAAGTTGAATTAATTAATAAGCTCATTCCACATGCCGCAATTGGTGTGGACGTAATTGTAGGATCGCCTGGCGAAACAGAAGCTTATTTTAAAGAGAGTTTGGAATTTATTCATTCACTAAGCATTGCGTACCTACACGTTTTCACTTACTCAGAAAGAGCAGCAACTAAGGCATTGGATATAAAACCAATTGTCCCAATTTCTATAAGACAGGAAAGGAATAAAATAATGCGCAATTTGTCTTACCAAAAGCAACAGTACTTTAATGCTGCACATATTGGCACTACCAGGAAAGTATTATTTGAGTCCATAAAACAAAAAGACCCTGAAAGTATTGCACTGTTAGAAGGATACACCGACAATTACATTAAGGTAATTACCCCTTATAGAGCGGAATGGAGCAACCAATTAATAGATTGGACTCTGGCTTAATATTAATAGGATTAGACTAAATTATTGAACTGAAATCTCCGCTACTTTGAATTCAACAATCATCATCATATTGATGCTTTCTAGTCTTACAAAGACGGTTTTCTTACCTGATTTAATCACTTCCCCTGTTTGCCCCATGAACAATCCATTGTTAATAGTCACTTTAGTTTGAGCAGGAATATTATTCATATCCACCACCTGAATGGACTGATATGATTCTCCTAAATATTTCTTTATAGTTTCTATTTCTTGGTCGCGTATAATAGCAGGTTTTTTTTCAAAATATAAAAAATTAACTACCCCATTTACTGCTAAAATTTTACTGCGATCTTCTTGACTTGCTTTCACAAATACATAAGACCTAAATAGTGGCTCTTCAATAATCTTCTTTCTGTCAGACCATTGTCTTTCTTTCTTTTGAACTGGGCACCAGCTTTCAAATCCTCTTTGAAGTAAAAGCGCATCCACCTTTTTCTCCCATTTAGATTTAGTATAAATCACATGCCAACGCTTCTCATGTATAGCTAGTTCTGTAGTCATAATTCAAATTTAAAATTACCCTTTCTTTACTGGAGCTATTGTTGTTGTTGACCCTGAACTAAATTGACTTAGTAGATCGGTAGACTGTTTTATTTGTAAATCTTTAGCTACTAGCTTTAACCAAGCCTGATATCTGTCTTGTTTAACTTTATCTGGATTATTGTAAAATTTATCATTATCAGCCTTAAGCGCTGCAATCTGCATTGAGTCTTTTAACTTAATAATACTTTCGTTTTGCTTTACAACAGACTGAATTTCTTTTTTGAAAGCTTGATACTTATCTAATTTCAAATAAATAGGCTTGTCAATTTGTGCAGAAATCCATTGCAAGTTCTTCTTAAACTTTGCAACTGCAGTGTCAGATTCTATTTTCTTATTTGCATTTAAAGCAATCGTACTCATATTGCCTGTTTTAGACCAAACTTGAAATTTCGCTCTTTCCATTTCATCCCATGCCAATGCAGAAGGATTATCCTTCTCTCTGTATTTCAAGAACTCGTACTCGTCTGGGAATACTACGTCGGGCACGACTCCTTTTAATTGTGTTGAACTTCCAGTAATTCTATAGAATTTTTGGAAAGTCAATTTCACTGCTCCATATTCTGTTTGAATTCCTAGTGAATCTAATGGCTTACCAAACGCAACGTTTCTTTGAACAGTTCCTTTGCCATAAGTGGAAGTACTACCCACAATCAATCCTCTTTTATAATCCTGAATTGCTGCAGCAAAAATTTCACTTGCAGAAGCACTAAATTCATTTGCCATAACTACTAATGGTCCGTCATAAAGTATGCCTGCTGTCTCATCATATAAAACCTGAGACCTGCCTTCTTTATTTCTAATTTGTACAACAGTACCTTTGTCAATAAATAAACCTGCCATTTGAACCACTTCATATAAAGAACCACCTCCATTATAACGTACGTCAATAATAATTCCTTTAACTTTTTCTGCTTTTAATTTTTCAACTTCTTTAGCTACATCTTCCGAACATCTATGCCCGTCTTCTCTTTCAAAATCCGCATAAAAATCTGGCAATAAAATATACCCATATTTATCTGCCCCTCTAGTAATCACTGCACTTCTTGCATAACCCTCGTCTAAAATAATTTTCTCTCTTATTAAAGGAATCACCTTCACAGTGCCGTCTGGCTTTTTAACAGTCAAGCGAACTTCTGTACCTAAGTTGCCTCTTATTAATTTAACCGCGTCTGTTGTTTCATATCCCTCAATGTCAACGGGCTCTCCAGCTCCTTGTGCGATTTTAATAATTACGTCATTCGCCATTAACAAACCAGACTTCCATGCAGCTCCTCCAGGTTGTACACTTGCTATTTTTACGCCGTTTTCGTCTTGTGTTAGTAAAGCCCCAATTCCATAAAACACACCACTCATTTGTTCTGTAAAAGATCTTTTTTCAACGGGTGCAAAATAGTCTGTATGTGGATCCATTAGCCCAGTAATGGTATTCAAGAATGTTTCAAATCTTTTTTCTCTTCCAAAGGTTTTATCTAATAATTCAAACTTCTTAAGTTGTGCTTTTTTCACCGCCATTCTTGCTTCAACCTCAATTGTAGAATCCGACTTCACTACAAATTTTTCTTTGCCACTATTTTTTGTTCTGTCTTCAATTGCAGCTGCATATCTATCCAATACTTTATATTTTACTAGTTTAGACCATCTAATATCACGATCAGATTGAGTTGCAGGATAGGACAAATTTGTTGGATCATAATACAAAGAGTCGTCTATATTAAATTGAAACGGCTTTTGAATAATTGAATCGAACATTTTTTTAGCTTCCGCTATTCTCTTTTCATAAATCAAGTCTACTGCAGGTACAAAATAAATTGGTGCACCATGAATTTCATCGTCAATAGTTTTTTCAAAAGGCTTTAAAGTTTCCAAGTCGGACTGCGTAAATAAATCCTTTTCCGGATCCAATGATTTTAAATAACCATCAAATACTTCCTTCGAAAAAGCATCGTCCACTTTCCTTGGACTATAATGTTCACTCTCTAATAAATTACCTACTGTAGATAATAATTTCCTATGTCTAAGATCGGATGGTTCCTGATTTGCTGATTTAGAATTGCTAAAAGCAAAAAAAAGTCCACCAAATACGATTACAGTGGCAAATACTATCCACTTATTTTGTTTTACATATGTCATAATTGCGCGCATGAAGAATTCAAAAATAGCGTAAAATGGCTTTGAAAGCAGTTATTCTATCATATTCAGGTACTTTTTATCAAAATTTTATAAAAACATGCAAAACTAATTTTATAGATACTTTAATTAAACGTATTTTTGCGACCCAAAATGGAGGGCGTAGCTCAGTAGGTTAGAGCGACAGTTTGTGGCACTGTAGGCCGTGGGTTCGAGACCCATCGTTCTCCCCCTAAAAAACCTGTCCCGATTATCGGGATGGGTTTTTTAATGTAAAAGAATATTTATATGAATTTTATCCTAATTCCTTTAATGACCGCCTTATTTGCATGGTTATTGACTTGGTCTTTCGTTAAATTATTATTCTTCCCTTACCATCCCATTAAACTATTCGGCTATAAATGGGAAGGCGCGTGCTACCCTTTAATCCAGCAATTGTCATTGGACAAATTCCTAGGCCCTGACCAAATAGGGAAAAAACTAGACCAAGTAATGCCTTTTATAGACAGCAAATTGGACGACTTTTTCAGAAATAAAATAGGCGAAAAACTACCTATGATTTCCATGTTTATTGGGGACAAAACCATTGCACAACTTAAGGCCGTGTTTTTGGAAGAACTAAGCAATTTATTTCCCAGTTTAATCACCCAATTCAGTCAAAGCTTAGAAGCCGATTTTAAAGCTAATTATAAACAAAAAATGGCCCCAGCTATAGAAATAATTATCATGAAAGCAACTGTAAAACTTAGAATAGCAGCTTTCACAATTGGCTTATTATGGGGTTTACTAACTTATTATATTATTTCCCTTTTTTAGTCCCGCATTAGGGCTATTGATTTAGGTATAATTACCGTTTATACTATCTCAAAACCATTGTTATTATATATGGTCGATATTTGCCCCTTCGATTAAACGATTGACTTCCATGGAAGTCCAATAAACATGAAAAGTAAGATTATGAAAAACATATGTATTGTATTGGGTTTATTACTGGTTCAGTTAACCAGCATTGCTCAGATTCCAGCTGGCGCTAGAGCCGGCGGAGGTGCTTCCATGAATATGGGTCATTTTTATGGCAAAATTGTTGACGCTAACAAAAAGGCCGTTGACGGAGCTACTATCCAATTAAAAGGTAGCAAGTTTGACCCTGCTACTAAAAAAGCAACGGAAGTCATATTAGGTACTATGTTAACCGCTTCTAATGGTGATTTTAGTTTTGAGAACCTACCTGTTATGGGCAATTTTAAATTGATCATTTCTGGCGTAGGCTTTAAGAAATTGGAAAAGACGTTGAGCTTTAATATAAAAATGAATGGCGGTCAAAATATGCAAGAAATGATGGCATTGGTTGATAAAGATTTAGGTAATATTAAATTAGAAGAATCAACAACCGACTTGCAGAGTGTAACAGTATCTTCTACTGCAAGACCACAATTCGAAATGGGTATTGATCGAAAAGTTTTTAATGTAGACAAAAATTTAACAAGCACTGGTCAGACGGCTGTTGAGGTAATGAAAAACATACCAAACTTAAATGTGGACATTGATGGTAATGTTACCTTAAGAAACGCTGCACCTACTTTGTTAATTGACAACAGACCTACCACATTAACAATGGACCAGATTCCTGCAGACATTATTGATAGAGTGGAAATTATCACTAACCCTTCTGCTAAATATGATGCCACAGGTGGTAACGCTGGTATTCTTAATATAGTTTTAAAGAAGAATAGAAAGAACGGCTATAATGGAGGTATCAGAACTGGTATTGACATGAGAGGCAAGTTTAATGGCGGAGGTGATTTGAATATTAGAGATAATAAGTTCAACTACTCTCTTACGGCTAACACAATGGGAAGAAAGTCTATCGGAACATCTGAAACCACTAGAGAGATCATAGGAGCCGCAGTTCCAACTAGCATTAAAACTATAAACAATAGTACGAATAACGGAACCTTTAATTTTTACCGTGCAGGATTCGATTTTTTACCGGACAATAGAAACACCTTCTCTTTGTATGGAAATATTGTAAAAGGTTCATTTAATAATGGTGGTGATCAAATTATTGACTCTATTAAATCTGGTGTTACAAAACAGTATAATTTAGAAAATACTTCTCATTTTGAATTCCTAAATAAAGGAGCACAATTAAGTTATAAGCATTTGTTTGAAGAGAAAGGACATGAACTAACTGCAGACTTTAATTACAACCAAGCAGAAAGTAATAACTGGTCTTTAATTAATTCTAGCTTATTAAATCAAAGAAGTATAGGAACGGGAACTAATAAAAATTACTCTGCTAATATTGACTATGCAAGAGAATTCAAAGGTGATATTAAATTCGAGTCTGGATTAAAGTATAATTACCGTTCAGAATTTAATAGTAGAGACCAATACCGTAGTGAGGTTTTATTAGCTGAGGTAAGTAAGCAATATGACTATAACGAGAAAGTATATGCAGCATATACAAATATTAATATGAAGCGTAATAAGTGGGGCTACCAATTAGGCCTAGAGCAGAAAGCAGAGCTTATGACGGTACTACTTATAATGTGCATACTATTACTGCTGTTCCAGATCCTTTCTCAATGAAATATCCAATTTCATTATTCCCAAGTGCTTTCATTAATTATAAGAAGAATGACAAGGAAGACTTCCAATTCAACTATTCAAAAAGAATTAGTCCTCCAAACTTCTTTCAATTATTGCCTTTCCCAGACTATAGTGATCCGCAAAATATTACTATTGGTAATCCAAAGTTGAAACCTCAGTTCACGCATTCTTTTGAAGTAGCTTATAATAACGCTTATAAAAAAGGATCTAATTTTTTAGCAACCGCTTATTATAAATACAGCACAGACTTGATTACGAGCTATGTGTATAGAGACATTAACCCTGCAAATAATAACGATAGTGCTTATTTTAGCTCTTCTATTAATGCCAATACGGCCGTTGTTTATGGATTAGAATTAAGCAATAAAACAGCAGTGACTAAATGGTGGGATTTGAACTTAAGCTTTAACTTATTTAAGTCTGCAATTCAAGCAACTATCCCTGGTCAAAATGTGGACAATGACTTGACTAGCTGGTTTAGTAAAATGAATAATACTTTCAAAATTGGAAAAGGATTAAGTTACCAATTTAGCGGTCAATACCAAGCTAAGACAATTTTACCTCCAGGTGGAAGTAGCAGTGGCGGCGGTGGTCGTGGAGGCCCAGGTGGCGGAGGATTTGGTGGACCACAGTCTACAGCGCAAGGTTATAATTTACCAGTATATGATTTTGATATGGCCCTAAGAAAAGAGTGGAGTTTAAAAGGCGGTAAAACTGCTAGTTTATCTTTTAGTGTAAATGACGTATTCAAAACTAGAATAAATAAAACCTTCTCTCAAAGTCAATACTTTATTCAAAATGCAACAAGAGTTAGAGATCAACAATTATTTAGATTGAACTTTAGTTTACGCTTTGGTAAATTTGATGTGAATTTATTGAGAAGAAAAAGTAGCAATACAGGAGATGGTGCAGGAATGGACCAAGTACCACAATAACAATATTCCAATATCTTAATAAAAAATTAAGGTACCCCCAACAAAAAGCTAAACCGACTGGTTTAGCTTTTTGTTTTTCCAGTTAACATTGGAACAAAAGAAAATTCGTCAAAGGATTCTATTTTTTCTGTACCGTCTTTTTTCTTCGTAAGCCTTAACATGCGTTGTACAGTTTCTGATTCGTCAACAGGAATCACCATCATTCCTCTTACTTTTAATTGCTCCCATAATTTTTCAGGAATATTAGGTGCCGCTGCTGTAATTATAATTTTATCAAAGGGCGCGAATTGGGGAAGTCCTTCAAATCCGTCACCAAAAAAGAACTGAATATTCGGAAATTGATCTTTGAATATATATTGACTTGTTTTACTTGCTAATTCAGCCTGTCTTTCAATCGTATACACTTGAGCGCCCATAGCTGCTAAGATTGTTGTTTGATACATACTACCAGTACCTATTTCCAATACCTTATCCCCTTGCTTGATTTGAAGCAACTGCGTTTGATAAGCCACTGTATAAGGCTGAGATATAGTTTGATTAGCGGCAATAGGAAATGCACGGTCCTCGTAAGCTATTTTGTCAAAAGCAGAATCTAAAAAGAAATGCCTAGGAATAGCCCCAATGGCTTCTAATACCTGATTATCTGTTATTCCCTTTTCCTTTAATTGAGCCACCAGTTGTTTTCTCAAGCCCTTATGTAGATAGGCATCTTCTAATTTACGCATGCTTATCTTTTAGTTTAATTGCATATCTGTGATAATGCCTTTTATTTTGTCTTGCAATAATTGATACTGTGCATCAAATTGAGATTTGTCAGTTAAAGTAGTACTTACGCTAAAGTAAAATTTTATTTTAGGTTCTGTTCCACTTGGTCTTGCCGAAATTTTACTGCCGTCCTCGGTTATGAATTGTAATACATTGCTTTTTGGTAAATTAATTTTCCAGGTCTCTCCTGTAATTAAGTTTTTACCAGTTTGCAATTCATAATCTAATAAAGTAGCCACTTTAGACCCATTTATAACTACAGGAGGTGTATTTCTGTATCCTTGCATCATACTCGCAATTTCTTGTTGTCCATTCATACCCTTCTTTGTAATGCTAATAAGATTTTCGTAATAAAAACCATACTGCATATACAGTTCAATCATCTTATCAAATAGCGACCTACCCTTGCTTTTTTCATAAGCAGCCATTTCACACAATAAAGCAACAGCACTAACTGCGTCTTTATCTCTAATTTGGTCCCCTATCATTAATCCAAAGCTTTCTTCTCCGCCTATAATATAATTTTCCTTTCCTTCTTTTTCTTTCACTAATTCAGCAATCCATTTAAACCCAGTTAATACATTATAGCAAGCAACATTATTTTGTCTTGCTACTTCGTTAATCATTGCTGTTGTTACAATGGTGGTAACTACCATGTCATTGGGTGCTGCAATGCCTTTAGCTTTGCGCGCTTCCATCATATAGGCAAATGCTAAAACAGCAGTTTGATTTCCGTTCATTAAAACCCATTCTCCTTTATGATTCTTAACTGCAATACCTACTCTATCTGCGTCAGGGTCAGTTCCTAATAATATATCAGCATCCAATGCTTTCGCTTCGGCCATACCCATGCTCATTGTTTCACTCTCTTCAGGATTCGGATATTTAACTGTAGGGAAATTGCCGTCTGGTATAGACTGTGCTTCTACCACATGCACATTTGTAAAACCAAATTCAGCCAACACTTTTGGTACTAATGTAATACCAGTGCCATGAATTGGCGTATATACAATTTTAAGGTCTTGTTGTTGCGCAATAATTTCAGGATACACACTCAGTGACTTCAGCATTTTGATATACTTAGCATCCATTTCGGCCCCTAATAATTGAATATTAGCCGCTCCGCCTGTCCATTTAACTTCGTCTACCGATTGTATCGCTTCTACTTCTGTTATTACATTGGTATCATGTGGCGGCACTAATTGTCCCCCGTCATTCCAATAAGCTTTATACCCATTATATTCTTTAGGATTATGAGATGCGGTACAAACTACACCTGCTTTGCAATGTAAATTTCTTATGGCAAAGCTTAGTTCTGGTGTTGGTCTTAGTGCCTCAAATAAATAAACAGTAAATCCATTCGCAGCGAATACATTAGCCGTCGTCTCAGCAAAAAATCTTGAATTGTTTCTGCTATCATGAGCAATAGCAACCGAAATAGGTTCTCCAGGAAAAGACTTTTTTAAATAATTCGCAAAGCCCTGAGTAGCCATACCAATGGTGTATTTATTAATACGATTGGTCCCTACTCCCATAATACCACGTAAACCACCGGTTCCAAACTCCAAATTTTTATAAAAAGATTCCTCCAATTCATTTGGATGATTTGCTTGTAATTCACGAACCGCATTTTTAGTTGCTTCATCATAGTTGCCCGCTAACCAGCTAGCTACTTTTTGTTCAATGGCTTGACTCATATATTTGCTATTATTCGATAATTAATTGGAATACCGGCAAATTAAATAATTCTCCTTAAATGACCCTATAAAAAATGGATTAGTTTGTAAGTGAATTGTGCATTATTTGAGGGTATTTTAGGAATGATACTTGAGGAAATGGGTTAAATTTGTAGCGGCCCACTAAATACCTATAAATCATTAATATGGCTTTGATTGCTCAAATTCTGTTTAGTATTCTTACTGGCACGGCATTATTCCTATTTGGTAAAAATTTATTGACCATTAGACGTAATATTCTAATAGGCAAAGATGCTTTTATAAATGACCGTAAAGGGGAAAGATGGATGCAGGTTTTACTATTAGCTTTTGGACAAAAAAAGATGTTTCGCAACCCTTTAGTAGCCATTTTACACTTATTTGTATATGTAGGTTTTATTGTAATTAATATTGAATTACTTGAAATTATAGTAGACGGAATAACAGGCAATCATCGTGCGTTTGCCCCCTTACTAGGTAGCTATTATGATTTACTCATAAATATTTTCGAAATCCTAGCAGCATTAGTTTTAATTGCTTGTGTACTATTTTATACACGTCGTAATATTATTAAATTAAAAAGATTCACAAGTAAGGACTTAAACGGTTGGCCAAGGTCTGACGCAAATGCTATTTTAATTACAGAAGTAATTTTAATGGGTTTGTTTTTAATTATGAATGCAACCGACCCAACTACTAATTTTCTAATTTCAAGTTATTTAAAGCCCTTATTCTCCAGTTTTAACGAAAGTCAATTAGCTGGCATGGAACATACTGCTTGGTGGATTCATATAATTGGTATTTATGCATTCATGAACTATTTACCTTATTCAAAGCACTTACATATCATATTAGCATTCCCAAATTCCTATTATGCTCCATTAGAGCCTAAGGGTAAGATGCATAATATGCAATCTATACAAAACGAAGTACTGTATGCCATGCAGCCAGAAATGGCTCCAACAGAAGCAGCAGCTCCTGAAAAATTTGGCGCAAGGGACGTAATGGATTTAAGTTGGAAAAATTTAATGGATGCTTATAGTTGCACTGAATGTGGCAGATGTAGTGCTGCTTGTCCGGCAAACATAACTGGGAAATTATTAAGCCCGAGAAAAATCATGATGTCCACACGTGACAGATTGGAAGCAGTTGGAAAAAATATTGATACCAATAAATTATTCATAGAGGATGGTAAATCCTTATTACATGATTATATCACCGTAGAAGAGTTAAGAGCTTGTACTACTTGTAATGCCTGTGTGGAGGAATGCCCTGTAAGTATTTCACCTATGGATATTATTTTGGAGTTAAGAAGATCGTTAGTAATGGAAGAAAGTAATGCCCCAGCTGAATGGAATGGCATGTTTAGTAATATTGAAAATAATTTTGCACCTTGGAAGTTTTCACCAGACGACAGAGACGCCTGGACTTCTCAATCATAAACATTATTGTATGAAAGTAAACACGATGGCGGAATTCATGGCGAAGGGAGAACAACCCGAGGTTTTATTTTGGGTAGGTTGTGCAGGAAGCTTTGATCTAAGAGCTCAAAAAATAACTAAGGCATTTGCAACTATATTAGATAAAGCAGGTGTGAACTATGCCATCCTTGGCAAGGAAGAAGCTTGCACAGGCGATCCTGCTAGAAGAGCAGGAAATGAATTTATGTTTCAAATGATGGCTTATCAGAATATTCAAGTTTTGAATGGCTATAACATTAAAAAAATTGTAACCACTTGCCCGCATTGTTTCAATACTTTAAAAAACGAGTACCCAGTTTTAGGAGGCAATTATGAAGTGATACATCATACTCAATTCTTACAAGAACTTATAGAACAAGGGAAAATTAAATTCACAGATAGTAATGAATGGAAAGGAAAGTCAATTACCTATCATGACAGTTGTTATTTAGGTCGTGCTAATGAAATTTACGAAGCCCCTAGAAAAGTATTAGAAAGCTTGGATATGGAGTTAAGAGAAATGAAACGTTGCAAGTCGAAGGGATTATGTTGTGGAGCTGGAGGGGCACAAATGTTCAAAGAAGAAGAAAAAGGGGATAAAAGAATTAATACAGAAAGAGCTGACGAAGCATTAGAAACAAAATCAGATTTTGTAGCAAGTGCTTGTCCATTTTGTAATACCATGATGACTGACGGAATTAAAAATAGAGCCGAAGAAGTTCACACTGAGGTTTTGGATATTGCAGAAATTATTGCGAAAGCAATTCAATAGAACTTATTTAACCAAATTAACTATGATATTACAGAAGTAGTGTAATATTATAATGGAAGAAAAATTGAAAAAACAAACCTATCAAGATGCCAGAAGATTTATCAACAATACTACCCGAAGATTTTCATCCACAATCAAAAGTTTGGATCTATCAATCTAACAGAACCTTTAGAATGGGGGAATTATTCCAGATAGAAGAACTACTTGAAAATTTTATAGCTAACTGGAAAAGCCACGGTGCCCCGGTGAAAGGATTTGGAACAATTATATATGGTCAGTTTATTATACTTATGGCAGACGAGACGCAAACTGGTGTTGGCGGTTGCAGTACAGACAGCTCAGTTCATGTAATTAAAGAAGTGGAAAAATTATGTGGAGTACAAATGTTTCATAGAGAATTACTAGCATTCTGGGTTAAAGATAAAGTGGAAACAATACCAATGACTCAAGTAGCATATGCACTAGAAAACGGATTAATCCAAAATGATACTTTGTATTTTAATAATTTAGTAAGTACTAAGGCTGAAATGGAAAGCAAATGGATGCAACCTATTAGCGAAAGCTGGCTAGCAACAAAATATATTAAATAATGATTACCGTTTATGCCATACCCAATTGCAATACTGTAAAGAAAGGTTTAGATTGGTTGAAAACTAATAAGATTCAATTCGAGTTTCACGACTATAAGAAAAAGGGAATTAGCTCCGCTCAACTAACCAATTGGTGCAAGCAGCTAGGCTGGGAAGC
>Ga0075464_10000334_pt1 | contig 20460 bp, 24 predicted proteins | sample DEB19_08_DNA_5_FD_75068 | JGI IMG/M metagenome (GOLD analysis project Ga0075464, IMG submission 75068) | Aqueous microbial communities from the Delaware River and Bay under freshwater to marine salinity gradient to study organic matter... | ecosystem: Environmental > Aquatic > Marine > Coastal ...
GCATCACTCAACTTCCGCACCCCCGCCCACACCGTCATCTTGTCCGTGCCGGTGAAGTCGATGCTAGGCGTTGCCATGCCGTCATCGGTGCCGTCGAAGGACAGGTAATACAGCCCGTTGCTGTCCTGTTGGAGTGTCGGCCTGCTTGCAGATGTGGTCTGGTAGGCGTGGTTGCCGGCGATTTCGCGGAGGGAAATGGAGGTAAATGTCGCTGTCCCTGCGCCAGCTAATGCAAGGTAAATGAGTCCGTCGTTGAAAGTAACTTGGGTGTTAAGGGTGACATCAAAAGCCCCCACCGAGATATTTATCGATCCGGTAGAATTTGACGTGCAACGAACAGTGATCTGGACCGAAGTAGTGCCCACAAGGCGGAGTTTGTACCCTTTCCCTGCGGCATACCCCGGCACCGCTTTGTACACCCCTCCCCCCGCGCTTGTTGTCACGCTGTTGGCGGTTTTACTGGACACTGATCCTGCGTTTGTCCAGTTGGTGAAGTCGAACGAAGGGAGAAGCTCCGCCCCCAACACCAGCCCTTTGCTCTTATCCAGCGCCAAGCCAACAGGCTGCCCGACCGCAGTCACCGGAGTTGTACCAGCGGCATCCTGAAACAGAGTCGAGAAGTCGGACGGGTCTAGCCAGATGCCTTGTTCGTTGGCAGAGAATAGGCTGCGTGGGTAGTTAGCAAGACCACCACCCGCAGTAGCGGCCATAAAAGAAGCAATCATATCTGATAGTGTGCCAGTATAGCCCCAACCTACCAGAGTACGGTGTATCAAATCGTTTAAAGAGATAGAGCCAAAGGTTAGGCCATTGATGCTAATAAGGTATGCGTACAGCATGTCATTAACAGACCCACTGTAACCCATTGTCTTCAGGTATGTGGCTAGAGAATCAGAAGGTTGCAGCACGTATATGGCCTCTCATCTAACACTGTTCTTAAGAGCAAAACAAAAAGGGTCTTTCGACCCTTCCTGTTATAGCTTAGCCTTACGGCTTGCCGGGGATGTACTCGATAACGAGGCGACCCGTACCAGCAGTCAGCGTACCGTTCGGAGTGAACTTGATGTACGCATCAGCAGTACCGATGTTGTCGTTAGAAGCCAGAGCGCCACCACACACAACAGTCGTGTTGGCAGTCAGGCCCGAGAGAACACCACCTGCACCTGCGGCAGCAGCGATACCATCAGCATCAATGGCAACACCAGCCTTGGTGAACAGACCAATGTCGATACCCGTTGCAGTACCACCAGTTACAGCGGCCTTGACCTGCATGAAAGCTCGGAGGACAGAGGCACCAGCCGGGATGGCTGGAGTCTGACCAGAGAAGCTGTCAAGAGTACCATCATTGTTGGCATCCTTGTCATACGTTGGGTAGTTCGCGTAGTCAAAGTCGATATACATCGTCTTGTGTACGGAACCGCGATTGCTCGACTCACCCACACCGTAGGTCAGTGGCGAAGCGCCACCGATACGAAGTGCGAGGCCATCGGCGTTTGTGTAGTTGTTAGCCATTTGTTATTCTCCTATTAGACCTGATCGGTGTCAGACAGAACCACAACCAGATTCTCTGGGCGGTACAGCTTCACACCGTAACGGGCAGTGGTGACATATTCTTCACGCTGCTCGTCCTTGTTGTACTCAGATTCCACTGTCGGCATCTGACGCCATGCGCCAATGAACGGCAGCACACCCGGTGCAGCGGAGAAGAACAGGTTAGCCTTACCAGCGGCAGTAGTCTTGCCGTCGATAGTTTCGTTGGCATCAGCCAGATAGTTGCTGGTGTACACATCGAAGCCGTAGATGTTCTTCAGGAAGCGCATACCCGAAGCCATCGAGGATTCAATAACACCTTCCCAACGAGGGTTGTTGCTCACGGACACAATGTTGGACAGTGTGTTGATAGCGTACTCAACAGACGGGTCAACGATTGCAATCAGGTTCACGTCAGGAACGTTGGCCTTCTTCAGAGCATACAGAGCCTTGGCAAAGTCAGCCAGAGCCATTGTCTCGTTAGTACCGGAAGCAACGAAGCGGTGAGCTGCGCCGTTAATCAGGTTCTTGTTACTCGCAGTCTGCTGAGACTGGAGGTTCATGATAGAGCGTTCAACGTGCTCATTGATAGCACGGGCCTGCGATGGCACGAACTCAGCGACAAGCTGGTTCATGTAGAAACCATCCTGCTTTGCCTTGTTAGTGATGTAGGTTGCAGAACTCAGGTACTCGCTGATCGAGAACTGGAACTCACCAGTTGCAAGAGCGTCATACTGAATCGAAGAACCTTCTGCGTAGTTACGGACTACAGCCTGACCGATGGAGGGCACAGTAAATGTGTCACCATCCGGGAACTCAGACATCCAGTTCACGTAACCCTTTGCCATCAGTTCATCTTCAAGGATGTCCTTGAGCTGACCCGACCATACCTCTGCGCGACGGAGATGCTCCGTATTTGTGCTGTTCATACCAGCCATTTAATTCACCTTAATTGTAGAAAGCGTCGCCCAGTTTTTGGGCGTCTTTGTGGAGTTGTACCTGAAGGCGCTTGTCGTTGTAGAAACGTGCGTTCCCCATCTCACGACGCTGCTTCTCATAGTAAGCTTTGTTACGCACCTCACCGTTGTTGAAGCCCAGATTAACTGTGCCATGTTCAGCGGGGAGGCCACTACCAGAAGGAGCACCAGCAATCAGTTTGGTAACTGCGGCTGGGGAGACAGAAGCAAGCTCTGTCAGGTTAATACCGAGCGAAGCGTTAAGCTGTGCCACGGCATCTTTGGCTTTGTTCTCGTCACCAAAGTGCTTCAACAGAAACTCATTCACTTGTCGCAAATTAGCCTGCTTGGTAGCATTCAGATCACGGTCACGCAGCTTACGGTCCAGTAGGGCTTCTACATCTTCGGGTTTAGCAACGGTAGCACCAGCTTGGTTATCTGTGCCCGGAGGAGGGTTGCCTCCGGCATCTGCGTTGTCACCACGAGCGAGACGGGCCAACTGTTCTTCAAGGTTCATACGTTTCTCCAGTTCAGTCCTGAGTTGGGTAGTTTCATCAGTCAGCTTTGCGATGAAAGAATCCGCTTCCAGCTTGGACTTAGCCAGTGCTTCGATGTCCTTGAACTTTTTGCCTTCGCCTACCAAGGTCGATAGAGCGTCAGCGGGTTGTGTTACAACGGGGTTCGGGTCGCCCCCAAGAATATCAGCCATAAGAATTAACTCAAGAGGTCTAAGAGTTGTTTGAGAATATCTACCTCACCGTTCTTATGGGCTTGGTAGTGGGACCAACTAGCCTTGTCGTAGTCCTTGTGGGACGTAGACAACAGCGCGGTTGTTCGGTTCTGTAGTTCGTTCTTAAGAGCACGCACTACATTGGAGGAAGCAAGTTCAGCCTTAAAGGCTGCCTTGTCTACCTTCGGGTCGTTGAGGACAGCGTAGAGGGTGTCGCCATACTTCATTGTGGCGCACCTCCCATAGAAGCCAGCATGGCTGGGTCGATACCAGCCCCTGCAAGCTGCTCTGCTGCAAGCTCGTCAGTCAAGCCTTGTGCTTCGCCGTCCAGACCTGTGTCAGTCATCTGGGTCTTCTGCAACTGGTTCTGGGCTTCCATCTTCATGGATTCTGTTTCCAGACTTTCAGTTACCTGAATGTTCTCAGCATACAAGGAGTAGTAGTCAAGGTTGAGCAGTCGGTTAAACAACTTACCAATAGCCTTTCCTGAGAAGTGGGAACGTACGCCGGGGTCGGCACCTAAGCCACCGGGGCCGAAGAACGCCGACATCTCTTGCACCAACTTAGCACGTTCAGCGAAGTGCCGAGCACCCACAGGGCGCAAGCGTCCAGTTGCTACGATGTCATCCTTATTGATGTCAGTGTAAATCTGAGCGCCCGTAGCGTCACTGGTATCGCGCACGATAGTGCGGTTGTCCATGTTACGGCGGCCTGACTCCAACAGGAGGTTAATGACAGGCTCAATCAGACCACGCTCAAACTGCGTGATCTTGACTTGGAAGATACGGCCTGCTGCGTTCTCAAGGGACTGCACTTCATAGGCAGTCTTTTCGCCGGGGGTACGAATACCCATAGCTGTCTTAGGAGCACCCGCCATCTCTTCCATTGTGTTTTCAAGAATGGCAATCTGGGTGTCAGCATTGAGGAACGTAGTGTCCGGGATGAGGTAACTTACTTCACCCTCATTGCCCATCTTGATACGCTCACCGGGAGCATACTCCCAGTCCTGAACCAGACCCTTCTCTTTGACAATTGGGTATACGACTTGATCGAAGGCATCAGCCTTCAGATTCTCAAGATGGTCGATACGATACTGAAGGCCAACGAGATTATCCAGCGGCCCCATGCCAAGCAGATTATCCGGGCGAGGTCGCCAGACAACCCCTCGCTTATTAGACTTGCCCAGCCAACTTGGATTAGTTCGAGTAGAGATAACGTGAGCACGGTCAGCGACGACAATAACGGCATTCTCTGTGAGTACACCAGTCTCTTGATCGTAGAAGTCGCCTTCAAACGTAAGCAGTTCGACACAGCCCGAGTTGTAATATTCACTGAGAGACCCGAACCCTTCAATGGCAAATGACTTAATCCTTGCCTGTTCCTTGTCTGTCAGAGCGTGAAAGTTCTGACGGTTCTCCAGCATCTTTGCAATGATAGCAGAGTCGTATTGATACTCGGGGTAGTCCCGTTCAATACGCTTCAAGTCACCAAGGGTAACTACAGAGCGTGTGATCTTGGGGGCAGCATCAAAGCTGGAAGCCGTGAGGTCAAACACTACATCCATAGGATTGTAGCGGACGATACGAGGGCCGGAGTAGATAACTGTCTTCTCGCCCTCGGCGTCTACGTTGTAAAGATTAACGTACTCAACACCAGCGATGCTAATACCAAAATCAATATAGTCATACAGAAGTTGGGAGATGGTGTCGAAAGCATTGCTATCCTCCATCTTGGTCTTCACGTATGCCGTCATCAGACGGGCCTTGGATTCCTCAGCGTCGTCCTCTACACCAGCTTCCCAGTGCAGGAAGTTACCACCCAGACTAAGGGCAGAGATGTAGTTGGCGTGCAGGTTGTCCCTGATCTGGCACAGCTTGGGGCGTGTAGTTGTATTCATCCACGGCAGCTTGGCTGCGCGTGTCATTGTCGTGTCAGTCTGGTAGACGTACTCACGAAGCTCTGCACGTTGGGATTCCCAGCCCTTGCGGGCGTCCCTCCAACGCGTGTACTGGTTGACAATGGTTGTTGCACCCTTGTCACCACCAGCATAATCACTAAAGTCAATTGCTCTACGCAAGATTACCATCCACCGAATCGGTTGCTTTGTTTAGGCTTGCGGTTAAGAAGAGTCTTACCAAACCGCTTCGTTGGAACTGAACTGATCTGCACGGCGTTAGCCAGTGCGTCTTTGATGTCGTCATGTGCCGGGTGAGCTAGAACAAGTTCTTCCTCTAGCGTCTGGCAGTTACCACCTTGGTAGTGCTTGATAGTACGGCTACGGTAGCGAGGCTCAAGGACGGCGCTTATTCTATCCTCCTTCTTACCGTCATGGCGAGTAGGGGAGAACTCGTCGAAGATAACTGGCAGCCCCTCAGGTCTAGCGTACTGTTCCTTGATCTCGCGTACCACGATACCCTGTCCCGCTGATACTTCAACCCGTATCTTCTGGAAGCCCCACTTGATATGGGCCTCCTTGATAGCAAGGTAGAAGTCCTCCAACTTGTCCGTCTTGAAGTGCTTGATGTCCAAGACGTAGATGAAGCCGTGGTAGTCTACACCAATAACCACAAGTGCTGTGAAGTCACTCTGGCGATTCTTTGTGTAGGAAAAGTCCATTGCCGCTACTACGTTAAGCTCGTTGCCAGCGTGGTAGACCTTTCCGTTGGCTAGGGAGATAAGGCTCTTGTCGTAGTACTCAAACCAACCCCGGTCGATGGGAGCATTGTCCGGGTCGTTGGGGTCGTTGTAATACTGGGCACGGAACTGACTGGCGTCGAGGTACTGGGCTTTCTTCTTGGCCAGAATCTCCTTAGAGAACCCGAACCACTTACCATCAGTACGACGCTGCATCGGCCAGAGGAACTCCCCTGTGCCATTACCGTTGTCTTCTACAACACGCTCGAAGACCTCGTATACAGGCGACGTACCTGTAACTACACCCTCTTCACTGAAGATGGGTTCCTCCATCTCCATCATTGATGCGTACAAATCCTTAGGATGGTAGCGCGTACCTACAGCCCACTCACGGGCACCGGGGTTTTCAATGGAAGAGAGGAGAGAGTACAGCTCTGCTACTCGTTGACGACCTTCTGGGGTGTAGGCATTCTCCTGCACCACCATGTCATCCAGAACTGCAATATCGCAGTGCAGCCCTGTGATTGTAGAAGTAAGGCCACGGGCAAATACCGTGGGGTCACGCACGCCCTCAATCTTACGTGCTGGGTGGTCTACCGCAATTTCAGAGGCAGTCCACTTCTCACGCTTGCCCTCTTGTTCAAGTACCATGTCCGGCCAGTACTTACGATACTGGGCAGACAACAGGATGTCCTGAACCATCTTCAACTGCTTCTCTGCCAAGTCGGCAGTAGCTGAGATATAGAGGATAGTTGTAGCAGGGTTACGTGTAATCTCCCAAGCCACCCGATAGGCAATCATCGCAGACTTCTGATGAGCACGGGGGAGGAGAACTAACTGGTGGCTCTTAGCGCCTTCACGGGTCCACCAGTGACACAGTTCCTCATGCACTGAACCAAGCATACGCTTAGGAGCGAGGAGCTTGATAAAGGTGACGAGATCAGCTTCAGCAGCAACACGGATGCTATCCGAGATTGGGCTAGTGGTCTTAGCCATAATTGTAAGTTGTGTCCTGCTGATAGAATAGGTACGGGGTTTATTCGACAGCCCCGCCGAAAACGATTCACTGACTAAGACCAGTGACAGACTACGCGGTGTCTGGCTGTCGAGGCAGGGGTCGAACCTGCGACCATCTGAGTAACAGTCAGACGCTCTGCCAACTGAGCTACTCGACACAAGAGGGGTGCTGGTTGTAGAAGAGAACTAGGAATCGAACCTAGATTCACGGAGTTCAAGTCCGCTGTCCTACCGTTAGACGATTCTCACTAGATCAACCAGTACGAAACAGTTGAGAGCGTGAGGTATGGGCGAGGCCCTAACGTGGGCTTTCCAACTTCTTGCTCTATCTTATGTGCCCAATTATAACATATTGTTACATCATTGTCAAGAGGTGCTTACAAGACCGAGCCTTACAGCGTCGTCTTCATAACCCTTGTGGATAGAAGCCAGCTTACCAAGCTCCCTCTTGGTCTCCTCTTTGCTAGGCCGCCCAGCACTCCTTGAGTTCCACTTACCCTCTGCTAACCACTTAGCTGCGTCTGTCTTCCCCTCTGCCAGCTTACGCATGTGGAGGAAGGCTTCCCGGCGTAGCTTAATCTCCAACTCATCCCTCCATGCCGTAATGTAGGGGACGAACCACTGGGGGCCGTCTGGCCCTGCCAAGCGTTGCCAAGCCTCCCAAGAGCCGAGGGCTTGAAGGGCGAAGTCATACTCCGTAGGGTCGGCCACCTCAAGATAGATGTCCTTGAGACTAACTACCCCTTTGTAGTCCCCCGCACGTAAGGCGTAGACTGGCGGCTCGGTGGATGTCGTAAGTCCTGGGGCATCAACAAACAAAGACACAGTACGGATACGGTTAGAGCCATCCCTAATACTATCAAGGTCTACTCCCCACTTATTGATGTTAGGCAATCCGAATCTCCGTTACGTTACCATTGGTGTTCAGGTCTACCCGTGAAGCGATTAGCACAGCCTCTCCCGGTGTCTTACCGGCAAGCATTGCTCCAAGGGCGATGTCCCCACCAGAGCCTGTGGCCATCGTCTTACGGACCTCAAGGACGCTCTCGGCGTAACCAGCCATGAACACCCGGCCTTGCTCCGTAAGGATAAGAGCGTGGGTCTCCGATGGGTGTGGGGCTTCGTCTCCGAAGTCCTCCTCTGGGTTGTACACGTTCGTTCTTAGGAACACACTATCCCCTACATAGGACTCGCTGATGTACTCCAAGAGGCTTTGCATATGGACAAAAGCCCCAGAGCAACCTACCAGTAGGGTCTCCCCTGCCTTCTCTACAAAGAGCTTGACGATCTTGTCATCATCCTCTTTGAGAATACGGTCACCCATGACCAGACGACCGTCTGCTGCCATAGCCTTACCATCTGTTGCAATTGTAGTCATACGGTCATATCCCTCAATCATTGAGCACAAGGGTGCAGGTGTATCGAAATAAGTGGTATAAGCTTGGAGCGACCTATCGGGAGCGACAAGTACAGCTATCCCCTCTTACTTAATACAATCTATCTTGTTCGTTTGATTCTTTATAGTGTTCTTGTTTCTTTACAAATCTAAAGAACAAGTAGATTTTATCATATTTTGGGTCAAAAGTCAAGTGGTCACTTCGTTCCCAAGAGGATGTCTTCAACATCCTTAGCTACCCCCGAGTCATCATAATTTCTCAGAGATAATTTCAGGGTGCAGTGCATACAAGCTCTAACCCCCTACCCCCGGCATGGGCCTTCCTTTACAGGCATGTCACGTGAGTGAGTACTCACTTACCCTGAAACCCCGTGTTCTTAAGAACATGTTACACTATAACATTACACATACAACGTTATAACATTACACTACATTCCCGATCAGTATACATTCCCAGACAATGTTAGTGAGTACTTACATACAGTATTGGCTCTGTCAGTGCCGCCAATGGTAAGTAGTACCTAAGTTATTGATTTTATTGGGTACTGTTATCTATAGTGTTTTGTCCGGCTCTTCTTTCCTTATAGTATAAGGTAAAGGTACTGTCCTTCTGTCCAGTAGTATTCCTGTTTTAGATAGGGTTTAATGGCGCTTCTCCAGTGACGAATTGGGGAGGCAGCAAGCTCTTTAGACCTGTAGTGTTAGGTACTTGACAAGGGTTGGTTATTGGGGTTTAATGGCCACCTCGTTGCAAGGGTAGTTAGGCAGTGGGATGTACACTTTAAACCATCGTATAAATGGTTTAACTACCCTAAAGAGAAGCGTATCCATCTAGTCGTGGGCAAACGGTCTTGAGCAACATAGAGTCAACAACCTAACACGGGGTTGACAAGCGCTAAAGGTTCCGGCAGAATGGGAACCTCAATGGAAGCCAGAACAACGGCGGAGACGGTGGAAGCCCGGTCCCCCTTAGGCAAGGGGTTGACAACGAGTTGGCCTTCAAGTAAAGTTGTGGTGTGGTCGGGCAGGATGCCCGGTCTCGATTGTAACAGTGTAGGATGTTTTAAGATGGTAGTAGTCTGCCTGAAGCCTGAACCATAACAGGTCGCTGGGAGCCCGCCGCGTAACCAAAGGGGGTAGGGGTAGAAAGGCGGTTCTTTGCCTGCATACTTTGTCTACAGTCCCAAGCAAGCTGTTTTTGCTTGGTTCCCGAAAGGGTAATTCTGTAGGAACGTAAGGTGTAAGCTAGGGAACAACATTCTACTAGAGTGTCCGGGGTCATAGCCGGGTATGCTCTAGCAGGTGCGCCAGATAAATCCCCGGCCTTTGTGCCTATCAGGACTGGCAATCCGCAATGATAGGTACAAGGGAAGCGCATTCCTAAGAACGTTTGTTCTTGAGTGTGCTTCACCTTGTAAACCCACGAAGAGAGCGCCATCATGGCTAAGAAACAAAGCACTATCGGTACAATGATGAGTCTTGAACTGTCACGTCACACCATGCGCCAGAATGCCAATGCGCGTAGTGTTGAAATCCGCAAGGTGAAGCGTGCTGCCAAGGCGCGTGCCAAGGCTATTGGCTCGGTTTGGGATGACGAGTAATGAAACCCGACACGTACTTCATAGCCGCACTTGTTTGTGCTGTTGAGGGTGCAAGCGCGACAGCCACCACTGTCTGCGCTGTCGTTATGACAATCCTGTATATCTGGAGTGACAGACGTGCAAATATCTCTAGTAATGCTACTGCTGGCTCTGAATAGCCAAGCCCTTCCGCCTGACGTAGAGGCTGAGTGTGACGACCACGTTGCTGCCCTTCGCACCATTAAAGGGCACGACGTGGTTTTTTCGTGTGAGGATAACGTGTGGTTGTCGTGGTCACAATGGGCCAACTATGGAGAAACTACACCTGCACACTGAGCTTGATTAACCAAGCATGTTCTTAGGAACGTGCTTCACTAATCAACCACAGTCCCGGAGACTGCTATTATGTCGTACAATAACCTCGGTGTTGCCCTGTCTGCTCTGGTTGTCCTGCCTAACCGTGAGGACGTGCTCAAGACAGACCTCATGCTTCACGACGCTGGCGCTGCTTTGAAGGAGAAGGGCGTGGATCAGTTCAAGATGCACCTGCTGATGACCTTACAGGCTGAAGATGTTAGCCAGTACTTTGACACCTATGCGGCAGACTTCAAGAAGCTGTCCGGTGAGAAGGCTATGCCGACGCACTTCCGTACCAACAAGTGTGTCCTGCTTGCCTGCGAGAAGCTCGGAATCCCTGTGCTTGATGCTGCTGGCTTGCCTCGTGGCAAGTCTGAGCTGGACAAGGCAATTGCTGAAGCCAAGAACCCAAAGACCCCACTGGAGAAGGCACTGGATGCACTTGGTCGCATGGCCAAGGCAAGTGATGAGTGTACGCAGGCTGAGCTTGACGTGCTTATCAACGCTGTGTCTGAGAGCTTCCCCCAGTTGGTTGTGGTCAGCCGTACAGCGGCTGCTGCCTGAGAGGTGAGCCATGAGCAAGACAGGTATCCTGACACTAGGTGTCCTGTTAGGGCTGGCACTGGGTACATTCATCCAGTGCAGTCCTGATACCCCGTCCCTTGCCGCTCTTAGGAACGGCGAGGGCACTTACTTTGATGTGCCTGAGTTCAAGCACGACATGGTGTTGGCTGCGTACTGTGATACAGTACCGGCTGACGCCTATGTGCATGGCTCTGTGCTGTCCACTAACACAGGCTACACGTTCCAGTACCGCTCATGCGGTGAGGCTCGGGCAATGGGAGTAATACCTAAGTGAGTACACCAGATAAGCTGGACCTTACTACCTTCTTTCGCTCTACTACCAGCCAGTTGCTTGACTTGGGTCAGGCTGCACTTGGCAAGGCAGGGCGTGTTAAACCTTTCGACTGGAGCAAAGGCTCCCTCGTTCACGTTGATGGCAATACGTTGAACGTTGCCCGTATCAAACAAGATGCAAGTCCTGAGACTAAGGCACAGTTGCGCCGCCAGATATACCTTGGTGCTGAGTCCATCATCGAGCGTGGCGACAAGACTATCGACGTTCTCAAGAACGCCGAGGTCAAGAGCATCGCTCGTGTGTTGGATAGTGGCCGGCTGCGTAACGTACTCACTGACAAGTACGCTGGAGACAAGCTGCTCTTTGCCACTGAGGCATCTGATGCAGTACCCATGCTACAGACAGCGCATCCCGCAGAGGCAATCACTAACCTGCTGGCCATGAACCGTAGCCTGAGCTTGGATACGTCCAGTGCCCTTGCTATGGCACAGTTGATGGCAGAGCGTGAGGATGTGCGTGAGCTGTGGACCAAGCTGCAAGACGAGGGTATCTTAGCTGACGCTCTCAAGATGAGGACAAAGCAAGAGGCCGTTGACTTGGCAGAGCGCCTGCTTAAGTTCTTCAAGGACAATGATGTTGAGCCACCACCTGAGGAACAACCTTCTGGTGGTGGTGGTGGAGACGGTGATGCCGAGGGCGATGAAGGCCAGCCTAAGGATGGCGGTGATGGCTCTGAGCGTGGTGATAACGCAGGCTTTGGTAAGGACGGCAGCCCCTCATATGAGAACATCGGTGGCGTTCTCAAGAACGAGCTTGATGACCCCGGCAGACAGCCTGAGGTAGCAGAGTCTGGTGTTGAGCCAACTGATGTTATCATCTGGGACTACACAGCCATACCCAATGCCAACACCCATGCCGAGCAACGTATCCAACGGTACGTCGATGACAATGATCGGCTTGGGCATGAGCTTTCCCGTCTGCTGCAAGTGCGTAGTGCCTCACGGTATGAGCATCTGCAAAAGCGTGGCAAGGTTAGCCAGTCTCACATACACCGTGTTGCCTTGCCTACGATGGGTAGTGGTAGCTGGAATGCCAGTGTGTTCAAGAAGAAGAAGGTGTCTGACTGCCTTGACACAGCGGTAACCCTGCTGGTTGACTGCTCTGGTTCCATGTCTGGTGAGAAGTACTACGCTGCCAGTGCCAGCGCCGTTATCATGGGCAACGCCCTTGATGTAGTGCACGTACCCTTCGAGGTGCTTGGGTTCACTGACTCAAGCTACAACGCTGTTATCCCTGTGTTCAAGACGTTCAGCTCGGGCTGGTCGCCCTTGAATTGTGTCGCTGGTTTTGGTAAGATGGAGTACCACCTGAATGCCAACCCGGACAGCGTGGCTGTGCAGGTAGCATCGGAGCGCTTGAAGATGAGGAAGAACAAGCGCAAGGTGTTGATCGTCCTGTCGGATGGTATGCCGTCATCGTTCCTACGGGATGGTGCTGGCTCTCTGAAGGCAGCGGTACGCCATGCCACGGAGAGTGGTGTTGAGGTGTACGGTATTGGCATCAACTCTGAGGCGGTGCGCCAGTTCTACAAGCAATGCACTGTCGTCAATGACTACTCCAAGCTGAGCGCAACCCTGCTCTCTGTGCTTGACAATCAACTTTCTTGATAGGAGAACTACCCCATGAGTACTACTACTACTGTGTCTGCTGAGGAACTGTTGAACACTATCGCAGCGACCCGCCGTCAGGTATTGAAGGATGCTGCTGCCACAATGGCTGAGTCCCCTGTTGAGGATGGCCCTACCAAATCTGCTATCGTTCTCAAGAACGGGGAACAGTTGTTCTCTGCTGTGTTTGGCTTCGTTCCTCCTGTGCGTGGTGACTTTGCTGTGCCAGTCCATACCACTGCTGACTGGCCAAGCTGGGCACATGCCTACATCCCGAGCAAGAATGAGCAGCACATCTGGTCACAGAAAGAGACTGAGATGGTTGTCTCTGCCATGATTCGTGGTAAGCGTAGTGGTCTTATCCACGGCCCCAAGGGCTGTGGTAAGTCGCAGCTTGGTGAGCAGGTGTGTGCCTACCTGTGCATCCCTTTCTTCCGTGTCAATCTGTCCGAAGATGCGGAGGGTAGCCGTGTGTTTGGTGCTCCCAACGTCATCGAGGGTAGCCTTGACTGGACTAAGGGCATGGCTGAGATGGCTGCTGAGATCGGTGGTGTGTTGTGTGTGGACGAAGTGTCTGCTGCACCTCCCGGTATCAACCTCAACATGCAATGGATGCTTGAGAAGAACGGCAAGATTCTCCTTGAGAACAAGCCGGAGCAGGCTGGTGAACGTCTGATCGTTCCTAAGAGCGGCTTCTTCGTGCTGTGTACTGATAACACACAGTTGCAGGGTGACACCACAGGTAAGTACGGTGGCACACAGGTGCAGAACGAAGCGTTCATTGACCGTATGCAGTTCGTCATTGCGATGGGCTACATGGACCCGGCCAAGGAGATCGAGATGATTAAGGGCTACTACAAGAAGCTGCGTAAGGAGACAGCTACCAAGATGGTTACGCTTGCAACACAGATTCGTAACCTGTACGACAACAAGAAGGTTGGCCTCACCATCAGCCCTCGTGGCCTGCTGGAATGGGCAGAGGAGGCGGTGGACACCGGCTCTATCCCCGAGGCTTTCCGTTACACCATCTATGATAAGTTCATGGATGCCGACAAGACACAGGTGAATGACCTGTTTATGCGTGTGTTCGGTGTGCCCCTGTAAGGGGTGCACGTTCTCAAGAACATACCACCACAACAACGTAGGAGATTTACATATGAGTACTGCTGGAGATAAACTGCTTGCCAAGTGTCTGACTATGGATGAGGCAGAGGCTTTGACTGCAAGCAAACCGGACATCCTCGACCGCTTGGTTGAACTGCGTGCCCAAGGGGTGCCCTTCACAATCAATGCTTGTGTCCCTACCGTATCGGGTGACGGGTCAGGTGCCTTTGCTATGCTGGTGACTGCGGGGTACGTCAACACTGACAGTGATACACTCTCTGAGATCACACGGGACAATGATGAGAGCACAGGTACTCGTACTGTGGCGTTCCTTGTTCGTACTATGCGTGATGCTGCCTGCACTGTCCAGTGCGGGTTGAATGTTGCCGGGTCTACAGGTGACACGGAGACGGTGAGTAGTCTCATTGACTTTCTCGGAGAGTTGAATGAGTATGCCAACAAACCAGAGGTGACGCACTAATGAACAAACAACACAACCACATGACCTTCTACCGTGATGGCCGTGAGTTTCAGGTGGTACGTCTGGTTCACCTCACCCCTATCAGTGCCTCCCGTAAGGCCCGTGATGGCAAGGTGTGGAAGACTGTGGCTACCGTGAAGGATATGTACAACGGTGTTGAAGCCACTGGTATTGCGTGGTGTGGCCGTAAGGACAACCCCTCCCGCAAGACAGGGCGTAACATTGCCATTGGTCGTGCTGTTGCAAAGCTGTCGCCACTTCGTGGCGTTCTCAAGAACACTGGAAAGGAGTAACAACATGACTAACAAATCCAACGCCCTTCTGGGTAACCTCGGCATGATTCTTGGTATGAGCTGGACTGTGGCAGATACGCCCGGTGAGCTTGAGTCTCTTGGTATTACTGGTGATGGTGCCAAGGGTTTCCGGGCTATGTCAGAGGGCCAAGCCAATACGCTCAAGATGCTGATGAGCAAGACTCTTGAGGCAGCCAAGGCGTCCAAGGATGCCGACACGCTGGAGGCTATCATCGCCTTCTCCGAGGGTGTTATTGACGGGATTGAGAAAACGAGGGCGAACATCGAAGCTGCTAAGAGTGACCCCTTCCCTGAGAACCCAACACCAAAGGAGGCTGAGAGTGCGCTTGACGCTGTGATGGCCATCATCAACAAGATGAAAGGGAGCTAAGGCTATGCGGTGTATCGCTTGTGATGCGCCGCTGTCTGTCTCGGAAAGCCCGTGGCTACCAGAGCACGGGCGGTTCGAGGATATGTGCAGGCGGTGCCGTGGTACTATCGTTGAACAGACCGAGCTGCCTACCAACAGTGAGTTATTGGAGGCGGGTGAGGACACACTGGCCGACCTTCCTTGGGAGTAGAGCATGGCAACGTACCTACGTTCCGATGAGTATGTACCTTTCGCTCCTAAGAACGTGGGTACAGTCCACATTAACCACGCTAACTGCCCTGCCGGAGAGGATAGGAAGAAGCGTTTATACATAACGAGGTGTCAAAATGGAACAGTGGTTGCCTATTGTCATCATTGTACTCTGCGTGGCAGCGCCAAGTCTGGTGGGCTGGCCTTGGGTGGAGGTCGTCGTGAGTTACTTGGCTCTCTACGTACCGTGGAAGATGCAAAAGATCATGGCGGAAGTAAAGAAGATCAACGGAAGCGGTGGGTCGGGTCTTGCAAGTTCCCTAGCAAAAGCTCGTTCGAGCCTGCGGAGTGGCCACAAGAAGTAAGAGCATGGTATCAAGGCTTTGGTATCACAGACGAGGAGGCACGCAAGTATGGCTTTGGTTTTGTTAGTGATGGGTTCTACGCTGGTCGTCTTGGGTTGCCTTGTTATGCTAGTGGTAAGCTCAACGGAATCCAGTTTCGTAACATCTGTGCAACGTCAGGACCAAAGTATCTTTCACGCTTTGCGGACCAAGCCGGAGGCATCAGTGCGACCGCTACTTCTGAAGATGCAGCAGTCACAGAGAGAAAGTACTTTGATAGTCAACAAGTTGCTCCTGCTATCGGGAGTGCTACTAGCACCGGGAATGGCGCTGCTGTTCTTGGGAACGCTGTCGTCGTAGTGGAGGACGTACTCTCTGCTATCAAGGTGGGCAGGCACTGTCGGGCCATTGCGTGCTTGACAAGTACTGCCCCAGAGAATATAATGTTGAGCCTCGCTGCGTCAGGGTACACCACCTGTTACGTGTGGCTTGATAATGACAACACCGATGTGAACAGAAAGGCAAGGTCTATCGAGAGGCATCTTGGCCTGTTCTTTCCGCGTGTTGTGTTTGTTACAGACCACGCTGACCCCAAGCACTACAGCGATGAGGAGATTCTCAATGTTCTTTCGAGCTAAGAATGTTGTTGGGATATGGGAAGTGCCCATACTGCGAGACCCACAGGATCATTGGTTCCGGTCTAAGACGATTGTTGTTAAGGTCCACGACCCTGCTTGGGGGTATGAGTGGGTTGTAGTAACGGCGAGTGACTTGTGCTTCCACACCACGGCCCAATGCAAGACACGTTGGGACTTTGTACAAGCACAGCCATCCTGCACTGTTCTTGAGAACGATATGTACCGTAAACTTCTTGTGGAGGCAGCACAACAAGGCAGGGTTATGTGCCTATACGTACCCACACCAAAGATTAACAGGCTGTACGCTATCCACGAAGCACTAGCCAAGGTGACGCCATGATGGTTCTACCCATACCAGTAGAGGATATAGCTTACTTGCTGACCTGTACTACAGGCAAAGTGTACTCTGCTGTAGAGACTACTTGGCACATTCTTGTCACGAAGAAGGGGTACATCTACTACCACACTAGCCCTGAGAATCTACTCTTGTACATTAGTGATTGCCTGATAAGCGGCAATATGGGTGATGACGACCTGCCCGGTTCGTTACGAAGAGCGCCTGAACGCGCTGTTATGCTGTACGACCACAACACAGACACACCGGAACAGGCTTGGCCTGTGCTTAGCATATGGGGTGTTGCTTGTTAGGCACAGCTTTCCCCGGATTCTTATTCAATCTTCAGGAGTACATTCGTGTCAATAGAAGTTGATCTTCTCCACGTTCTCAAGAACGTTGAGAACTACAGTAAGTACCGTAAGTACGTCAAGTCTGACTTCGTATCGAAAGAATGCAACACTCTTATTGATGCGATAGGTACATACCACAAGCGATATGGCAAGGACGTTGACGATTTCAAGGACTTCTACACATGGCTCGTCACGGTTGGGGGCACATGGACAGAGGGTGAGCGCAAGTTCTTCAAGCTCGTCACTGACAAGCTGGCTGCATACACACCGGATGACGCTGCTGATGAGATTATGATGCGGTTCCAGTGCATGAACTGGGCCGAACAGCAGATTCCAATCATGGAAAAGATGGCAAGAGAGGGAGACCCCGATGCTCTACATGATATGCGGGATAGTATTAACCTTGTGTATGATGACGTTGCCTCCACAGGAGACGAGAAGTTCGTTACTAAGAACATCAAAGATATTCTTGCAGCCCACGTCACAAGTGGTGGGTACAACTGGCGGTTTGATGAACTCAACAAGATGGCTGGACCTATCCGTCCCGGCGACTTTGTTATCGTGGTCGCAAGGCCCGAGACAGGCAAGACTTCATTCATCTTTAGTGAGCTTACGAACTTTGCCCAACAGATGGGTGCAGGTGACAAGATTGTGGTGTTCAATAACGAAGAAGCAGGTGAGAAGCTTCTCCTCAGATCATACACTTGTGCGCTCGGTAAGTCTTCTCATGCTATTAGTGCTCTGGCTAATCCTGATGCAGACTATGTAAAAGCCCTTGGTGGTGAGGACCGTATCCTTGTCTATGATGATGAGGGTATCAGTACACATGACGTAGACCGTGTGCTTAGTTCTACCAAGCCGAAGGTTGTTGTGTTCAACATGCTGGAGAAGGTGCGTGGGTTTGAGCGTATGGATGAGACGGCAAGGCTCAAGGCTCTGGCAATGTGGGCACGAGGCTTAGGCAAGCGTTATGGCTGTATTGTCTTTGCTGTATGGCAGGCTGATGCACAGGCAGAAGGTGAACGCTTCATCCGAAAGAACCAAGTATATGCCAGCAAGACTGGTGCTCCATCGGAAGCTGACCTCATCATTGGTATCGGAGCTACGTTTAATCCTGCGGAAGCAGACTATAGATTCTTCCACCTATCCAAAAACAAGCTGGCCGGTGGCCCAACACGAGACCCGAAGCGTTCCCACGGCTACGCTGTGGCCCACTTTGACACAGAGACAGGTAGGTTCACCGTTCCTAAGAGCACGGCAACGACCCCTGTTGTGGAGGTATGATGAAGCCAGACCCAAAGCTGAAAAAGCAGCTACTCATGTGGCACCACAATACCGACGAAGGATTGTGTGGTCTGATTGACCTTGAGACAGAGATAAACTTAGAGGTTGGAAGCCCCTCTGCCTACGTCAAAGGCACACATGTAGTGCTTGGTGGGACGCGAGGCTTCGGTGACAGTATGGTAGTAGTGGGGCGACGCGTAACAGCCTATACACACGGCCCCACAGGGTCTATCCCTGTTGTACTCGTTGGTCATAACGTGTCCTTTGACACCGCTCACAGTTTGATGGAGGCAACGCCCGCTTCTGCGGCGAACTTCCTGAAAGAGATGGCATCTGGTAAAGTTATACAGCACGATACACAGGACATGGAGTACATCCTGTCTGGTCACCAAGAAACGTTTGGTTCTCTTGACACTCTGGCCGAGAACTACGGCGTTACAAAGAAGAAGGACACACTCAAGACCTACCTTGATGCGGGTAAGAACGTGTCGGACGTACCTATTAAGGAGCTTACTGAGTACTTGAAGCAGGACTTGGACACTACAATGCAGGTAGTGCGTCGTCAGGCCGAGCTTCTTCCCGGTACATGTACGCCACAACAGATACATCTCGCTGCCTTGCGTCGTAACGTCACTACTATTATGATGCACAATGGTATGCCCTTCGACAACTTCCTTGCCATGCAGGAGCTAGGCAAGCTAGAGGAACAGATAGAGTTTATACAGAAGGAGTGGGATTTTGCGGTACGTGGTTGGTGGAGTGGTGGACTTGCTGGTCCTGTCAGTGACGCCTTTGAGGAGTGTGCACTAGGTGCCCTATCTTCACCAAAGAAACTACACACCCTGCTGTATGGTGGGGCACTTAAGTACACAGCAAAGACTCTTGTTGGTACGTATAAGAACGGTAAGCCTAAGTTTAAGAATGAGGCTTGTGAGACCACTGTCAGTGGGTACTTAATGCTACGCCTTCATGCTACGGACACTAGAAGCACAGATGAATCAAGTCTCCAACGTATTCTTGACGAAGCTAAGAAGGCGGGTATCCCCATCATACCGCAGTCTGCACTACGTTGTATTGAACTGTTGCTTGAGTACCGCAAGCTGTCGAAGGTAGCAGGCACCTACATTGGCCCTCTGCTGGCGATGGCAGAGAACTCCAAGGATGGGCGTATACACCCTAGCCTGAACACAACAGCGACGCACACAGGGCGTCTTAGCTCGTCTAAGCCCAATGCCCAGAACATGCCAAGTGATAGCCCTGTCAAGGGTTTGTTCCGTGAGGATGGTTGGACCTGTATTGAAGGGGACTACAAGCAGCTTGAGATGATTGCTCTCGCTCTTAAGAGCGGGGATAAGCAACTCATGCGTGATCTTGAGGGCGGTGTTGACATTCACTATGAGGTGGGTAAGCAGGTATTTGGTTGGACATCTACGTCTGACATGACTAAGGAAACACGACGCTTGGTCAAGTCTGTTGACTTTGGCCTTGTGTACGGTGGTGGTGCTAAGACATTGGCAGCACAGTCCGGTGCCGATGTTGCCATCGTACAGAACGTGATTGATTCTTTCTTCAAACGCTACCCCGGTGTCTTTGCGTATCACAAGAAGATGGAAGCGATAGCCAAGGATGCTTCCCTTGGTGTCCCTACTGGTGTCGCTCTTGAGAACGGGGCATCACAACGACGCATGACGTTGAAGTGTGACATTAGTGGTCGTCGCTACACAGTGCTTAGTTATGCAAGCAAGTACGGGCACAAGAAAGACAGTAACTTCAGCCCCACTGAGTTGAAGAACTATCTGGTACAAGGTCTGGCTACTGCTGACTTCGTTCCCTTTGCTTGCTCTCTCGTCGCTAAGGCAATGGCTGCTGGTGGTTGGATGGATTTACAAGTGGATGGACAGCCCAAAGCAAAGCTCTGTAATACTGTGCATGACTCGATCATGGTGTGGGTAAAGGACGAGTACGCTGAAGAGTTTGCAGGGTTCTTGAAGGCTACTATGGAGGCGGCGTGGCCTTTGATGTTTGACTTCTTCGGCTGTCCAGCCAAGCGGTTGAACACAGAAGTAGTAGCAGAGATTTCAATGGGGCCATCTTGGGGCGAAACAAAGGAGGTAAAGTTCACATGACAATCGCAGAGAAATACGCAGCGCAATGGATGCCGAACGGCGAGGTAAGTCTGGCTGATCTGATTCAGGCGGCTGTGGATGAGGCGCAGTCCGTTCCTGTGGTGGGGGAGGTGGTGGCTTGGGTGCGCCGCCACCCAGATGGGGCGCTTACAGCCGAGTTTCTTGAGGATGCAGTCATTGAGCCTGTCCGGCGCAAC
>Ga0075464_10000335_pt1 | contig 20435 bp, 16 predicted proteins | sample DEB19_08_DNA_5_FD_75068 | JGI IMG/M metagenome (GOLD analysis project Ga0075464, IMG submission 75068) | Aqueous microbial communities from the Delaware River and Bay under freshwater to marine salinity gradient to study organic matter... | ecosystem: Environmental > Aquatic > Marine > Coastal ...
AATCGCTGGTTTGAGCTTATTGACTGTACTTGGGGCCATCATTTTTCCTAAAGAAAATAGGTCAAACTAAATCAGCCCTTTCGAGGGGATGTCAGCTGTTGCGACCATCTGTTTCAATGGCGACAATTTCTCTATAAGTACACCGAGGATTGTAGAAAAATCATTCAAGTAAAAAATCGCTTGATGGCCATCGGCCCTGGTGTACGCATGCTCACACCCAAAGGCAATACTTTAGAGTTTTTTTGAAGTAAATCTAACGCGGTTTTGACAAAGGCCTCAACCGCAGGCATTGGTTCGCGATCGCCAGCGTGAAAAAAAACAATTTCACGAGACACTCCAGGTTTGACAAAGGGCAGTGACACCACAGTGCGCAGCGCCGCAGGTGGACAGCTTAGACCTGGCAACAGTGAAACGCCAAGTCCAGCCTCCACCATACCAATCAAGGTGGCCGGTTGATCCACTTCGATGGGTGAATATTTCAACCTCACCTTCCTGAGAGCGGCATCAGCGAATTCTCGGAACAAAGTACCGGTGCGCAACAAAATTAAACGTTCGTCGGTCAATTGAGTGTGCTCGACAAATTCTGCCCCCGCCAAATGATGGCCGGCATGGCACACAAAACGAAACTGGTCATTGAGAAAAGGCAAAGTTCGTTCTTTGGGCTCTCGATATGTTTGGGTAAAAATTGCAAGATCTCCCTCGCCCCGTTCAATCTGTTGCCGCAATATCGGATCGGCGTGGTCATGAACATCGACACCCACATGAGGATGTGTGACCCGAAAGGCTCGCATGATGCTAGGCAACAACCTGTGCGCTACAGATGGGATAGATAGCAAGGAGATATGGCCCCTTTGAGCTTGGGCCCACTGCTCACCATGCTGTATCAAGCGTTCGTTTTCTTGTAGAACCCTTTGGGCGTCAATTAAAAACTCCTTACCCGCCGCACTTAGGGCCAAGGTTCTTGTCGTCCGCTCAACCAATCTGACACCAACCAATTGCTCGAGATTTGCCAGCGCCTGGCTTAAAGCTGGCTGGCCTATATGTAACTTACGTGCTGCGGCGCCGAATGAACCCGTTTCAGCAATCGTCACAAATGCGCGTAAATGGCGAGGATTTGGATAAATCATTTAATTGCATCAATGTTGTAAAAGATTCGATTTGTAGCATGAGTAGTTTGCCACTACATTTAGCAAAGGATCACCTAGGCTTCGAGATTTATGAAAACAATTTTCCTGCTTTTTGACTCACTAAATTTAAGAAGCCTTCAACCCTATGGCGCCACCGCCATAAAGACACCCAATTTCGAACGTTTGGCACGATCAAGCGTGACCTTCGATTCGCACTATGTTGGAAGTCTTCCATGCATGCCCGCACGCAGAGACATGCACACCGGCCGCCTCAACTTTTTACATCGAGGGTGGGGCCCTCTTGAACCCTTTGACAATTCGTTTGCGGCGCACATGTTTAAGCATGGAATCTATTCGCACTTGGTGTCTGATCACTATCATTACTGGGGCGATGGCGGCGCAACTTATCACAACCGTTATGACACCTACGAATTCATCCGCGGGCAGGAACGCGATCCGTGGAAAGCAATGGTGCAACCGCCTTGGGAGCGACTTCGCGAGATGTATCACCCCACACAATACAGCTCTGAGAGACGCACCAAGTACGCTCAATACATCGTGAACCGCCAGTCCATTCGGGAATATGGTGACTTTCCTTCAGTACGTTGCTTCGACGCCGGTCTTGCATTTCTAGAAGCCAATAGTTCAGCGGACGACTGGTTGCTTCATCTGGAGACTTTTGACCCACACGAGCCGTTTCATGCCCCCAGCGAATTTCGAAGGGAGTACCCCAGTAGTTACGAAGGTCCAATTCTGGACTTTCCGCCCTATCGGCGTGTTTCTGAGTTACCCGAGGAATGCGATGAACTGCGCGCTAATTACTCGGCCATAGTCGCCTTGTGCGACCACGAACTTGGCAGGTTGCTAGACGTGATGGATGCAAAGGAGATGTGGAAAGATACCGCTCTCATAGTAACGACAGACCACGGGTTTTTGCTGGGTGAGCATGACTGGTGGGGTAAAAATATCATGCCCTGCTACGAAGAAGTCGCCCACATCCCCTTGTTTATGCATCACCCTGATTTCAGGTCACAAGCCGGCACACGTTGCGCCGCCCTGACACAGACTATTGATCTGATGCCAACCTTGCTGGAAACCGCATCGTTGCCAATCCCCGCAGAAGTGACAGGGCACTCTCTACTTCCACTGTTGAACGGCGAGGACTCGCCAAGAGACGCACTCATCTTTGGCGTTTTTGGAAGCGCAGTGAATGTGACGGATGGTCGATACACGTACTTTCTTTACCCACCTGAAATCCACAAAGAGGGGTTGTTCCAGTACACCCTCATGCCCATGCACATGAAGGAGATGTTTTCTGTCGGTGAGTTGGCCGACGCAACGCTTTCTCCGCCCCAAAGTTACTCCAAGGGTGTCCCTTTATTGAAAGTTCCCGCGACGCCAAAGTCACCCAATTACGCACTGCATGGCCCAGCCGCACAGCACGACATTCAGACCGTTCTATATGACCTTCAATCAGATCCTGGTCAGCTGCATCCGATTCAGGACAAAACCATTGAGCATCGTCTGCGTGCATCCATCGTTCAGCTCATGCAGGAAAACGGAGCACCTGAAGAGTATTTCGCCCGACTAGGCTTGGCACAGCTCATCTCAAACAAGGAGTCCAAATGAATTGCTATCGTTTCTTAAATACCAGCTTGATGTTGATCGCATCGCTTGTCACTTTCACTGCACACGCTCAACAAGCTTATCCAGAAAAGCCGATCAAATTGATAGTTCCCTGGCCAGCTGGGGGTTCCTCGGATACCGCCGCACGCTTAATAGCCAAGCATCTGCAGGATCGGCTCAAGCAGACGGTGTTGGTTGATAACAAGCCTGGTGCTTCAGGAAATATTGGTACGCTAGCCGTTGCAAAAGCTGCACCAGACGGCTACACGCTACTTTTGTCTTCTGGGCCTTTTTCCGTGAATCCAAGTCTTTACCGATCTTTGCCATTCAACACCTTGCGCGACTTCACACCCGTTGCGCAAGTCTCCCTTATCCCTAGCGTGCTGGTAGTTCTTCCATCGTTCTCGGCAAGCAGCATGACTGAGTTCGTTGCCTTGGCTAAGAACAAGTCAGCACCAATGGCTTACGCCTCGCCAGGAAACGGCACAGCCCAGCATCTCGCAATGGAATTACTGCGGCAAAAAGCAGATCTCTCGCTCACGCATGTACCCTACAAAGGGGGTGCGCCAGCGCTGAGCGATTTACTGGGAGGTCAAGTCCCCGCTCTCATTTCGGGCTTTCCAGAAGTGGCAACCTACCTCAAAACATCCAAACTGCGAGCACTCGCGGTGACGACTGCCACGCGCTCGAGTTTTCTACCCGATGTGCCGTCATTGCTTGAACTAGGCCTGGCCGATTCTGGTTCTGCGGGGTGGAGTGGATTCCACGTACCAGCAGGAACACCTCCGGAAATTATAAAAATCCTGAATCGTGAGATCAACGAGATCCTAGTTGTGCCATCAGTTCGCGACCAGTTGGTGGGTCTCGGTTTTGATGTTCGCCGCGGAACACCCCAAGAGTTTGGGACTTTTGTAAACCAACAAATCGAACGCTGGTCTCAAGCGGTTGCAATTTCTGGGGCGAAAGTCGACTAATCCTCAAGCACCAACCATGCTTCAAACGTTCCCCGAACTATTCATGCGCTCTGGCCGGTATGAAGCTCGCATTGCACCGAACGCAGGAGGACGCGTCACACGCCTCTCATGGGTGGACGACGAGGGGAACCCTGTTCAACTTTTAGTGCCACTGAGTGACACCAGCTTTGACTCGCACCAGTGGCCCAAAGCTGGCGCATTTCCGATGATTCCGTTTGCCAATCAACTGCCTGATGCGGGTATTTTTTCAAAACTCGAATGGTCGGAAATAGTATCGAGTTCAGCGTCTGGGCGTCAGCATGGACTGGCTCACCGACGCGCTTGGGCGGTTAAATCTGCAAATCAATCGCATGTTCACTTGAGCTTCACGCATGACTTGGTGAGTGTGGACTGGCCTTGGCGATTTAGCGCAGAAATGGAGGTGGGCCTAAACGACCATGGAATGACCGTAGAGCTACGCCTCACCAACCATGCGGCGCAAGCTATGCCGGCCGCCATGGGATGGCACCCTTATCACCCACTAGAAAGTCTGCCGGCTGACGCCTCAGAACTAGTATTTGAGGCTAACCAGACAGTCCCACTAGATGACGCGGGGAGAAGTTTTCCCCGCCACGAATGGGCACCCTTTTCATCTTTTCCGCCACTGAAAACTTTTTTGGCAACAACGGCTTTTTCGGACTGGAAGCATGCTGCGAGTCTGAAAACGAACCTCAACCTAGACATAAAAATCGGTGGCCGAGGCTGGGGAAATCTTGTGGTTCATCGACCGGTCAGCGGAGAGTACATCTGTGTCGAGCCAGTCACGTTATTACCTGGCACGATTGGACAAAATCTGGAACCGAATGGCCTTGGCATACTCTTGCCGGGAAAGACTTTGACTGCGGTCTGGACTTGTGCGGCATGCACACCGATCGCTCATGGTTCTCACCTAATGTCTTGAGTCTTTTCCGACGGCCTGCTGCACCAAATACCAAGCCGAGAACGTTGTGACAAATCTATCGGCCAATGGTAAATATAAAAATATGAAATCGATGTAACATTTAAATTCATAAAAAAATATGGGTGACAAAAATGCAATTTAAACCGTCTTATGGCCGCACCTTTCAGAGTGTTCTCTGTGTGGCTTTCATCGGCTTTATGGCTTCGGCAACGTTTGCTAATGCCCAAAGCTATCCCAACAAGCCCGTCCGCCTCATGGTTGGTTATGCGCCCGGTGGCTTGACCGATGGCGTGGCCCGTACGTTGGCACCACGACTCTCCGAGATCTTGGGTCAACAAGTGGTGATTGAAAATCGAGGCGGTGGCGGGAGCACTATCGGCACAGACGTGGTCGCCAAGGCCCAGGCTGATGGCTACACGCTTCTCATATCTGACCAAGCGCTGATCAGCAACGCCAGCTTGTTTCAGAAGCTGCCTTACGACACCCTCAAAGACTTACAGCCCGTCGCTTTAGTGGGCGTCGCCACGTCGGTGATAGTCGTGCATCCATCTATATCCGTGCGCGACCTGAAAGAGCTTATCGCGCTGGCAAAGAGCAAGCCCGGCGTTCTTAACTATGCCTCGGGCGGGAATGGCACATTGACACATTTGGCCGGTGAGCTGTTCAAGCAGGTGGCCGGCGTTGACATCATGCATGTGCCGTACAAAGGCACCGGTCCCGGCGTCGTGGATTTACTGGGTGGGCAGGTGCCCATGATGTTCAGCAGCATCGGCCCGGTCGCACAACATATCAAATCGGGCAAAGTTATTGCCGTTGCTGTTACCGGCGAGAGTCGGTCCCCTGCACTGCCTGATGTTCCAACTTTGGCGGAGCTGGGTCTTGCGCCGGCCACAGTTGTTGGCTACTGGGGCATGATGGCTCCGGCAGGTACGCCGCGCGAAATAATGGACAAGCTCAATAAGGCCGTTAACGACACCGTTAAACGCCCCGATATTTACCAGCGCCTAGCTGATCAGGGGGTGGAGCCAACCGGCGGCACTTCGTCGGGCTACGAAAAGATCCTGCGCACTGAAATCCCCAAATGGGCCGCTGTCATCAAGCGCGCCAACATCAAAATTGACTGAACCCAAGAAAAGGAATCTTCGTGAGAATCACTGACATCCGTGAGGTTGCTATACCTCTGAACTCAACGATCCGTAATGCTGTATTTGACTTCAGTGAAATGACAACATCTGTTGTCGCCGTTGTCACCGACGTTATTCGCGATGGTCGGCCGGTGGTTGGGTTTGCGTTTAACTCTACGGGCCGTTATGCCTGCGGTGCACAGATGCGTGACCGCCTGATCCCGCGGATCATGAAGGCCGCACCAGAGTCACTTTTAAACGAGGCCGGCGATAACTTTGACCCTGAAAAAATACTGAGCTGCATGATGCAGCGCGAAAAGCCAGGTGGCCACACAGAACGGTCTGTCGCTGTCGGCACCATCGAAGTTGCGGTCTGGGATGCTGTCGCAAAAATTCATGAGCGTCCATTGCATGCCGTGTTGGCCGACATCTATAACGGTGGGCAGGTACGTCAAGTGATACCCTGCTATGTCGGTGGTGGTTGGTACGCGCCGAACAAAGGGATTCCTGAGTTGCAGGATGAGATTCGCAACCGACTGCAGCAGGGCTACACCACGATGAAGATCAAGGTGGGAGGCGCTTCTGTGGCGGAAGATATTGCCCGCGTCGAGGCTTCACTCAAAGTGGTTGGGAGCAGTGACCATCTGGCCGTCGATGCCAATGCCGGCCTCAATTCAGAGCGTGCACTGGCGTACGCCAAAGCTCTAAAGCCTTACCAGCTGCGCTGGTTCGAGGAGCCAACCGACCCATTGGATTTTGCATTGCTTTCGGAAATTGCGAGTGTGTACCCATCGCCCATTGGCACCGGTGAAAATCTTTTTTCCACGCAAGACATTCAAAATTTGGTGCACTTCGGTGGCATGCGCAAGGATCGAGACATCATTCAAATCGATGTACCCCAGTCCTACGGCATCGTTCAGTTCGGGCGTACGGTCAAGATGCTCGAGAGCCGGGGTTGGGGACGACATTCGATCTTCCCCCATGGCGGCAATCTCATGACGCTGGCGATTGTGGCGGGATTCGGGCTCGGCGGTTGCGAAGCATACCCAGGCACTTTTGGCATCTTTGCCGGCTTCGCAGACGATTCGAATGTGGAGAACGGACAACTGAGCTTGTCAGAGAGGCCGGGTATTGGCTTTGAAGGGCAAAACATTCTTTATGAGGTCATGCGGAAAATCGTTTCTAAGTAGCCATGCGGTCCCAATCAAGCCAGAGTACATACGAAGGAGAATGTGCATGAGTGTCCCCTCAACTGCGGAACTGACGACGGTCGTTAAATTCCCTGTCAACTATTTCCTCGAAAACCTCGCCGTCCGTTCGGACAACTCGTTGCTGGTGACCGTGCTGAACCACAAGGAGTTGTGGTTCATACCGGCCTTCGAGCAAGAGACGCCCCAACCGATTCGCCTTTGCTCGTTCGATCAAGCCGCCATGGGTATTGTGGAGGTCGAACCGGACGTCTTTGTCATCTGCACTTCCGATCTGTGGGGCAACCACGCGTCATACCTGCACCGCTTGGACATGCGTGGCTGGTCGCCTGGCATGCCCGCCAAGGTCAGCAAGATTCTGCAATTGCAGGAACCTGTGCGAGGACTGAATGGCGCAAGTCTTGTGGGGCCGGGTGTGATACTGATCGCAGATTCGTTTGCAGGGCTTATCTGGCGTGTTGACCTTGCGCCGGGTGCCTCCAGCGCCAAGGCTCGAGTCTGGTTGAAGCATGTCAGTATGGCCTCTATTCCAGATGGCCCCATGCCGGATCAGCCCGGAATCAACGGGCTGGCATTTGCCCCGAAAACACACTTTCTGTATTTCACGTCGACGGCACAGCAGTTGCTCATGCGTGTGCGAGTGGAACCGCACACACTGGAAGCTCTAGGCGAGCCCGAATTCATTGCCGATGGAATGATGGGGGATGACCTTTGCATCGACGAAGACTCAGAAGTAGCCTACGTCGCCACTCATAGGCAAAACTCCATTGACCGTGTTCCTCTGCAACCGGGGCAGCGAGGGAGCCAGCGAAACAGCATCGCTGGCGTTCCATTTACCGAGGAGCTTCTCGGACCAACAAGCGGTCGCTGGGGGCGTCTCCCAATGCAAGCCGGCAAGGTGGCATTTTTTCTCACCGATGGTGGGATCAAAGGACCGATGCCCGATGGAAGCTTGAGGGAGGCGCGAGTGCTACGAGTGAAGTTTTAGCGCCTACGCAGGATTTCTCTAGGTTCAAGCAAGCCTGCGGGGGCGGCATCGTTCATTAAATCGGACTGGGAAACCAAGATGAAGAAGTAGCCATCTATTCCGAGCGAATTGGAACTGTGCTCCGCCTTGAGGATAGAAATTTTCCTCTCCAGAAGAGCGTTAAGGCCAGCATTACAGCGCATAGAACTACGGCACTGAAGAATGCAGTCCAGCGCAGACGTTCTCGCGCCCTAGAACGAATTTCATGCATCACAAATCGCTCACCTTTTATCATTTCGTTGTAAGACTGCTGAAATGATGATATTTTTCTAATCGTCTCGTCATCTATTGCCGAACCCTGCCAACGACTACGAGCCTCAAGTGTGGTTAGGCGTGCCATTTCGGCTGAATAACGCTTCACGTAGTTCTCGGCTTCGGTGTAGATCCCCTTCTCCTGTACGTTGAAATAAGCGTCACGCACCGATGGCCAAGCCGCCTCCGTTGCATCCAGTAGTGGCTGGTCGGCGCGAGGTTGTGCGACAAGCCAAACTGATGAAGCCAGCAATACAGCTACAGCAAAATTGCCAAGCACCCTGCTTACCATTTGAAAATTTTTACTGGCCTCGGCTATCACGCGCGCCACTAGCGCGATGCACAGGGTCAGGGCAAATGCACAGACCATGGTTGCACCAGTCGATGTGTCAAGGACATACGAAGCCCAAAGACCGGTGCCTGCCGCTAGCCCTCCTACCCCCCATCCAACCAGCAGTTGATTTCCGAAAGTTCGTGCCCAGAGCAAACCAATCAGTGCCGGGATAATCAAGAAGGAGAACACCAGCAAAACGCCAGCCATAGCTACCGAGCTCGTGACGACTAGGCCAAAGGCGGCATAAAAACCCAGATCGGCCACCCACCCAGCGAAACCAGTGCGCTCAAGCCAGCCACGGTGCGCAGCAAGCCAAAGGATAAAACCAATGCCCACGTAAAGCGGTACGACACGGATCAATTCATCCACGCTGACAGTCAGAACACTTCCGATCAGAATCTGTTTGAGGTGTTCGGCCCCCTGCGGCGCTTTTTCGATCAGCAGTATCGCGGCGGCAGTCGATGCAACGTAGAGCACACCGACCAATGCTTCCGGCGGAATGCGGGAAGGAGCATACCGGATCAGCGAAAGAATTAAAGCCGCGCTCCAGGCAAACCCAAGGGACCATGCGTAGGCCCCAGCGCTTTGTGGCATGTGCCCCTGCATGAAGGCCAAAGTCGCCCCCAGTGCAGCGCACTGGGCCAGCGCGAGATCGACAAAGACGACGTTGCGCTTCAGTACCTGCAGGCCAAACTGACAATGGATGCCGATCAGCATCAGACTTGCGAGAAACGGCAGGGCAAGAAGTTCGATGAACTCATTCATCGTGCGACACCAAAAAACGCCGCTGTCAGCGCAGCGACATTGGTTTCAAAGAGGGAAAAATAATCTTGGGCCTGAGGCAAATCTCCCACCGAGGCCGCAAGGATAACAACACGCGCTCCAACCTTCCGGGCAAGGAAATCAACGTCCCGCGAAGGCTCCTGTGGGTGGCGGACGATGACTGATACCTGCTCTTCTCGCATGCGCCGAATCAGGCCAGCCAGCGCAGCTGGGCTCGGAGCGATGCCGGGACGCGGTTCGATAGTACCGATGAAGTTCAGGCGGAAACGACGAGCGAAATAAGGCCAGTTGTTGTGATAAGTCAGCAGCGGTTTTCCGGTCAGTGGTGCAAGCTTTAGCTGCCATACGTGAATGCGTTGCTCAAGACGAGCAAGGAAATCAATACGACGCTGCTCGTAATACTTGGCGTTTAGCGAATCGAGCCGGGCTAGGGCCTCGACGATATTTCCGGTGATGACATCTGCGTTTACGGGGTCAAGCCAGTAATGAGGATTGCCAGCGCCGTGGGCGTGGGCACCGCCGCTTAAGCCACCACCTTTTACTTCCAGCAGCACGATGGCATTCGATGCATCAACATGACCCGGCCCGCCGCGCAGTAAGCTAGGTTTGCCAGATTGGCGCAACAGACGGTCGAACCACAAGTCATAGTCGAGCCCAACCCGCACCACCATGCTAGCGCCACGGATACGATCGAGATCCTGCGGCCTCGGAGCATATTCTTCAGCATTGCTACCGGCGGGCACCAGAGAAACCACGCTGACTCGATCGCCGCCCACAGCCTCAACCAAGGTTTGCAAGTTCGCTGTTGTTGTGATCACCGACAGAGCGGCCTGGGTTCCCGGCGGCGCAAGCAGCAGGAAACCCAGTGAAAGGATGCGGACGGCGCTACGGCCGCGATCAATCCAAAACGTGATCACTTCTTTGCGGATACCCAAAGGCTCTTAGGCAACAGGCAGTGGATCGACTTATGCGCTCCACTCATGTCGCCTAGACGGCAGTCCATCGCCATCGAAACCAATCCATAAGCATCTAGGCGCGTGAGCCCCTTCTTCTGCTGAACCAGCTCGATCATGGCCATGGATGCGCCATCCATTGCCTTGTTGGCGTCGGCATCCTTGCTAACAGTGACGAAATAGTCCTTGGTCTCGGCCATAGGACGCTCGGGGATAGACTTGATTTTCAAGTCCTTAGAGCTCATGCAGTGGATGCCCTTTTTAATATTGACCACTTGTGATACACGGCAATCTGAGACCTTAGACACCAGCTTCGATGCCTCCTCGGGCCCAAGCTTGCGCTGCTCGCCAAGGAACTTGACGGTTTGCGTCTTGACAGCATCCCAAGCCAAATTCAGATCCTTGTCAAAACCCATGGTCACCCAGTGCGTAGAGGTCTCGATGCGTGGCATGTCGAGCTTGACATTCTTTAGCACCTGTACGGTGAAATTCAGTTCCTTGTAGGCCGTCTCGATGGCCGTCAGGTTAACCTCGCCGTTGCCTTGAGCTGCATGAGAATCTCCGGACCATAACAGGCCGCCCTTGACCCATACTGGAACGTAGAACGTCGTACCTTCAGTGAGATCGCGGATGTCCATGTTGCCGCCGAACTCGCCAGGTGGCACGCTGGAATAGCGACCAGGTTCAGCGCGGGCGACCCCGAGGGTGCCGGGGAACGGCCGTAGTGGAATTTCGATGCCCGGCAGAAACTCGGCGACCTTGCGCTCCATGTCGAGGTAGAGATACTTAACTTGACCATCCTGAAACTCTTTAGGGAACTGGCCGAACATGCCCGGAATGTTGAAATTGGTGCCGTATGCACGCGGCACAATACGGTTGATTTTGACCTTCAGCACATCTCCGGGTTCAGCGCCATTGACGAAGATCGGTCCTGTCAGCGTGTGCGGCCCACGCCCAGGGTGGTCAGTGCGCAGCTTCTTCAATTCCTCGATGGTCTTGCCAGGCACGACTTGGTTGTGCGCGTGCATCATTGTTTCCATGAGGACGGTGTCACCGGAGTCGATCGTCAGTACCGGTGGCTGGGCATTGTCGAACCAACCCCACTGCGTGGTTTCCAGTGTCGCCGGTAGCAGGTGCACCTTGCCAGGCAACTTACTTGCGACCGTGAACGACTGGGACACGGCTGGTTGTGCCACGAGTGCGGCGGCAAAGGCAGCGCTGGTGGCAAAGGTTTTCAGGATCCTAAAGGTCATTGATGTCTCCATAATTATTGAAATAAAGCCTGAGGGGTCAGTCAGTTTTTGCGGACAAGAACTTATCTGATATGGCGATGCTTACGCGATCGCCCTCTGCACTCTGCTCCAGTAAGAGCTGTGCGAAGAATGTGATGTGTGAGATGAATGTGAAGGCATCACCAACCCTGCCAGGGCAGACCTTCCAATACAGAGTTGAAAATCTCACTGCTCAAGTTAACTGCAGTGACCTTTTCACTAAGCACGGTTGCCTGGGACGATGAAATTTTTTTGGCAGCCATTGTGGAATTCATTGCAAATGCTGCAAGAGCAGCCTTCGAAAGACACGGGGTTGTAGCGACACGAAAATAACTAATAAGTTATCAACACTTTAATTCTGCATCAAAATTGCAAATACTTCAATCATAAATATTTATTTAAGATACAAAATCATTTGCCTTTCGGTCTGCGCACATTTTTTAGATGCCACTCCCAACCAGTTTCTCAGGGCCTTTGAAGTGTCATCGTACACCAGCCGACTGCTCCCGAGACTTATGCAGAGGCCTGCAAGGAGTTGCAGCGACTTAAGTCCATTAGCGGGATCAATGACAAGGACCATGTTGGCTGGCGGCGGCTCATGTCAAAGGCGCCCTCATCAGTTTTTCGGCCGGCCTAGTTTGTGACTCACTCCCATTCGGCCTTCTTGCACGCTTGCTTCAGCTCTTCAAAGAAGTCAGCTGCCAGCTCAGAGGCGGGTGAAAAGCGGGAGAAAACGGCATAGGTCGTGATGCAGAGTTGGGGACTGAAGGGGCGAATACACAACCGGTCCTTGAACACAGAAGCCATGTAAGGGTTGATGACTCCAACCCCTAGACCTTGCGCAGCAAGACTGCAGATGGTCGAAGAGTAAATCGTCTCAATGGCCGTGGGTGGTTGCCGCTTCTTGGCCGCGAAGGCCTTTTGCAGAGCGAGCTCCAAGGCATCGCCGCGGGGCAAACTGATGAGTACCTGGTCCTCCAAGTCTGCGACCTTGACCACACGCAGCTTAGAAAATGGGTGGTTCAACGCTGACACGCATACCGCATCGGCATAGTGAACCGCATTCACTTCAAACTCCGCTCCTTCATATTCCTTGTTCGTCATTGCCACGTCGTAGTAGCCCAGACGCAGACCCTCCTCAATCTGGCGACTACCGAGTGTTTGGACGTTGAATCGCACATGCGGGCGCTCGCGTGCGAAGCGGTCTAGGACAACTGGCAACACGCTTTGGCCCAGGGATGGTGTGCACGCGATGCGAAATACTCCGGCACCGGACTCCCGCAAAGCGGCAACCGCTTGCTCGATGCGTTCGAACCCTTGAAAGCTAAGTTGAACGGTTTCGAAAAGCTGACGCCCTTCACGCGTCAGCTTGAGACGACCTCTGTCGTTGACAAACAGCTTCAGGCCCGTGCCGCTTTGAGCTTGACCGATCAGGCGACTCACGGTGGGTTGAGTTGTGTGAAGCATGTTAGCCGCCGCCACCGTTGTACCAGAGAGCACCACGGCCCTGAATGCTTCAATTTGCTGGAATGTTAGCGGGCGTGTCATGGTGTTTTAGGTATATCCAGAATGGATAGTGTATGAAATAAATAGCATTGGAGTAAATACATTGTCATTCCTAAACTGAGACCACCCCAACAAGCTGTTTTAAGGAGCTGCCATGTCCATGACCCGCCGAAGCGCCTGCGCTTCCCTGTTTTTTACCGGTACCGCACTGCAGACACCCTTTGCTAGCGCCTCGAATGACATCCCCACCGGCACCATCAAAATAGTGGCCCCGTTTGTCCCTGGCGGCACTGCTGACGTGCTCGCCCGACAAATCGCACTGCGCCTGTCTACCAAGTACAAGCAAACAGTTATCGTCGAGAACAAGCCTGGTATGGGCGGTAATTTAGGAGCGGCTACAGTTGCCACGGCCAAACCAGATGGCACCACTCTTCTGCTCGGCACCATCGGTATCCATTCGGCCTACTCGGTCTATAACAAGCTGCCTTACAGTCCTGAGAAAGACCTTCAGCCTGTTGTCATCTTGGGCGGCGTGCCCTGTGTCGTTGCGGTTCACCCTAGCAGACCTATTAACACGCTGGCTGAACTCATTGCCTACGCCAAGAAGAACCCCGGTGCCCTCAACTACGGCTCTGCAGGTACGGGCTCATCCACCCACATGGTGGGCGAACTGTTCCAGCAAGCAACCGGCATCAAGTTGACACATGTGCCGTACCGCGGCAGCGCTGCGGCCATGAATGACCTGATGGGCGGACAGCTCGACATGATGTTTGAGCTGATCACCACCGCAGCTCCTATTGTCAAGTCCGGCCGAATTCGTGGCTTGGCAGTGACCAGCAAGGCGCGCAGCTCTGTCATGCCAGACACGCCCACCGTGTCTGAACTCGCTGTATCTGGATTCGATGGCACAGGCTGGTTCACCGTGGCCACGAGCGCAGGCGTTCCCAAAGCGACCGTGGCGCAATTCAACCAGGACATCAACGCAATCTTGGCAGCGCCCGACCTCCAAGAGACTTGGAAGTCGCTAGCCCTGCACATCATGGGAGGCACGCCCGAGGAAGGCAGCCGATTCGTTGCGTCCGAGACGGTCAAGTGGAGTGCGGTCATTAAGGCTGCAAACATAAAAGCGGAATAAACACATGTTGTTGAACGGCATTACCCTCGAGCTGATTTGGCGCAGGCTCATTTCGATGGTCGACGAAGCGGCTGCCTCCCTAGTGCGCACGTCCTTCTCCTCCATCGTGCGCGAGTCGAACGACTTCGCTTGCGTCATCACAGATGCGCGAGGCAACTCCATCGCCCAAGCATCCAACAGCATCCCATCCTTCATCGGCACCGCTCCGCGTACCATCCGTGGCTTTGTAGAGGAGTTTCCAGAGCACGAGCTGCAAGAAGGCGACATTCTCATCACAAATGACATCTGGCTGGGTACCGGTCACCTTCCCGACATCACCGTGGCAAAGCCCATCTTTCGCGAGGGCAAATTGGTGGCGTGGGCCGGCTCTGTTGCCCATGCGCCGGATATCGGTGGACGCGTGCGTTCTGCAGACGCGACCTCGGTATTTGAGGAAGGTTTGCAAATTCCACCCATGAAGGTGCTCAGCGCGGGAAAAATGGACGTCACCCTTGAACGTCTGCTACGCAAAAACGTACGCGTGCCAGATCAGGTCATGGGCGACCTTTATGCGCAGTTCACTGGGCTGGCACTCATGGAGCGCCAAAGCCTGGCTTTGATGCGCGAATATGGTCTCGAAACGCTTGAGGGTCTGTCCGAAGAATTGCGCAGCCGCAGCGAAAAGGCCATGCGCAGCGCTATTCGTGCGGTGCCTGATGGCACCTACCACGCGGAAGCAGTGAGCGATGGCATCGACGCGCCCATTCGCCTGAAGATGGCCCTAACTATCAAAGGCGATGAGATTGCGATTGACTACGCAGGCTCAGACGCACAAGTTCAAAAATCGATCAATGTCTGCCTTGCCTACACCACCGCCTACACATCCTACGGCGTGAAGGCAGTGCTTTGCCCAGATGTGCCGAACAATGACGGCGCGCTGGCACCACTGACCGTGACCGCACCGCCCGGCTGCATCTTGAACTCGCTGCCCCCTGCCGCCGGTGGTGCCCGCGCCCTTATAGGCCACTTCCTGCCTGCAATGGTAGTGAGCGCCTTAGCCCAGGTGGTACCTGACAAAGTCATTGCAGGCGTCGGTTCGCCTCTGTGGTGCGTCAACATGGCAGGCACCCACCCAGATGGCCGCGGTTTCGCCAATCTGTTCTTCATGAACGGTGGCTATGGCGCGAGTGCACACAGTGATGGCGTGAACGTGCTTTCTTGGCCTAGCAACATCTCTTCAACGCCAGTAGAAATCATTGAGCAAGTCGCGCCCTTGAAGGTGCACTACCGCCGTTTCCGCGACGTGGAAGAACCCAACGGGCAATACCGCGGCGGTACAGGCCAGGAAATGCTGCTGGAGAGTCTCTCCGTCAACCCCGCAACCATCTCGTTCATGGCCGAGCGCACTCGTGCGGAGTCCGCCACACGAGGCTTAGCGGGAGGAGCCTCGGGTGCACCTGGCGAGATCCTCATCGACGGCGTGAAAGTAAATCCGAAAGCACAGCAAATCATCAAGCATGGAGCGAAAGTGCTGCTGCGCACGCCAGGCGGCGGTGGATACGGCGACAAAAACGCGCGCCCGATTGAACTACTGGAACAGGACCGCGAACGCGGCTACGTGAAATGACCTACTCCCTTGGAATCGATATCGGCGGCACCTTCACCGACATCGTCCTGTATAGCCACAAAGACGCGCGCGTATTCAGTCACAAGGAGCTGACCACACCTGATGAACCCACCACGGGAGCCATCCGTGGAATTCAAACCCTGCTGGCGCGCGAGCAAGTGCGGGGCGAACAGGTGTCACGTGTGGTGCACGCCACAACACTCTTTGCCAATGCTCTCATTGAGCGCCGCGGCGTTAAGACCGGTCTTATTGCGACCGAGGGCTTTCGCGACACGCTCGAAATGCGCCGCGAGTTCAAGTACGACCTGTACGACTTGTTCATCGAGATGCCCGAAACTCTGGTGCCCCGCGAAGTTCGCATGGAAGCCCGTGAGCGCGTTCTGGCGGATGGCAGCGTAGACACGCCACTTGACGAAGCCAGCGTGAGAACGGCCGGGGCTAAGTTGGTCGCCCAAGGCGTCGAGTCGGTCGCCATCACCTTCCTTCACTCGTACGCCAACCCCTCGCACGAGAAGCGTGCCCGAGAAATACTGAAGAAGGATTTCCCAGCGCTGTACGTGTCCATTTCTAGCGAGGTGTCGCCGCAAATCCGTGAGTATGAGCGCACGTCGACCACAGCGGCCAACGCTTACGTTTTGCCAATTGCTGATCGTTATCTAGAAAGCCTGGCTGAGCGGCTGAAGATCATTGGTGTTGGTTGCCCTCTTTTGATGATGCTGTCGAATGGTGGCCTGACAAACGTGTCCGAAGCTCGACGCTTCCCAGTGCAGTTGCTTGAGTCGGGCCCCGCTGCTGGCGCTATTGCAGCCGCTTGGTTCAGCAAGCGCTCCGAAATCGGTAACGTCCTAGCCTTCGACATGGGCGGCACCACGGCTAAGCTTGCCATCGTCGAGGACAACAAACCTTTGCTCGCGCACACCTTCGAAGCGGCACGCGAAAAGCGGTTCGCCACGGGCAGCGGCATTCCCATCAACATCGCCACCGTCGAATTGATTGAAATCGGTGCCGGTGGGGGCAGCATTGCTCGCCTAGACAGCATGAACCTGTTGAAAGTGGGCCCCAAGAGCGCCAGCTCGAGCCCGGGGCCAGCATGTTATGAGCGTGGCGGCACATTGCCGACGGTCACGGACGCCAACCTTTTGCTCGGCCACCTAGACTCCGACACATTTGCAGGCGGCACCATGAAGTTGTCGGTCAAGGCTGCACGACATGCCCTGAATCCTATAAGCGGTGCGCTGGAGACCAGTGCAGAAAAGACCGCCGATGGCGTGTTGGCAATCGTCAACGAGAACATGGCAGCAGCAGCACGGGTACACGTGGCAGAGCGCGGTTTCGACGCACCCCGGTTCTCCCTGCTGGTCACCGGCGGTGGCGGCCCGCTGCACGGTTGCGACGTTGCTCGTCGACTTGGCATCAAGCGCGTCATCTGCCCTCCTGGGGCGGGAGTCGCTTCTGCCCTTGGGCTGCTCATTGCGCCTGCGCGCATTGACCGCTCAACCACGCTCGCACGTAGACTGTCGACCGTCACGGCCGAGTCTTTAGAAACTCAGTTTGAGAAACTGGAGGCGGATGCCGCCGAGGTCATGAAAGACACGCTGATTGATGGCGCCACCTACCGCTTCGAGCGCAGCGCCGATATCCGCTTCGTTGGTCAGGGCTTCGAGCTCAACACAAAACTACCCCAGGGTCCTTTCAACGAGAACACATCCAAAAAAATTCGAGACGCTTTTGCGACGACCTACAGTCGAGTGTTCGGTCAGGTTCCACCCGTCAACGATATCGAGCTGATGAACCTGCGCGTAGCAGCCATCGAAACAGGCGTAGACCGCCCACTGAATCTGACGGCCAGCGGCCGTGAGTCGTGGAAGCCAAACTCGCAGAGCCGCGACGTCTGGCATAGCACGTCTGAAGTATTCCGTAACGTTAGAACCATTGCTCGCGAAGCACTCAAGGAAGGAGAACGGCTGCTAGGCCCAGCGATTATTGAAGACTCGTCTTCCACGCTGCTCATCCCGCCGAACTCAACCGCATACTGTGATTCATCTGGCAACCTGATCGTGGAGTTGGAATGACATCGATGACATACGATTACCAATGCGTGCGCGTGGGTAGGAACGGTGCGCACCACTTCTTTGGGTACTACAACAAGTCGAACTGGGACTATTCGGGTCGGAAACTGCTTGCACAGGAAGCGCCCTGGCGAGACAAGTTTCTGACGCCCGACCTTGCTGTGAAGGTCGGGTACTTTGACATGGAAAAGAATGACGGTGCTTTCCATGAGGTGGGAGAAACGCGCACATGGAACTGGCAGATGGGTTCCCAGCTGCAATGGCTTGGTGGTTCAGACGGAAACAAAATTCTGTACAACATCAGAACTGATATCGATACGACGATCTACCCGTATTTCGGATCGGAAATTCGGGATGTGCGCACCGGAGAAAGCAAGGTGCTGCCGATGCCAGTTTATGTGGCAGCGCCCAATGGGAAGTGGGCACTGTCGGTGGACTACCGGCGTCTTTATAAGACACACCAAACCATTGGGTACCCGTGCAGCCAGATTCCTCCTGCGCCGTCACTTTGTCCAGCACAGGACGGCATCTGGAACATGGACCTAGAAACAGGCGAAGCGACGCTGGCGGCGAGCTATCAGCAACTTGCGGCCTTCCATCCTCGCGAATCCATGAAAGAGGCCATCCACTGGGTGAGTCATATCGAGGTCAACCCTTCGTCCAACCGTGTCTTGTTCTTGCACCGCTGGACTGAGCGAGTCCTAGACGAGACGTGCTTCTTGCACCGCCTCATAACGATGGCTCCAGATGGCTCGAATATGCGTCTTCTAGAGTGCTCCGACCATCCCTTGCCGCAGCTTGCAGCTGATTTCGACTCATCGGCCGTTGGAACCTTCGACTACGAAAAATCCGAATGGCAAATTTCGCATCCGCTTTGGCGCCAAGACGGTGAAATCATCGTCTGGGGTCCACATGCAGGCCGCATCCATTACCACCTTTATGAGGATATTGACAACGGCAAGGTGAGCGTCATTGGTGACGGCGTATTAACGGAAAACGGCCACATGACTTTTTCGCCAGTCAACCCCCGTTGGCTACTTAGCGACACTTACCCGGACAGCACCACGAATGAGCGGATTTTGTTCCTTTACGACATGGATACGGGGAAACGGCATGACCTCGGTAGTTTCTATGCAGACCCATCGCTATCCAAAGAAAATCGCTGCGACCTTCATCCAAGATGGCGCCCGGATGGCTTGGCCGTTTGCATTGACTCAATGCATGAAGGGGACCGAGACATGTACGCTATCGATGTCTCATTCTTAGTGAGCCCAGAAGGCGCTGCGCCAAACGAAAAAGGCCCATCAAAAGGCCTTTTTCGCGGGTGACTGAAACGTCAACTCAAATCAGCGTCACACCCGTCTTCGACTGCAACAGCTCCAGCGTCACGCCGGGTGCCATCTCCATCACTTTCAAGCCTTGCGGCGTCACGTCCATGACGGCCAAATCAGTGATGATGCGATCGACCACGCCGAGGCCTGTCAACGGCAAGGTGCATTGGGTCAAGATCTTCAGGTCTTCTGTGCCGTCTTTCTTTTTGGCAACGTGTTCCATCAGCACGATGACACGCTTGACGCCGGCAACCAAGTCCATGGCGCCGCCCATGCCCTTGACCATCTTGCCGGGGATCATCCAGTTCGCCAAATCGCCCTGCTCACTGACCTGCATGGCACCGAGGATGGACAGGTTGATCTTGCCTCCACGGATCATGGCGAAGCTGTCGTGACTGCCGAAGATCGACGAACCCGCAATGGTGGTGACAGTTTGTTTGCCCGCGTTGATCAGATCAGCGTCCACCTGGTCTTCAGTTGGGAAAGCGCCAATGCCGAGCATGCCGTTTTCAGACTGTAGCCAGACTTCAATGTCGGTGGGCACAAAGTTCGCCACCAGCGTCGGGATGCCGATGCCAAGGTTGACGTAAAAACCGTCTTCGAGTTCTTGGGCAGCACGGGCTGCCATTTGGTCTTGGTTCCACGCCATGTCAGGCTCCTGTTGTGTTGCTGGTCGGCACGGTCACCGTGCGTTTTTCAATGCGCTTTTCCGGGGTCGCATTGAGCACGATGCGGTGCACGTAAATGCCCGCCAGATGAATGTCATCAGGGGCCAGTTCGCCGACTTCCACAATTTCTTCGACCTCCACAATGCACAGCTTGCCCGCCATGGCCACAGCCGGGTTGAAGTTGCGGGCCGTTAAGCGAAAACGCAGGTTGCCAGACTTGTCTGCCGTGTGCGCTTTGACAAAGGAGACATCGGGGACCAAAGAGCGTTCCATGACGTAGTTTTCGCCATCGAACTCACGCAGTTCTTTGCCTTCAGCCACCAAGGTACCGACGCCGGTTTTGGTGAAAAATGCCGGAATGCCAGCACCGCCAGCACGCAGCTTTTCAGCCAGCGTGCCTTGGGGGGTGAATTCGAGCTCTAACTCGCCAGAGAGGTATTGGCGTTCGAACTCTTTGTTCTCGCCCACGTAGCTGGAAATCATTTTCTTGATTTGGCGGGT
>Ga0075464_10000337_pt1 | contig 20394 bp, 22 predicted proteins | sample DEB19_08_DNA_5_FD_75068 | JGI IMG/M metagenome (GOLD analysis project Ga0075464, IMG submission 75068) | Aqueous microbial communities from the Delaware River and Bay under freshwater to marine salinity gradient to study organic matter... | ecosystem: Environmental > Aquatic > Marine > Coastal ...
GACTATCTATCTGAGCGTGGCGCCATTCTGATTGAGATTGGCAATGAGTATGAGCACTTCAAGAAAGCCTTCCCGCAAATCCCCGTGATTTGGATGGATGTATCTGCTGGCGATGAGCAGGTATTGCTCATTCAAGCAGAAGACCTTCGCTAAGCAGCCATCTAAAAACTTAGAGCGGGTAATTTACTCAGAGTTCTGCTGCTGCCGTAATCGCTTGATCGATTCGCTCTACCGGTATCACTCTTAATCCAGCAATCTTAGTCTTGGGCATATTCGCCTTAGGAATAATTGCCACAGTAAAGCCCAGCTTGGCCGCCTCTTTTAGACGCTCTTGACCGCGCGGGCATGGACGAATCTCTCCAGCTAAACCCACTTCACCAAATACGATTAACTCTTTTGGCAAAGCCTTGTTCCGAATCGAGGATTGAATCGCCAAGAGCACCGCCAAGTCAGCTGCCGGCTCTGAAATCTTCACGCCACCTACGGCATTTAAGAAGACGTCTTGGTCAAAGCACGCTATGCCTGCATGGCGATGCAATACTGCCAAGAGCATGGCTAAACGTGCCTGCTCCAAGCCAACCGCTAAGCGGCGTGGGTTTGGAATATGCGCGGTATCTACCAGAGCCTGAATTTCTACTAATAAGGGGCGACTGCCCTCTTGTGTCACCAGCACACAAGCACCCGGAACCATCTCTGCATGCTGCGATAAGAAAATCGCCGAAGGGTTGGCAACGCCACGAAGACCTTTTTCCGTCATGGCAAATACGCCCAACTCATTAACGGCACCGAAACGGTTTTTAATTGAACGAACTAGGCGAAATGAGGAATGGGTATCACCCTCAAAGTACAACACGGTATCGACAATGTGCTCGAGCACGCGAGGACCAGCTAAGTGCCCATCTTTAGTTACGTGCCCCACCATGAGTACACAGATGCCACTTGATTTAGCAGCTCTAGTTAATTGGGCCGCACACTCTCGTACTTGCGCCACCGAACCAGGCGCAGAACTCAGGACCTCTGAATACAAAGTCTGAATTGAATCGACCACCAATACCTGTGGCTTCACGGTATCCATGATGGAGAGGAGCTTTTCTAACTGAATCTCTGCCAGCACTTCCAATTGAGGTGCGTCTAGCGCGATGCGTTTCGCTCGCAGTGCAATCTGAGCAGCGGACTCTTCTCCACTGCTATACAGAACATTCATGCCGGCTGCACTCATTTCAGCAAGCGCTTGAAGCAATAAGGTGGACTTACCAATACCAGGATCGCCACCTAATAAGACAACGCCACCAGGTACCAATCCACCACCCAGAACGCGATCAAACTCTTCTACACCGGTACTGAAACGCGGCAGATCTTCTGCACAAATAGCAGATAGCTTTTGACGTGGCAATGATTGCGCTAAACCTTGAAAACGGGCATTCGAACTCACCTCAGGCAAGCCCTCTTCTAGGGTATTCCAGGCCTGACAAGAAGGACACTGTCCTTGCCACTTGGCAGAGGTTCCGCCACAGGACTGACAGGTATAGATTGTTTTAATCTTGGCCAATGTATTACCTAGTAAATTAGTAAAGCAGTAAAAATGAATTAATCGAGCTGAGTGCCCGCTTTGTTTTCTTGGGCACGCTTAGGCGCATCTTTACGACGTTGCTCAACATCTGCTGCTCGAGTAGCGGCGGCTTTCTGCTTCTCCTCAAACTCTTTTTGATTGGCTACGCGCTCGGCAGCTTTTTCAGCGGAAGCGCGTTCAGCAATCTTGCTGGCATCGCGCTGATCCTTAATGCTGGCACGTAACCTGCGCTGCACTTCATGCAACTCTACCTCTTGCGCACGTATCGGATCAATCTCTTTACGGTACTGAGTACGAGAGTCTTTCAGGCAGCTATTAACCCAAAAGTTTTGATAACACTCGGAGTTCGTTTTATCCCAACGGTATTTAGCCCAATCGCGCTGCAACTCTAACTCTTGCTCAATCTTATCGAGCTGCTCTAGCTGCGCCTCTTCGGCAGGAGTCGCAAGTACCAAGCCGCTAAAAGAGCAAATCAGTAGAAAGGCGCCTAATGAAGCTAGGGAGCGCAAAGAAACTGGCTTTCTCAAATCTCGACCTTTGCGCCCAATTCAACCAAACGGTTGGCAGGAATCTTAAAGAAGTCGGATTGACGGCCTGCATTCTGATACATCCAGCAAAACAAACGCTCACGCCATAAGGCCATACCAGGAATTGCTGATGGAACGATCGTATCGCGAGATAAGAAGAAAGAGGTATCCATCAAATCAAACTTCATGCCAAAAGTTGTTTCAATTAGGCCAATGATGGAGCCCATATCTGGCGTTTCTTTAAAACCATAAATCGCGCGAACCACATGAATATTGCCACCAAGATCTTTCATGGTGAGGCGTTCAGCATCGTTGACATAAGGCACGTCCCAAATACTGACCTTGAGGAAGAAGACCCTCTCGTGCAGAACATGGTTGTGCTTCAAGTTATGCAAGAAAGAAACTGGTAGGTAATCTACGTGTGCAGTTAAAAACACGGCAGTGCCCTCAACGCGATGTGGCGGATGCTTGAGCAAAGACTCAATAAAACTACCCAGCTGAATACCCTCTTCCATAGCGCGCTTACGTAAAATCTGGCGACCACGGAACCAAGTAATCAAACAAGTGAAGCACAGCAAGCCAAGTGCTAATGGATACCAACCACCATCTTTGATCTTAATTAAATTGGCGGTCCAGAAGGCAAGATCCACAACGAAGAAGGCAACGGTAATGAAACTCACTAGCAAGATATTCATCTTCCACTCGCGGAACATCACTACAGCCAATAGGATAGTTGTGATTAGCATGGTTGACGTCACTGAGATGCCATAAGCCGCAGCCAAATTGACCGACTCTCTAAATTCAATAATGGTGACTACCACCATGAATAACAAAGCCCAGTTCACGATCGGGATGTAGATCTGCCCCTGCTCCGAATCAGATGTATGACGAATACTCATGCGGGGCATAAAGCCTAGCAAGATAGCTTGACTCACTAATGAGTAGGCACCAGAGATCACGGCTTGCGAGGCAATTACTGTAGCTGCAGTTGCCAAACCTACTGTTGGCCACAGGGCCCACTCAGGCACCATCAAATAGAATGGGTTCGTTATCGCCGCAGGGTTTGAGAGCACTAAAGCCCCCTGACCTAAGTAGTTAATCAATAAACTAGGCAGCACAACAAGCAGCCACGCATAGCGAACTGGAGTACGGCCAAAGTGACCCATATCTAAGTACAAAGCCTCAACACCCGTAACAACCAAAACGACGGCGCCCATCACAATGTATGCGGTTGTTGGATGTTCAACAATAAAGCTGAATGCGTAGAAAGGATTGAATGCTGCGATGATTTCTGGAGCATCTCCAATATTGATTGCCCCTAAAGCTGCGAGAGTTATAAACCATGCCAAGGTAATAGGGCCAAAAAGCTTTCCAACAGCTGCCGTACCATATTTCTGAATCAGAAATAAGGCCACCAAAATAATCAATGAAATTGGAATAACAAATCGATGCATTCCTGGAGCTGCGATCTCAATACCCTCGACAGCAGATAGAACTGAAATTGCTGGTGTGATCACGGATTCACCTAAGAGCATGCATGCCCCCAGCATTCCCATAATCATAAAAAAGAAATAGCTCTTAGATTTGCTATCGAAGGAACGGAGTGCTAAGGCCATTAATGAGAGAACACCACCCTCACCTTTGTTATCTGCACGCATCACGAATAAGACGTATTTGACGGTAACTACCAAAATTAGCGCCCAGATCATCATAGAAATCACGCCAAAGAGTGCCTCTGGCGAATACGCAATGCCATGATGGGGGTCAAAACACTCTTTTAGGGCATACAAGGGACTTGTACCGATATCGCCGAAGACTACGCCGATGGCAGCAAGCATCATGACGCCCAAACTTTTCTTGTGCTCGCCCTCGGGTCCGTGGACTTCCACTGGGTTTAGAAGTTTGGAGCTTGAAAATTCTGGATTGCTAATTGACATCTCAAAACCTTAAGGTGATGTTGCACGGCAATATGTTACTCCTTATGCAGGCTGACTCTGCAGTCTTATTTCCTTCAAAAACCGCTTTTTTAAGTGGCAAATGCTGGAATTGCTCGACAGTGAGGGCTAAAAAATGGTAGTATCTAAGACTCAGACGCGGGGTGGAGCAGTCTGGCAGCTCGTCGGGCTCATAACCCGAAGGTCGTAGGTTCAAATCCTGCCCCCGCAACCAAACAGTAGAAGGCTTCTAGGTCAATTGGCTCAGAAGCCTTTTTGCTTTTTAGGGTTATCGTGAGTGATTCATCGCTAAACTGGGGCATGCCCCTCCCCAAATTAGGGAATAAGCACATCTTTCGCGGTGCTAGGCTGCACTATTCTAAGTATTAAGATCCTTATCTAACCCCTGTAGATTGGCACTTTTGGAGAATGAGTAAATGACATTAGAAAGCAAACTGATTGCAATCACCTTTGGTGTGATGACCAGCTTTGGTGTAGTTGCCCAGACCTTTCCTACTAAACCCATCAGAATTATTGTTCCATTTGCCCCTGGTGGCAGCACCGACATCATTGCGCGCAGTATGGCCGACCCCTTGAGCAAGCAGTTAGGCCAACCTGTCATTGTGGAAAACAAAGCTGGCGGCGGTGGCTCTGTTGGCGCACTAGAAGTCATACGCGCGCCAAAAGATGGTTACACCCTAGGAATTGCAACAGTCTCAACCACAGCCTCCAATCCTGCAATTAACGCCAAGATTGGCTACGATCCACTTAAAGATTTCACGGCTATTACGAATATTGCGGCAACACCGAATGTCATTGTGGTGAACCCATCTTTCCCTGCGCGCGACTTCAAAACATTCATGGAGGTCATTAAGAAGAATCCCGGAAAATATTCTTATGCAAGTTCTGGAACTGGCGGTATTGGTCATATGCAAACAGAGCTCTTTAAGAGTTTGACCGGCACCTTTATCGTGCACATCCCTTACCGTGGCGCAGGCCCTGGCCTGATTGATGTTGTAGCAGGACAAGTGCCCATCATGTTTGATAACTTGCCATCTGCCCTGCCCTTTATTAAGGATGGCCGACTGATTCCGATTGTGATCGCAGCACCTAAGAGACTTGCACAACTACCAAACGTTCCTACCTTTGCTGAGGTAGGTTTAGCGCCAGCTAACAGAATGGCTTATTACGGCTTACTCGGGCCAGCAGGCCTTCCTAAAGACGTAGTGGATAAGATTTATGCCGCAGCACAAAAAGCCGCTTTAGATCCTGCTGTGAGAAAGCGCATTGAAGATACTAGCTCGATCATTAACGTTAATGGTCCAGAAGCCTTCGCGAAAGAAATAGCTGCAGAGTACGCAACCTATAAAGACGTAGTAACTAAACAGAAATTAGAGCTTGAGTAATTTCCCGAGCAATTTCTTTAATCATTATCCAAATCAATTGATGGGCCATTTTTTATGGAGTAGTAAAAAAATATCCGCACTAAGACTGTGCATGCGGCAGATAGGTTTTTTCTAAAACCCCTAGAATTTCAATAAATTTGCGGGGTCTTCTCGCTCCCGACCAACTAAATCTAAATTGGTGCAGAGGGCTCACTAAAAAGTGCAATGAAACATTTACTGCTGATTTTTAGTATTTAAGATGCAGTATGCGTATTGAAATTACAAAAGGCTTGGTACTGAACGCCTACTCAACAAGTAGAGGCTATCTCGCTGAAATCTTGTTTCCAGCGGGTGAGTATTTGGCGACCCTCACCCCAGAAGGTCGAATTGAAATTCTGAACTCCAGTGCCAGTAAGGCCCAGTTTTCATTTTCTCAATTTAGAGAAAAACTCTCGCTTGGGGAGTTCGTTCTCTTGGAGGCTTAGCAGTAAAAAGCCGCCCGAAGGCGGCCTAAACCAACATTACTACTCATGCATATTTAATGTGAATGACCTTGTGGGTTCATAGGCATTTGCTTCGTATTGCCCTGCGGCATATTTCCGCCATTCATCATCTGCTGATGCATCTTTTCATGCATGCCTTTCATATCCCCATGCATTACTGGATCGCAATACTCGTGACCAGTAACACTGGCAGCTGCTCCCATTTGATGGCCATCAGCACCCTTGTAGCCCAATAAAGAGGGGTCTAGCATGCCAGCAATCATAGCAATATGTCCAAATACTAGAAACAATGCAACGCAAATAGCGTGAATTTTTAACTTACCCATTTGATCTAGGGCTTTGTTTACGAAACCAAATTCCTGCAATGCGATCCAAATCAAAGGTAAACCTCCAATCAGATAGCTACCCACTGCAATCACATCAATGACTGTGCGCCACTCATTGTTTTTGGTAATTGGCAGCACTGCAGTGGTCATCAAATACGCAATGATGCCAATGAAATATAGCCCTACCGTAGTTCCCGCAAACCGATTGAGGTGATAGACAAAACCATCAAACTTACGGGTAAAGAGGATATAGAGCTCCGTGATTGCTAATGTCTCGGCAAGCACGATTGGTATAGCCATAAAAATCAACAGATTCCAAGGCTGATTGTCAGCCAACAACTGCATATAGTGAGTCATATTCATTACTATTCTCCCAGGCGGAAATTATCAAAAGGCATCTCAATGCCACAATCAAAAATGATTACAGATAATTTCTTGGGGGTTTATAAATTGACTCGACAATATTGAAGATGGGCTTTGTAGCATCAGCAAGCAAGTATTCATCGACTTGCTTGGGGACAGAAAATGCAGGTGTAGCAATCAGGATCGCTACTACCGCACAACAATAATGGGTTGGATTGGTATTGCCGATAGACTTGCCATCGTCTACATGACTAACGGATGCTACCTCTTGGCAGTGGTCATGCCCAACAACCGTTACCGAAGCACTTTCTCCGCTCAGGTCAATAGGCATCGTCGCAGCATTAATAAAGCTGACGAACAGACTTAGAAAGAGTATCGCAACTATCTTTTTCATGCCCTTAGTTTACGCTGAATCACGTCAAACCACCCGACTTGGACCAACGTGGCAATGCTTGCATCGCATTTTGCCAAACTGCATTTGAAAATGCCTCATCACTCATGCCGCGAATGTCCGCTAATTTTTTAGCGATTCTGGGCAGTAAGGCTGGCTCATTAAATGTACCGCCCTCCTCTTTGAGCCAAGCTGGCGGAATATCGGGCGCATCCGTCTCAGTAACAATGCAATCAAGTGGGAGATCTTTTAAAAGACGGTGAATTTGCAATGCTCGGTCATAGGTCGCCGCACCGCCAAATCCCAGCTTGAAATCAAGTTCAATAAACTGCTCAGCTTGTTGATGGCTACCATTAAAAGCGTGGGCGATTCCACTGGGAATCTTTCTTTTCCGAAGCGCTTTTAAGATCGCGTCTTGCGAACGGCGCACATGCAAAATTACTGGTAACTGAAATTGCTCCGCCAAATCTAATTGCGCATGAAAGAAATACTCTTGACGTTGGGGATCAAGATCCTCGACAAAGTAATCTAAGCCAATCTCCCCAATACCAACAAACCGTGGGTCGATTAAAGACTGCTCAATCTGATTTTTTAGAAGATCGAGGTCGCTCTCTTGAGCTTGCTTGATATACAGCGGATGAATGCCTAGGGTGTAAACCAGTCCTGGAATTTGTTTGCTGTACTGATTTGCCAGATATTTGGCTCGACCCCAATCAGAAGCCTGAACGGTAGGCAACAGAATTGCCTGAACACCCTGGCTTACTGCTCTTGAAACGATCTCTGGGAGGATGTCTCCAAACTCTGGCGCATCTAGATGGCAATGGGTATCAATCCATGCCAGATCTTTACTGACATCGCTCATTGCGCAAAAGTCTTTAATACTCCGCGCTCTAAATGCAAAATACGATCACAACGTTTTGCGCGAATTGGATCATGAGTCACAATTACAAAAGCAGTACCTTGCTCACGGGCAATATCCAACATCAAGTCAAATACCCCGTCTGCAGTTTCAGTATCGAGATTGCCAGTAGGTTCATCCGCCAAGACGCAGGAAGGGTTGCCAACCAGCGCACGCGCTACCGCAACACGCTGACGCTCGCCACCAGATAATTCGCCTGGAGTATGTTGAACCCGGCTTGCCAAACCAACGGCGTGCAGCATCTTGTTTGCTCGCTCCATTGATTCCTCATTACTAAGGCCACGAATACGCAAAGGCAAGGCTACATTCTCAACAGCACTAAATTCATCTAAGAGGTGATGGAATTGGTAAATGAAACCTAAACTGTGATTGCGCAGTTGATCTAATTTTCTAACAGATAATTTATGAAGGTTCTCTCCGGCCAGAATCACAGTACCAGCACTTGGGGTATCTAAGCCACCCAATAGATGTAGCAAGGTGCTTTTACCGGAACCAGAAGAACCAACGATCGCCACTTTCTCAGAAGCGCTAACCTCTAAATCAATTTCTTTAAGAACGTCGACCGAGGTTGGTCCTTTGCCGTACGTCTTTGCAAGACCAGATGCACTCAGAATGACTGTATTAGCCAATTCATTTTTTAAGTTATTCATAGCGTAATGCCTCCGCAGGCTGAACTTGAGCAGCCCGACGACTTGGGTACAAAGTCGCCAAGACGGATAAACCGAAAGCCATCAAACCCACTGTGACAACATCGGATAGACGAACATCAGAAGGTAACTCGCTAATAAAGTAGACATCGCGCGGTAAGAAGCGTACTCGGAAGATGGCCTCTATTGTCGGAACAATCACATCGATGTTTAAAGCAATGAGGAGACCTAAGCCAACGCCAGCTAGGGAGCCTAGCAAGCCAATTGCCAGGCCTTGCACTAGAAATATCCGCTGAATTAATCCCGGACTCGCACCCATCGTTCTTAAGATGGCAATGTCAGCTTGCTTCTCATTGACGGTCATTACCAAGGTAGAAACCAAATTAAATGCAGCCACCGCAATAATCAAAGTCAAGATAATGAACATCATCTTTCTTTCAGTTTGCACTGCGGCAAACCAATTGCGATTAGAGCGAGACCAGTCGGATACCCAAAGTGCTTGCGGAACTACCTGGGCTAGCTCAGCAGCAATCTCAGGGGCACGCTGCATGTCATCTACCTTTACACGTAACCCAGAGGGGTCTTGTAAACGCAATAAAGCAGCCGCATCTTTCCAATGCATGATGGCCAGAGAGCTGTCGTATTCATAATGGCCGCTATCGACAATACCCACTACTTGTAGTGTCCGCATTCTGGGCATGGCACCCGCTGGAGTCAGATCACTCTCAGGCACGATGAGGTTAATGCGATCACCTACGCGTGCGCCAACCATGCTTGCCAGTTGTGCACCTAAGGCCACTCCAAAAGCACCTGGTTTAAGATCTTCAATACTGCCCGCAACAAATTGCTTAGGCAAGTCAGAAACCTTACCCTCTTCACTAGGTAGCACTCCACGAATCGCCACACCACGCATCACATTCTCACGACTAAGCAAACCTTGCGAACTGACCATGGGAGCAACGCCAATCACATGGGGCTGGGCGGCCACCTTGAGAGCAATCGGCTCCCAATTGGCCAAGCCATCTGGGGCGGTTATTTCAACATGGGAGAGAACGGACAACATACGATCGCGTACTTCCTTCTGGAAGCCATTCATGACTGAGAGCACGACAATTAAGGCGGCAACTCCTAAGGCAATGCCCGCGGTGGAGATTCCAGAGATAAAAGAGAGAAAGCCATCACGCTTCCCTACCGTCTTGCGACGCTTAGATCGGGTGTAGCGCAGGCCAATTTCTAGTTCAATAGGAAGTCTTAACATAGCTACAGTTTAGACAATCGGATCGGCAAACGGATGGATTCTGTAAATGCCACCTAAAATCAGGAGAATGACTGCGAATTCGACCGCCCCAAAAAGCTCCCTACGGCGCTTTACCCTAATGGTGTCAGGGGAGGATGCCCTTGACTCCAATCCAGAGCGGGATAGTCCCCCAAGTGGGCTCCCGCAAGAATGCTTCCTCTTGGGAGAAAAACTACCAATTGCTCCGGTCCTGTTATTGGGGCAAAGTGACTTGCCAGTGAACCCCATTGAAGTAATCGCCTGTTTGCAGCCAGTGCACCTACATGCCACCCGAGACCATTTGGTCTTAATGGCACAAAGTCAGATTGATCTCACTACTGAAGAATCCACCAAATTACTCCAAGTTGCACTACCTTATATAGAAGAGGATTTTCAGTACAAAGTATTGTTTCAAGGACAGCGTGATTGGTTTATTCCAGCCGGTCCCTTTGCTAACTTGGCAACGCACTCAATAGATCAGGCCCATGGTCGTAATATTGACTGGTGGATGCCACGCGATACGAGTGAAATAGGCATCGCCAAACTCTGGCGCAAACTTCAAAATGAAATTCAGATGCTGTGGCACATTGATCCTGTCAATGAGGTGCGCGAACAATGCGGCTTCCCCAGTATTAACTCGCTTTGGATTAGCGGAATCGGCAAGCTAGAAGATGTGCGGACGCCCGCTCTATTCCATAACGTTACTCAAATCTATGGCGAGCACCCCCTGCTTACTGGATTGGCCAAACACCTCGGTATACCTCAACAAAGTGAGATTGATTTTTCAAATGTAGTGAACGGCTTTGCTTGGTTAGGTAGACCAGAGAGCACCTGGAATCATTTGAAGAATATTGTATTGAATAAGGGGCTAGATGAGATTGAAATCATCGACTTTCCAAAAGGTAAGGCCCGTTACAGAGTTTTTACCGCTAAAGATCTTCATAAAACTTCATGGAGATTCTGGAAAAAATCAGAACCTTTGACCTGGAAAGAAATCATTTCATCATGACGATGAGCCTATTTTCACAGCGGCCCTTCTCCGAACGCACTGCCACCTGGCTGCAGCAAAGTGGTTTGCATCCACTACTAGCAAGATTATTCGCGGCCCGAGGCATCGATAAGCCGGATGAACTCTCTTTAGATCTGAAGCAACTACTGTCACCTGTAGAGCTAAAAAATTGCATCAGCACTGCCGCCCTAATCGCAGAGATCCTCGAACGCAAAGAGCCGATGCTAGTGGTAGCTGACTATGACTGTGATGGTGCTACTGCTTGTGCAGTCGCCCTGCGTGGTTTGAAGATGTTGGGTGGCCCAGAAACGGCTATTCAATTCTTGGTACCAAACCGCTTTACGATGGGTTATGGATTAACTCCAGAGGTGGTGGATTTAGCTGCCCAGCAAAATCCCAAGCCCAAATATCTCATTACAGTAGATAACGGTATTGCTAGTGAGGCTGGTGTAGATCGGGCCCGCGAGCTCGGCATGGAAGTGATTGTCACCGATCATCACTTACCAGGAGATCGTCTCCCGAAAGCCATTGCAATCGTGAACCCCAATCAACCAGGTTGCACCTTCCCAAGCAAAGCGCTTGCAGGCGTTGGTGTGATGTTCTATTTACTCGTAGCTCTGCGTGCTGAGTTACGTAAACGGGGTAAATTTACTCCCGAGACTCAACCCAAGATTGAGAACCTGCTTGATCTCGTAGCGCTTGGCACAGTCGCTGATGTGGCGCAACTCGATCGTAATAATCGCATTCTGGTTTCTAACGGATTAAAACGCATTCGTGCGGGGGTTTCTCAAGCTGGTATTCAAGCACTCTTTCAGGCGGCAGCTCGAGATCCTCGCAAAGCAAACACCTTTGATTTGGGTTTTGCCATTGGTCCACGACTCAATGCTGCAGGACGCCTAGCGGATATGACTTTAGGCATTCGGCTTTTGCTTAGTGACAAATCAGATGAAGCCATTGAACTTGCTTACGAACTAGATCGTATTAATCGCGAGCGTCGCGTGATTGAATCCGGCATGCAAGAAGCAGCGTTGGCCCACCTCGCTGAAGATCAACTTGCAGGCACCATGGCAGAACGCTCGAGCATTTGCCTTTGGAATTCAGAATGGCATCAAGGTGTAGTCGGAATTGTGGCCTCGCGCCTTAAAGAGCGCTTTAATCGCCCTGCGATTGTTTTTGCACCTGCTGATGGCCCTACTGGAGAAGAGTTGCGCGGCTCAGGCAGATCGCTGACCGGCTTTCATCTGAGGGATGCATTAGATATTGTTTCTAAACGTGAGCCTGGCCTCATTTTGAAATTTGGCGGCCATGCTATGGCGGCGGGCCTCACCATCAGAAAAGCAGATTTTGAAAAGTTTGATGCCTTATTTCAATCAGTAGCCAATGATCTGCTGAATGATGAGCTCTTGGAGCGTCGCCATATACATGATGGTGCCTTAGCCTTATCAGAATTCACGGCAGAGACTGGTGACCTACTTGCCGAAGAAATCTGGGGCCAAGGCTTTCCCCAGCCGATTTTTTATGGAGAATTTGAGGTTGGCCAGCAAAGCCTCATGAAAGAAAAACATCTGCGCTTGCAGCTTCGCCCTATTGGGGATGGTCAACTGGCCAGCAAGCCATTTACTGGCGTTTGGTTCAATCGAACCCAGCCATTGCCTGCGAAGGCTAGGTTAGCCTATCGCCTAGTCACGGACCGCTTTCAGGGTCAGGCTCGCGTACAACTCATGATTGAGGCCCACGACCAGGGTTGAGCCGCAATAACCCCCCTATAATCAGGGGATGGAAGCCGAACAACTCAATACTATTTCAAATACCCTCTCTGATCTGCTCACCCGTGAGCAAGCACTTCGGGGGTATCTTTGACTTCGAAGTAAAGTCACGCCGTCTTACTGAAGTTAACTCGATTCTGGAAGATCCCACCATCTGGGATGATCAAAAGAAAGCGCAAGCCCTTGGCAAGGAAAAAAAATTGCTCGATGGTGTTGTCGCCACCCTCACTGATTTAAATAGCAATATCACTGGCGCCATCGAATTATTTGATATGGCCAAAGAAGAAAGTGATTTTGAAACTATTGGTGCCATCGAACAAGATGTTGAGAGCTATAGCAAGATCATTCATGATCTAGAGTTCCGTCGCATGTTCCATAACGAAATGGATCCGTGCAGCTGCTTTATTGATATACAAGCGGGTGCTGGCGGTACTGAAGCCTGTGATTGGGCGAGCATGCTCTTTCGCCAATACTTAAAGTATTGCGAGCGTAAAGGCTATAAAACAGAAATCCTCGAAGAATCCGATGGCGATGTTGCGGGCATTAAGAGCGCAACCATCAAAGTCGATGGTGAATACGCTTATGGTCACTTGCGCTCAGAAACCGGCGTACATCGCTTGGTGCGCAAGTCACCTTTTGACTCCTCCAATGGTCGTCACACCTCTTTCGCCAGTATTTATGTTTATCCAGAGGTTGATGACTCGATTGAGATTGATGTCAATCCAGCGGATATTCGTACGGATACCTATCGCGCCTCTGGTGCGGGTGGTCAGCACATTAACAAAACTGACTCTGCCGTTCGCTTAACCCATCTCCCGACCGGAATTGTGGTTCAGTGCCAGAACGATCGAAGTCAACACCGCAATAGAGCTGAAGCGATGACCATGCTGAAGTCACGTCTGTACGAGCACGAGATGCAAAAGCGTCGCGTGGAGCAGGATAAATTAGAGGCCAGTAAAACGGATGTAGGCTGGGGTCATCAGATTCGCTCCTACGTTCTGGACCAGAGCCGCATTAAAGACTTACGTACCAACGTTGAGATCTCCAATACACAAAAAGTATTGGATGGTGATCTTGATGCCTTTATTGAAGCCAGCCTAAAACAAGGCGTCTGATTCTTTACCCCTATTCTAGTTATTTATAAATTATATGAACGATCAAGCGAATCCTAGTTCCAACCAAAATCCTGCTACCGAGCCTGCAGATGAAAATCACATCATTGCAGAGCGGCGAGAAAAGCTAGCAAAGTTACGTGCGAACGGTGTGGCATTTCCGAATGACTTTGTGCCGACTCACTTAGCTGCAGATCTTCATACCCACTACGACAGTCTGACTAAAGAAGAGCTGGCCGCTAAAAAAGTACATGTGAAAGTTGCTGGCCGTATGGTACTTAAACGGGTGATGGGTAAAGCCAGCTTTGCTACCATCCAAGATCGCAGCGGTCAAATTCAGTTTTATATCAATGATGAAATCAGTGGCGCCGATATCCATGGTGCTTTTAAGCACTGGGATATGGGTGATTTCATTTCTGCCGAGGGCAATCTATTTAAGACTAACAAAGGTGAACTCTCTGTTGAGTGCAGCAATCTGCGCTTACTGAGTAAATCTTTGCGCCCGCTTCCAGATAAGTTTCATGGCCTCTCTGATTTAGAGACAAAATATCGTCAACGCTATGTTGATTTGATTGTGAATCCTGAAAGCCGCAATACCTTTAGAGCACGTAGTAATACGATTGCTTCTTTGCGTCGTCACATGCTCGATGCAGACTTCATGGAAGTAGAAACACCGATGTTGCACCCCATTCCCGGTGGCGCAACGGCTAAGCCATTTATTACGCACCACAATGCTTTGGATATGCAAATGTTCTTGCGCATTGCGCCAGAGCTCTATCTCAAGCGCTTAGTAGTCGGCGGCTTTGAGCGCGTCTTTGAAATTAACCGCAACTTCCGCAATGAAGGTGTTAGCCCACGTCACAATCCAGAATTCACGATGATGGAGTTCTATGCAGCCTATACGGATTACCGCTGGTTGATGGATTTCACAGAGAGCTTGATCCGTGCCGCTGCAATGGATGCCCAAGGCACCGCGGTTCTGACCCACCAAGGTCGGGAGCTGGATCTGAGCAAACCTTTCCAACGCCTAACGATTACTGAAGCTATCCTCAAATACTGCGGACAATCCAATAAGAGTTATGAAACGACTCAATTGGAAGACATTGATTTCATACGAACTGAGCTTAAAAAAGGTGGCGAGAACCCAGATTCTCCTACCCTGAAGAACGCTGGTATCGGCGCGCTCCAATTAGCCCTATTTGAATTAGTTGCTGAAGCGCATCTCTGGGAGCCAACCTACATCATCGATTACCCAATCGAGGTTAGCCCTCTTGCCCGTGAATCCGATACGCGTCCTGGTGTTACCGAGCGCTTTGAATTATTCATCACTGGTCGCGAAATTGCCAACGGCTTCTCTGAGTTAAATGATGCTGAAGATCAAGCCAATCGCTTCCGCAAACAAGTTGAGCAAAAAGAAGCGGGTGACGAAGAGGCAATGTACTTTGACCATGACTTCATTCGCGCCCTCGAATACGGCATGCCCCCAACAGGCGGTTGCGGTATTGGTATCGATCGCTTGGTCATGTTGCTTGCAGATGTGCCAAATATCCGCGATGTGATTCTGTTCCCGCATCTGCGTCGCGAAGAAGAATAAGCACTTCTTGCTTAGCGATATAAAAAAGCCGCAGATGTTTAATTCTGCGGCTTTTTATTTACCTCAATTCAAGCAATCAGCCAGCGGGGTATAACTTGGTGTTCTCGCTATCGATTACCGTCACGTTGACGGGAATACCCAAGCTCACACTAGAAGACACAGTACAGAAATCCTGGAACTGCGCCAATACACGATCTAGGTTCTCAAGGGTGTCACCTGGGACACCAATACGGATTTCAACCTGAATTACCAAAATACGTAAACGGTTTTCAGCATTTCTGCCAATCTCACAACTAGCCTTGGTTTCAATTGGCTCTGGATTTTGCTTAAACTTTCTGAGGGCAAAGAGCAGTGAATCAGACAAGCAATTAGCTACACCTGCCAGCAAGAACTGAGATGGCGTTGCACCCTGAGATCTACCCAAGGGTGGTGGCTCATCACCATAAATGGGATCACGCTCTTCGTTGTAATAAATCGCAAACTGATAATCCGCCTGCTGAACTAATCTTACAGAAGGTTCGCCGCTCATAGATTCTCCAATAACTTAAAACACCATATTAATAGATACTGGGAATTAATTTTTTGACTCTGCCCTGATAATCTCGGTAAGCTGGAAAGCGCTCCACCAGCCAGACCTCTTCTCGCCTTGCCTTCACATCAAACAAGAAAAATAAGCCAATGGCATATGCCAAAACATAAACACCAGGAAAAATAAATAACCATGCAAGTGCCGCGAGGAGTACCCCAAAATAGATGGGGTGGCGAACAAAGCGATATAGACCAGTCTGAACCAGCTCAGCATCGTCTTTAGGGCAAGGCAAGGGGGTAAGATTTTTTCCTAGATTGATCACGGCAATCACCATAATCAAACAGGCCAGTAAGCCGATTGCAATACCGCATGATTGAAAGATGGTTTTTAGTGGTTCTGCACTCACCAACAGAGAACCTTGGGGGCCAAACAATATTAGCCCAATCAGAATGGCTTGAACAACAACATACCATGCACCTCTATCAAAGATTGATCTATAGGGTGTAGGATTCATTTTGTGGCCTCATAAAGATAAGACCACAGTCTATCTTGCTTTAGTAAGTCAAGGCCTTATCAAAATGCTCGTCAATGCTAGCGCTATCTTGCGTTAGTACGTGCTGAGCAATGAGGAAGACCCCCGAAAGAAAACTAAGGCAAACCAATAGGCCAAAAGCATGATATTGATTTAGGCCGCTTTGATTGAGAACCTCTAGGTAGCGATTGCTCTCAAGAGCAAGGTGCGTGGATAGGCTGAGCAGAGCCAAGCCTAGAAATATCTGGGTAATAGTCAGAAATAAGGGCTTTGCAGTTGTTGTCTTTATGGACATAAGTCCTCCTTGGAATAGGTATGGAGAGATCTTATGGGAGCTAGCCGTACTTGTAAAAGACTCCCTTTTTATAAGCTAAATACTTTTTTATCTATAGAACTGCATCAAGAATGAGGATAATTGAGCTTTTGTCACCACTATTAAGCACTTATGGCAGCCTACAACACCGAAACCGTCCTGACCGTTCACCACTGGAATGACACCCTCTTTAGCTTTACTACCACCAGAAATAAAGGTTTGCGCTTCCGTAGCGGCCACTTTTTGATGATTGGCCTAGAGGTGGAAGGCAAGCCGTTGGTTCGCGCCTATAGCGTGGCAAGCCCCAATTACGAAGAGCATCTTGAATTTTTGAGCATCAAGGTTCAGGACGGCCCCCTCACCTCACGCCTGCAGAAGATTCAAGTTGGCGACCCCATTTTGGTTAGTGAGAAATCCGTTGGCACCCTGGTAATTGATGACTTAAACCCAGGAAAGCATCTCTACCTGTTTAGCACTGGCACGGGACTTGCGCCATTCATGAGCATCATTCGCGACCCTGATACTTATGAGAAGTTTGAAAAGGTTGTCCTCATTCATGGCGTGCGCCTAGTCAGTGAATTGGCCTATGGTGATTACATTAAAAATGAGCTCACTCAAGATGAATACATTGGCGAGATCATTCGTGAAAAGCTGATCTACTACCCAACAGTGACGCGCGAGGCATTTAAGCACACTGGTCGTTTAACTACTGCGATTGAATCTGGCCAGCTCTTTAAAGATATTGGCCTGCCGCCACTAGATCCAGCAGTTGATCGTGCCATGATCTGCGGTAGTCCCTCCATGCTCAAAGAAACTGCTGAGATGCTTGATGCCAAAGGCTTTAAGGTATCCCCAAGCTTAGGTCAACTGGGTGATTATGTTTTTGAACGGGCATTTGTAGAAAAGTAACTTAATCTATATATCTAAAAGTAATGTAGATATCTCTATATATTCCTTGTGGATATATAGAGCTCTTGGTAAATTATCTTTAACGAGATATTTACCAAGGAATCCAGATGTCCCCCGTCCGAGAGCATTACAACCCGATCATCACCAAGCTATTGCGCGAACATGATCGTTTGCCGCATGAGAATGTGGTTGAGCGCAAGAGCTTCCAACGCCAAATTCTCTTTCTCATGAATGCCATTAAGCTCGATGAGCTCGAGCAAGCCTTCATTTAATTAAAGTAGGCGCACTCATGATTCACTTTTTACTAGATTCATCACATTTCATCATTTCTGGCGCGCTCGTTGGCCTTCTAGTTGGCATGACTGGTGTAGGCGGCGGATCACTTATGACGCCCTTGCTAACGCTTTTCTTTGGAGTTGCCCCAACGGCGGCAGTAGGAACAGATCTTGCATTTGCAGCGATTACAAAAGGATTTGGCACTGCCGCACATCGTCTTCATGGGAATGTGCGCTGGGATATTGTTCGCCTACTCTGCATCGGCAGTATTTGCACCGCAATACTTTCAATCCTCGTCCTGAAATATGTCGGGCCAGTTTCTAAAGACTGGAATCACCTCATTAGTCTTTCCATTGGAATCTCTGTTTTATTAACAGCTGCATCCCTTCTTTTCAGGGCAAAGATTCTGAAATGGGTTCAAGAGAACCCGCGATATCTCCCTACGGGTGCGGCTCTAAGGATCTCAACCATTAGCGTTGGGGCAGTCATCGGAGTTCTTGTAACAGTCTCATCAATTGGCGCTGGAGCAATTGGTGCGACCCTCATCTTATTACTATATCCACACTTAAAAGCCTCTGAAGTGGCGGGGACTGATATAGCTTATGCAGTTCCTTTAACCGCATTGGCTGGGCTTGGACATTGGTGGCTTGGCAATGTGCATTTTGACCTTTTGTTCGGATTGCTCATTGGGTCTGTACCCGCTATTTGGCTAGGCGCAAAATTATCAAGCATCCTATCGGAGCGAGCGACTAGAACCACCCTCGCGGGAACATTGTTCTTGGTTGGATTAAAGCTGGTGTCCTCATGATCAAGCCAGATATCTGGTCTATTCCAGAAAGCAATATATCTGCCGCCGCATTGGCAGAAAAGACAGCCACCCTCAAGCAACGCTTACTCGATATCACTGCACGCTTTTCCAATGTTCGATTTGCTACGAGTTTGGCTGCAGAGGACATGGTAATTACCGATGCGATTGCCCAATCCAAAGCCAACATTCAATTATTTACCTTGGCTACCGGTCGACTTCATCAAGAAACCGTGGATATGGCCAAGACTACTGAAGATCATTACGGGCTTGCGATCCAAAAAGTTTATCCAGAAGATGCTGATGTGGAAGCATTTATCGATCAATACGGCATGAATGGTTTTTATGATGGCGAAGAGCCCAAGAAAGTATGCTGTGGCGCTCGGAAGATCAAACCGTTGAATGCTACCCTACTCGGCGCTGACGCTTGGCTCACCGGCCAAAGACGCGAGCAGTCGACTACGCGTACTGAACTCCATTTCGAGGAATTAGACGATGCAAGAGGAATTGCAAAGTTCAATCCTTTGTTTGATTGGACCGAAGCGGATATCTGGGCTTATATCAAACAAGAAAATGTACCTATTCACCCCTTGCACCTCAAAGGCTATCCCAGCATTGGCTGCGAGCCTTGTACACGCCAAGTGAAGCAAGGCGAAGACATTCGTGCGGGACGCTGGTGGTGGTTGCAGAGCGACAGCAAAGAATGTGGCTTGCACGTTAATAAATAAAACCTTGATTATTAAAGCAGTAAAACTTAGTAAAGAACGAGTTACAGAATGCAAGAACAGAAATTACTAGATGACCACTTAGATTGGCTGGAGGCTGAGTCGATCTATATCATTCGCGAAGTTGTAGCGCAGTGCGCAAATCCTGCAATGCTTTTCTCAGGCGGTAAAGATTCGATTGTGATGTTTCACCTGGCTCGCAAAGCCTTCCAGTTTGGTGATCGTCCAGTAAAACTCCCCTTCCCTATTTTGCATATTGATACTGGCCACAACTATCCAGAGGTGATCGCTTATCGCGATGTTGTAGTTGAAAAAACTGGCGTGAAACTCATTGTTGGCCACGTTGAAGAGTCCATCAAAAAAGGGACTGTACGTCTTCGTAAAGAAACAGATTCTCGTAACGCTGCTCAAGCGGTTACCTTGCTTGAGGCAATTGCTGAATATGAGTTCGACGCCCTCATGGGTGGTGCACGCCGTGATGAGGAAAAAGCGAGAGCTAAAGAACGCATCTTCTCTTTCCGCGATGAATTCGGTCAATGGGATCCTAAGGCACAACGCCCAGAGCTCTGGAATCTATATAACGCTCGCATTGCCAAAGGTGAAAATATGCGTGTGTTTCCAATCTCCAATTGGACTGAGCTCGATATCTGGCAATACATCGCTCGTGAGAAATTAGAGCTTCCTAGCATTTATTACACACATAAGCGCGAGGTGGTGCGCAAAAATAGACTCTTGGTGCCCGTTACTAATATCACCCCTAAAGCACATGGTGATATCAGCGAAGTATTAAGTGTGCGTTTCCGTACCGTGGGTGATATTAGCTGTACCTGCCCAGTACTCAGTACCGCCGCCACTCCTATCGACATCATTGCTGAAACAGCCCTTACTGAAATCACAGAACGTGGCGCCACACGCATGGATGATCAAACCAATGAGGCCTCGATGGAGCGCCGCAAGAAAGAAGGTTACTTCTGATGACTACC
>Ga0075464_10000338_pt1 | contig 20385 bp, 19 predicted proteins | sample DEB19_08_DNA_5_FD_75068 | JGI IMG/M metagenome (GOLD analysis project Ga0075464, IMG submission 75068) | Aqueous microbial communities from the Delaware River and Bay under freshwater to marine salinity gradient to study organic matter... | ecosystem: Environmental > Aquatic > Marine > Coastal ...
GGAGCTATCTTAGTACTAAATAATTTATTAAATACGGGTATAGAAGTAATCGCAATAATCACAGCTGCAGATAAAACTAATATTAAAGAACCTACCAACATCCAAAATTCTCTACTGTCAATTGCATCCTCTTTTTGAACTTCTGGCATGTGTTTGTAACGTGCAAAGAATAATGCAAAGAATGGCAGCACTGTGATTAATAAGAAGGTAAGTAACTGACCATTCATCCCTAAGTCGGTAAATGCATGCACCGAAGTATCTCCTAAAATTCCACTTCTTGTTAAAAAGGTAGAATAAACAACTAATAAAAAGCTAAGGCCAAAAAATAAATAAGTTGCTTTTAAACTTGTACCTGTCTTTCTATAAATCATAGCAGTATGAATACCTGCAACCAATACTAACCAAGGTACTAATGAAGCATTCTCTACAGGGTCCCATGCCCAGTATCCACCAAAAGTTAAACTCTCGTATGCCCATGCTGCACCCATCATAATTCCAAGTCCTAAAATACCTGCAGAGAATGTTGCCCAAGGTAATGCTTGGTCCATCCAATCATGTTTCTTTTCAATTAATCCAACCACTGCAAAAGAGAATGGAATAATGGTTGATGCAAAACCTAAAAATAAAATAGGAGGATGAATCACCATCCAATAGTTCTGTAATAAAGTATTTAATCCAGTTCCGTCTTTAATTAAATTTAAATAGTCTGCTCTTTGTAAAATTGGCCAACTCATTTCATGTCTTAACATGATGAATGGATTTGATCCAATTTTAGTACCAAAGAAATACAATCCCAATACCATGCTAGCTAACAATACTTGTGTAAAGCTAAGTACCATCATCACACCAGATTCTCTAGCTTTTACCTTAGCCATTACTACAATTCCTAATACGCAATGCCAAAAACTCCATAATAAGAAACTACCTTCCTGTCCTTCCCAAAAACAACTCAATAAATATTTTATTGGCATGTTCTTATCACTATGTGTATAAGCATATTTATATTCAAATAAATGATTTGAAATAACATAGAATAATATTATAAAACTTGCAAAAACGGTAAACGCTTCAATTGCAAAAGCAGTTCTTGCTAATTTTTTCCAAGACTGTTGTGTTTCAATTTCATTAGAGAAAAAAGATTTCGCAAAAGCAAAAGTGGCCACCAAGGAAGCCACTAATGAAAGTATCGTAAAAAAATATCCAAATTGACCTGGCAATAAATGCTCTCCAATAAATTGCATTGTTGCAGGTTGCTGTGTTGTATTCATGAATAAGTTTGAAAATTAATTGGCAATAGTCACCGGTTGTTCTTTCATCGAGTTAGGATTGTCTTTGTACTTAGACGGACATTTCATTACAATTGCTGAACATTCAAAAACTTCGCCCTGCACTTTTCCTTTCAAAACCAAACGTTCAGATTTTTCCATATCTGTTGGCATGGTATTATGGTAGACTACGGCAATCTTACCCCCTAAACTATCTTGTACATTAAATTTTAACAAATTAGGGTCTTTCACTGGGTCATACTGCACGGGTATTGTCTTATCCATTTTTACAATTAAGTTTACAAACTTGCCTTGTTTTTGCTTGGCAGACGAAACTGTTTCATAACTGCTTAAATCGCCTGTGTAGCTTATTAATACTACAATGGCAGCCGCTATTAAAACTAATAAAATTAGATGTGTTTTCTTCATGACACAAAGTTAACCAAATGGGCTTAAATTGCACTATATTTTACCAATATCATAAATCTGTTATATGCGTATTTTTGACTATATCATTGTTTGTAAAAGTCCAGACTTTAAAAATGTGGATCGAATCAGTCAGTTCATGTTGTTTATATCCTTAGCTGGTTTTTCCTATTCAATTTTTTTAGGCCTTTATCCAAAGCCTGCTTTACTAATCGCAATCATGACCTCATTTACAAGTTGGTGGATTTTTTGCCTATTTCAACGAAGAAGAGGTGTGATTCCTTATTACAGACTAGGCCTCCTATTGGCAAGCTGGGGTTGGTTCTTACAGCCAAATGGCTTAATAATATCAGGCGTATTTTTAATTGCAGCGTTGTTTGAGCGTCAGGTTAAATTTCCTTACGAAATCGCATTCGACCCAGCAGGTATTGTAATAAATACATTCCCTAAAAAGCATTTCCCTTGGGAACTTATTCAAAATGCAATTATTAAGGACGACATCATTACTATTGACTTTAAAAACAATAAGTTGATCCAAAAAGATATAAATGAGCCTGTAACTGACACCATAACTTCAGAATTTAATGCTTTTTGTGCTGAACAGATCGCAAAAGCAAGTCAAATGGCCGCTAATTAATTCCTATTTGGTACCTTTGTCCAATGGCATTATTAGACTCCCCTTTTTTATTGTATTCAGATGGCGAAGGCCAAATTTTTGAAGATACTAGTTTATACACCGCTGGCCGTGCTGGCTGGGACGCTTATCCTATTCCGGAGGAAGACTGGATAGAGCTACCCGAAGGTGGAAGTTTATACGAATTACCAGGCCGTCGTGGCATTGGAATTGACGTAGAAACGGGCTTAATGCGTCTTTGTGATAAAGGATGGGCAGTAGCTGCCTTTATTCCACCAGCGCATACTGGCTTATATATTGCTGCATACGAAACGGAGGAAGATGCTCCATTATTACCCTTATTTTGTTACACGGCGGTGGGTTGGCAAGACGGCAAAAACTATGTTCCTGCCATAAGAATTGAAAAAGACATTAGACAGGATTGCGAAGGATATGATCAAGACCTTATTGATGAAGGAACTGAAAAATTATTAGAGACTTATAAGTCTAATAGATTGGTTCAACATTTAATGGAGAACTGTTGTCAAACCTATACCTGCCCAGCTGCAAGGAATTTTGCCATGGGAAGATGGGAATGTCCTATTCCAATTTCACCAGCTTGTAATGCCAATTGTATAGGTTGTATTTCGTTCCAACCAATTGAGGAAGAAATTGTATCAAATCAAGAGCGTTTAAGCTTTAGACCTTTAGCTGCTGAAGTAGTAGAATATACTGTTCCACATTTAATGACCGCCCCTTTCCCTATTGTGAGTTTTGGGCAAGGTTGTGAGGGTGAACCTTTATTAATGTGGGAGACCATAAAGGAAGCCATTATTGAAATTAGAAAGCACACCGATAAAGGAAGTATCAATATAAATTCCAATGGTTCAAATCCTAAAGCCGTTGCAGAACTAGCTGCTGTTGGATTAGATAGTTTAAGAGTAAGTTTAAACTCTGCTCAAGAATCCGTTTACAATGCTTACTACCGTCCTAATAATTATAAGTTTGCAGATATTAAGGAAAGCTTACGTGTTATGTCCGCTGCTGGAAAATGGACTAGCATTAACTATTTCGTATTCCCTGGAATGACAGATAGTGAAGCAGAATATGAAGCATTGAGACAATTAATTATTGACACAGATCTTAAAATGATTCAATGGAGAAATTTCAATATTGACCCAGACTGGTATTTAGGGAAAATTGGAGTTACTGAAATTGGAGACATCATGGGCGTAAAGCAAATGATGGATTTAATTCAAGAAGAATTTCCAAATTTAAAATTTGGTTATTATAATCCGCCAATCGAGAGAATTAAAGGCGACTTTACTCAAAATTTTGCTCACCATTGAAAAAACAAAATCAATTAGGTGCTTTATATGCGATTATATCAACGGTAATATGGTCAGGTAATTTTATCGTTTCTCGTTATGCTATTCATTTGTCTGGCCCTATTAGTTTAGCGTTTTTTAGATGGACAACAGCGACTATTTTTATGTTCCCTTTTGCCTATAAAAACTTCATAAAAGAACGCACTATTTTTAAAGCGAATGCTTTATATTTTTTCCTAATGGGCTTAGTAGGCTTCGCCATTTACAATACGTTAATTTATACAGCAGGTCATTATACTACTGCCATTAATATGGCTTTGTTTGGATCTACCGTACACCCAATAGTAGCAGCACTTCTAGCTGCTTATGTGGTGAACGAGAAATTGCATTGGAAAAATATCACCGGTATTATTTTAGGATTAATTGGAACTGTTTATTTATTAACCAAAGGGGACATGGCCAATATAATTCACTTTAAAATTGGCACAGGTGACTTATGGATGATTGCTGCAGGTTTTTGCTTTGGTTCTTACAATGTTTTTGTACGCAAAAAACCATCAGGTATTTCTAATAATAGTTTTTTACTTTGCTTATTCGCTATTGGCTCCATTTTATTATTTCCTGCAGCAATGTATGAAATGAAATATGTGCAACCAGTAGTATTTAATAGCCATTTATTATGGATCGTATTATACATTGGAATTGGCAATTCTACTATCTCCTACTTAATTTGGAATAATGCCATTCAAAAAATTGGTGCTGGAAAAGCTGCTTTATTTGGAACTCTAATTCCACTATTAAGTTCATTAGAAGCCGTGTTTTTCTTGGGAGAGAAATTCTCCTCCGCCCAAATTGTAAGTGGATTAATAATTGTTACCGGTATCATAGTAAATACTTGGCCAACACCCGTTAAAAAAATGGCAGCCACTTAATTTATATTTGCTATGAGCTCTACATTAATACTTCTATGTTTAATTGCCTTCTTAGCCGGTTTTGTAGACGCCATTGTGGGTGGTGGTGGATTAATTCAAACGCCTGCAGGTTTAATTTTATTTCCAAATGAACCCGTTTCACGTGTCATTGGCTCATTAAAAATTCCTTCTTTCACCGGCACTTTATTTGCTGCTAGACAATATCTTAAAAAAGTTAAAATCCCTTTTACTCGACTTATTCTTTTTACTAGTGTTGCTTTTGTTGCCGCATTTATTGGTTCTTATTGCTTAACACAAGTGAGTAATAAGTTTATGAAGCCGGTTATTTTTATAGTATTGGTTATTATTGCTATATACACTTACACTAAAAAGGATTTAGGACTAGCTAATCAAAAAGCAAACACCTTATTCCCTTGGTATAAAGGCGCAATAATTTGTCTACTCATTGGATTTTACGACGGCTTTATTGGTCCAGGAGCTGGAAGCTTATTAGTATTGGCTTTTATAAGTATGCTTGGATTCGATTTTTTACAAGCCAATGCACATGCAAAAGTGGTCAACTTAGCCACCAATTTAGGTTCTATAGTTTTGTTTATGCTAAAAGGCTCCATAATGTGGTCTGTAGCCTTGCCAATGGCTTTTTGTAATGCCCTAGGTGGTTTTTTGGGGTCAAAAATGGCTATTAAAAGAGGGAACCAGTTTATTCGTACCATATTTTTAATTGTCATTATTGCCACCCTATGCAGATTGGGATATGACGTTTTTTTGCATTAATTTTATATCCATGCAATTAAGTTTCGAACAACAAAAAAATATTAAGGCTTCCTTATACACGACTATAATTTGTATAGCCTTGTATTTGTTATTTTTTTTATTGCAATGGAAGCAAGCAGCACCTATTGTTTCTCCTCCTGAACCTCAATTTATGGAAGTTAATTTAGGGAATTCAGAAACAGGTTCAGGAACAATTCCTCCTATGAGCAAGGAAGCACCAGCTCCTAAAACGGGTGCATCCAAATTCGCAAAAGCAACTGCTATAAATAAATCGGTAAAAATTAATGCAAATTCAACCGACCCTAATGACGAAGCCATAAAATCGAATAACGCAAAAACTAATATAAAAAATTTACCACTTCCTGCAAATGCAAAGCCTAAGGCTATTATGGGTAAGTATGCTGGAGGTAATGGCAAAGGTGGAAATAATCAGGACAGTTATAATAATGTAAAAGACCAAGGCATTGCAGGTGGTAAAGGTGACCAAGGAGTGGCAAATGGAAGTATTAATGGGAATGTGTATTCTGGAAAAGGTGGCCCTTTTGTAACTAAGGGTGACAGGCATGTAACTAAGGTTTACGCTTTTAATGGAGACGTGGAGGCTGCTACTATTTATGCTGAAATTGAAGTGAGCCCTTCCGGTACAGGTAGATTCATTCAAATTGTTAAAGGGTCGTCTTCCAACGACGCTAAATATAAAAGAGCGATAACTGAATATCTTACTAAAATTGGATTTAATACTTCCGACCATAGTTCAGTAGTAACAGTCAAATTTAAATTTGAAGTTCAATAATATTTGTAATTATCTCTAATCAATTTTATCTCTTTTTTTATGTCCTATAAAGACACCCTAGACTACTTATATACTAGACTACCCATGTTTAGTCGTATTGGTGCAGCGGCCATAAAAAAAGACTTGCATAATACGATTGCTATTTGTGATTTTTTAGGAAATCCGGAACATAAATTTAAAACCATTCATGTTGCTGGCACTAATGGTAAAGGTTCTACAAGTCATATGCTTGCAGCCATATTTCAAGAAGCTGGTTATAAAACAGGATTATATACATCACCCCATTTATATGATTTTAGAGAGCGTATTAAGATAAATGGCGAAATGTGTTCTAAAGACTTTGTAGTCTCATTTACCAATAAAATGAAGCCATTTATAGAAAAAGTGGAACCCTCCTTTTTTGAAATAACCGTAGGTATGGCTTTCGACTATTTTGCGGAACAAAAATGTGATATTGCTATTATAGAAACCGGATTAGGTGGGCGTTTAGACAGTACCAATATCATTACACCCGAACTTAGTATAATTACCAATATTGGTTGGGATCATATGGCATTATTGGGTAATAGTTTGGAGGAAATTGCAGCAGAAAAAGCAGGTATTATTAAAGCTGGAATTCCAGTTGTTATTAGTGAAGCTATCCCAGCAACAAAAAATATATTTACGCAAACTGCAGCTACCTTAAATGCGCCCATTTATTTTGCGGAAGAACTATTATTATTAAACTCCTTCCAAAATAACTGGGATACTGCTTTGTTTGAATTTCAACAACCATTGATTCATTTACTAGATGCCCCCTTATATCAAAAATCATTTACAGTAGAATGTGACTTACCTGGCAAGTATCAATATAAAAATTTGAAAGGGGTTTTAGTGGCAGTTCAAATTCTAGCAGACATGGGCTGGAATTTTAAAGCTTCCAAAGTTTTAAAAGCACTTTTGAATATTAAGAAAACCACAGGACTAATGGGCCGTTGGGAATGTATTCAACAAAATCCAAGAGTCGTTTTAGACGTTGCACATAATGAACATGGCATTCATGCATTACTAGAACAACTTGAGACTTTAAGTTACCATACCCTTCATATAGTTACAGGCATGGTGAAGGATAAAGATATTGACGCCGTGCTCAAATTATTACCTACTAATGCTAAATACTATTACACACAGTCGCATATACCAAGAGCTTTAGCTGCTAATGAGCTAGCCATAAAAGGAAATGCCTTGGGCTTAAAAGGAACCTATTACGAACATGTAAATACAGCATTGGATGCAGCCAAAAAAAATGCCAACCAACAAGATTTAATTCTTGTGATTGGCAGTGTATTTTTAGTGGCCGAAGTAGATCGTAAAAATTAGTTTAGCATACTCTTTTCAATTAGTATATTCCTACCACCCCTTCTGTGCTCTCAATGTTGTAATATGAGCAACATGGTGCTTACCATGCCAAGCATACACAGCAAACAAATCCCATAAACTTACTTCTGCATTTCTACCTGGGTGAAATATTTTTCTTTGCCATTGCTCTTCTGTTAAGCTATCTAATAAATTAGCCCAACGCTCATGCAATGCATGTAATAAAGTCATTGAATAATTAATAGGCGTATCTAATGCGTCGGCCATTGAAACCCATGCACTTTCATTATAGGCTTTAATTGTAGGTACATCTTCGGTAAGTCCCAATTTGAATCTTGCAAATGCATTCATATGACTGTCTGCAATATGATGTACTAATTGCTGAATCATCCAACCACCTTCTCTATAGGGGGTATCTAATTGCACTTTGTCTAAATTTTGAACCGCCATTTCTACGTCCTTTGGTAAATGACGTAAGTCGTTTATCCATTTAGCTTTTTGCGCTAGTGAGAATGGTGCTGTTTCGAATTTTCCAATTGGGTACTTTGGGTCTTGCATATATTATATTTATTGTACAAATTTTTATAAATTATTATCTAGTTTTTTTAAATTAAACTTCTCTTAAAGCCCTTCCTGTTCTCGCTATGAACACGTCTTCTAAATTGGCTTTTTTAATTTCTTTTACTTTCTCAAATCCTGACGCTACTAATTCATCAATTAATTCATTGGGCGTATTAATGGCTATAATTTCCCCACTATCAATTATGGCTACTCTATCACATAACATTTCAGCTTCGTCCATATAATGTGTCGTAATTATTACAGTAGTTCCATTGTCTCTAATTTCTTTAATTAAGTCCCATAAATTTCTACGCGCTTGAGGATCCAACCCTGTAGTTGGTTCGTCCAAGAAAATAATTTTAGGTTTATTTATGAGTGTAGTTGCAATAGAGAATCTTTGCTTTTGTCCACCACTTAATTCCTTGAACTTTGCTTTTGCTTTATCTATTAAATTTACTTTTTCTAACAATTCAATGGGATCAACTTCAGTTTGGTATAATCCGCCAAACATATGAATCAGCTCAGTTAATTTTAAATTAGGATAAAACCCCGCGGTTTGTAATTGAACCCCAATAATTTTTTTAATGGCTTCAGGAGACTTGTCTAAGTCTAGCCCATTCACTAAAACAGTACCGCTTGTTTTTTGTCTTAGTGTTTCTATAATTTCAAGGGTGGTAGACTTACCTGCCCCATTGGGGCCTAATAATCCAAAGATTTCTCCATCATATACCTCAAAGCTAATGCCCTTTACAGCTTTAAATTCACCATAGTTTTTAACTAAATTATGAACCGAAATGATAGGTGATTTTGACATTTTATTGGAATTATAGAAATCAAAATTAACTATTTTTCACCTTATCTTTGTTCAAATTAATGTTGCATATGAAAGTAGGTATTTTAGGAGGCGGCCAATTAGGTAGAATGCTGTTACAAGCAGCTGCTAACTATGACATAACTACCTATGTACTTGAAAAAGATCCTCAATGCCCAGCTGCACATTTGTGCCATCATTTCACTAAGGGAGATATTTTGGATTATGATGCTGTTTATAATTTCGGGAAGCAATTAGACGCATTGACTATCGAAATTGAAGCCGTGAATGTGGAGGCTTTAGAGCGATTGGAAAAAGAAGGGGTAAAAGTATATCCCACTCCTGCCGCAATTAAGACCATAAAGAATAAAATACTTCAAAAACAATTTTATTCCAATCAAGAAATTCCAACTGCTCCATATCATATTACACAGCATCAGTCGGACTTATTACAATATTTGGGTTTTTTACCCGCCGTGCATAAATTAGCAGAAGGTGGATATGATGGAAAAGGTGTTCAAGTAATTAATAACGAAGCTGAAATTGAATTAGGGTTCAAGGCCCCTTCTATTTTGGAAAAAAAGGTAAAAATAGCAAAGGAAATTGCGTTGATTGTTGCCATGGATGCACAAGGGAAAACTATTATTTATCCTCCTGCCGAAATGGTTTTTGATCCTGTATATAATTTATTGGACTATCAATTAAGTCCTGCCAAATTAGAGGAACGCATTTTATGGAAGGCCCAAGCAATGGCTCGTAAGGTTGTAACCGGCTTAAAAAGTCCTGGATTGTTTGCGATAGAATTATTCATTGACACAAGTGGAGATGTTTGGGTAAATGAAACCGCACCTCGTGTTCATAATAGTGGGCACCATACTATTGAAGCCAATTATAGTAGTCAATACGATACACTTTTACGTATTCTTTTAAATTATCCTTTAGGAAATCCAAATGAAATTTTACCTTCTGCAATTGTAAATATTATTGGTGCTGATGGATTCACTGGAGACGTGTATTATGAAGGGCTAGAAGAAGTATTGCAAATGGACAATGTATTTGTTCACTTATATGGAAAGCTTCAAACAAAGCCTGGACGTAAAATGGGCCATGTAACCATAATTAGTAGCGACTATCAGGACTTAACACATAAGGCTAATAAAATAAAACATACTTTAAAAGCCATCACTAAGTAGTCCTCTATTCAATTTACTTGAAATTTAGTTTGCCGAAATTACTTTAACTACCGGTGCAATTAATTTTTTCTTTTGTTGTAAACTCTTTGTATAGCCAATGCCAATGATACTCTTCATTTGCAAGCCTGGTGATTTTTTTAATGGACCAAAAATTCGAATCTTATCGTCATAAATTAAATCTAAACTATAGGTTGCTGAAAAATTCTTTAGAATTTTAAAAGTGAACATATTTGTCATATACAAATTGATATTTTCAGGCTTCTCATAATAGTTAGAGAAAAAGTCTGCACGACCTTTATATATTACATTTGGAGCAATCGTATTATTATAGTTGATTGTTATAAACAAACCAGTCTCTCTATTTACATGCTTGCCTGGTTCTACACCATATTTACCCAATTCTGATAACTTATTATTAAGCAACAAAGTAGTTCTTGAAGTTAAAGGAGAAAAGAAAATGGATAATTTATTATCTGGTTTATAATCAAGACCCGCAGATAAAATAATATAGGCTGGAGACAAAAAGGAGGAAGTAAAAACGGGCGTTCCTCCAAAACTATAACCATCAAAAAATTGAGAACGAAAGTTAAATAAACCTGACAAATACCAAACACCCGTTGTATCTATCTTATATCCATACTTGCTCAAAAAATCTGCTCTATCATCATTTTTACGACCTCCCAAACTGGTAGATTGTATAAAACCTAAATTCACGTCTATATTATTATCCCAACTTTGGCGCTCCTTTCTGTATAATTTAAAGTAATTAAAATAACTATTTAATGCCAAGTTGAAATTGTCACCTCCAGCAGCCCAATTACTTAAAGAACTTTGAGATAAATTAAAATTATACATTCCGCCCTGCTTCCAATTCCATTTGGTGGTATCCACCTCCTGCTTAACTGTTCTAGACGTTTCCGATCTTAGTTTGGCTACAACTACATCCTGCGCAAATGACAAATTCACTATAAAAATGAATAGAAATAAGAGTAGACTTTTTTGCATGCGCCAAATTTTTACGAAGATAATAACTGAATTCTAAATGGTTGATTTATAATAACATATAGTAAAATTTAAAATATCTAACTTGCTATTTTAATCCTTTCATTATCAAATAATTAGACATATAAAGCTGACAAGTTGACATATTCTAATTTTTTAAGTAAATTTGCAGTTCAAACAAAATTGAATGGAATTATATTCGACCGATACAAAAGCGCATGACGAATCTAGGCAAGGTGAAGCTTTTGAATCGACCCCTCTGGAACGACATTTTGATAAGTTCTTTTATGTAGAATCCTACGGTTGTGCAATGAACTTTGCCGACAGTGAAGTAGTAGCTTCCATTTTAGAAAATAATGGATATGGAAGTACACGTAATGTTGAATTAGCAGATCTTATATTAGTAAATACCTGTTCGGTTCGTGAGAAAGCAGAACAAACTGTTCGCAAGCGTTTAACAGAATTTAGAAAATTAAAAGAAGCCAGACCAGGTACTTTAGTAGGCATATTGGGTTGTATGGCAGAACGTTTAAAATCTCAATTATTAGAGGAAGAAAAACTAGTGGATATTGTTGTTGGACCTGACGCTTATCGTACCCTACCCCATTTAATAGCAGAAGCAGGTACTGGGCAAAAGGCAGTGAATGTAATATTAAGTAGAGACGAAACCTATGGTGACATTGCACCAGTTCGTCTTGACAGTAATGGTATTAGTGGTTTCGTTTCTATAATGCGTGGATGTAATAATATGTGTAGTTTTTGTGTTGTTCCATTTACTAGAGGTCGTGAGCGCAGCCGTGACGCTTTTAGTATTGTTGCTGAAAGTAGAGACTTATTTGAAAAGGGATTTAAAGAAATTACTTTATTAGGACAAAATGTAGATAGTTATTATTGGAACAATCCAGAGACAAATGTGTCGGTAACATTTGCTGAATTATTAGAAAGTGTAGCATTAATAAGCCCTAAATTCAGAGTTCGTTTTAGCACATCACATCCTAAGGACATCACAGACGAAGTGTTACATACAATGGCTAAATATGAAAATATTTGTAAACATATTCACTTACCAGTACAAAGTGGTAGCAGTAGAATGTTACAATTAATGAATCGTACTTATACAAGAGAATGGTATTTAGCAAAAGTAGCACGCATTAGAGAAATACTTCCAGACTGTAGTATAACAGCCGATATTATAGCTGGTTTTTGTACGGAAACAGAACAAGATCATCAAGAAACAATTAGCTTAATGCAAGTTGCTCAATATGATTTAAGCTATATGTATTTTTATTCTGAACGACCGGGCACATTGGCCGCAAAACGTTATGAGGACGACATTCCAGAACTGGTTAAAAAAAGAAGATTACAAGAAATTGTTGACGCTCAATGGATATTGTCAAATGAAAGTAATAAAAGAGATGTTGGTAAAACTTTCGAAGTATTAATAGAAGGCAATAGCAAAAAAAATGCAGACGAATGGATGGGAAGAACAAGTCAAAGCAAAGTAGTCGTTTTTCCTAAAGGGAATTACGAATTGAAAAAAGGCGACTATGTTCATGTGACTGTTTCTAATTTCACAAAAGGCACTTTATTAGGTGCATTAAAAAATAATTAAGATGGATTTACAATCATTAAAAAACAGGTTTAGCATTATTGGCAATACGCCTTCTCTAAATCATGCTTTAAATACTGCAGAACAAGTTGCGGCAACCGACTTGACCGTTTTAATTGTTGGAGAAAGTGGCGTTGGAAAAGAAGTTTTCTCTCAAATCATCCATAGCTTGTCTGCACGTAAACACAATCCTTTTATTGCGGTAAACTGTGGTGCTATTCCAGAAGGCACTATTGACTCTGAATTATTTGGTCATGAAAAAGGTTCTTTTACTGGTGCAGTTGATAGTCGTAAAGGTTATTTTGAAACAGTAAGTGGTGGTACTATTTTCTTAGACGAGATTGGAGAATTACCTTTGGGAACACAAGCTAGATTGCTTCGTGTTTTGGAAACAGGTGAATTTATTCGTGTGGGTTCTTCAAAAGTTCAAAAATCGGACGTTCGAGTTATTGCTGCAACTAATAGAGAATTATTAGAGTTCACTCAAAAAGGAAGATTCAGAGAGGATTTATATTATCGTTTAAACACGGTGCCAATTAGAGTTCCAAGTTTAAGAGATCGCAAGGAAGACATCCCTTTATTATTTAGAAAATTCGTAGTTGATTTTGCAGAAAAATATAAGACAAAACCTATTTATTTAGACGAGTCTGCAAGAGAATCGTTAACCAAATATTCTTGGCCTGGCAATGTTCGTGAGCTAAAAAATATTGCAGAACAAATTTCGGTTCTAAGTAAAACAGATCATATTACAGAATTAGAATTGGCTGGCTTTTTACCACAACAACAAGCTAATAAAATGCCAATGCTAACTGGCAACACCCCAGTTGGAGAATTCGCAAATGAAAGAGAAATTTTATATAAGTTATTCTTTGACATGAAAAAGGATGTGAATGAACTTAAAAAAATGTTCCTAGAGATTTTACAAAACCCGACTATTTCAGGTCAAACCACTAGCTTTTCTAGAGAGGCCTTAATGAATGAATTGAAAGAAGATTTATTACCTACAGCTGCTCATGCTAATATTCCTGCAAGTAACAATCCCACTCCTACTGTTCAGCTTCCTCATCAACAACCTGTTATTATAGACAATGAAATGCAAGGTCATTATGAAGTGGAAGAATCTTTAAACATCATGGATAAGGAAAAAGAACTAATTTTAAAGGCGTTAAAAAAGCACAGAGGGCGAAGAAAAGACGCATCTACCGACCTTGGAATAAGTGAAAGAACTTTATACCGAAAAATTAAAGAATACGACATTGAAGAATAATCGACTATACACCTTTTTATTAAACATGTTTGCTTCAAATGCTATTTTGAAAGTATTTGCAGTAGTAATTGTATTAGTATTATCTAGCTGTGGTATTTACAGTTTTAAGGATGCAGTAATTCCTGAGAATGTAAAAACAATCAAGATTGGTTTTATTGAAAATAAAGCTAGATATGTAAACCCGCAGTTAGCTCCAATGTTAACGGACAAATTGCAACAAAAAATTATTAGTCAAACTAAATTAATTAGAACTAATAATGACGACGCACATTATCAAATTTATGCAACCATTACAACTTATGACCCTTCACAAACAGTGGGCGTAAGTGCACAACAAGCAAGTACCAACCGACTAACAGTAACAGTGCATGTAATATTAAAAAAGACATTAGACAATAAAGAACAAGAATTTGATGTTTCTCGAAATTTCGACTTCTCTGCCAACCTTACTTTAAATCAGGCCGAAAGTCAAATGATGGAAGATATTGTGCGCAATATCACCGATGATATTTTTAATCAAATTTTTTCAAACTGGTAATAATATGACTCCTGTAGCAATACAAATATTATTAAAGCAATGGACTGGGATGGACAATTTTGAAGAAATTGAAGTGTCTACTCTAGAACAATACTTATTGGAATACCCTTTTAGTCCAGGTTTGCAGTTACTATTGACAAAAAAGTATCAATCTGAAGCGTCGGCTCCGTATGCGGCTCAATTAAAGAAAACGAATGCTTTCTTTCCGTCTGCCTTACAATTACACCAATGGATTGAGGAATCGGACGAATTAGAAATAAATCCCGCTTCTCAAAAGCTAACTTCTATCATTTCTGAGCAATTAGCGCAGTTTCAAGAGCCTTTAAAGGAAGAAAAGCTGGTATTTGAGCAAGAAGTACAGCCAACGCTACAAAAGGACTATTTTGGCGCTCAGGGCATCGAAATTGACCTTTCTAAAGTACCACAGGACAAATTTACCCAACAGTTGAAAAGTTTCACTGCTTGGCTTAAAGTATTAAAACAAACAGACGATGGGCATAATGCCCCTGAAATAGCGGTAGAACAAGAGAAAGTGATAGCTGAAATAGCGGAAAAAGCCAATAAAGCAGAAGACATTATTACCGAGTCTATGGCCGAAATATGGGTAAAACAGGGCAATAAACGCAAGGCTATAGACACTTATTCAAAATTAAGTTTTATTTTTCCTGAAAAATCCGTTTATTTTGCGTCTCGAATCGAACAATTAAAACAAAAGAAATAATGATCACTCTATTTATCATATTAATTATTGCAGCTTGTGTTGGCTTAGGATTTATGGTTTTAATCCAAAACCCTAAAGGTGGTGGTTTAAACGCTAATGTAGGTGGTTTGACAAATAATTTCATGGGCGTTAAGCAAACAACAGACGTGTTAGAAAAAGGCACTTGGATATTTGCTGCTGTGATTGCTATTTTAGCAATGACTTCTACTGTGTTTTTAAGATCTGGAACTACAGACGCTAGTAAAGGTTACTTAAATAAAGTAAACACTTCAGTTACTGCTCCAGTAGCTCCTGCAACTGCGCCAGTAGCGGTACCAGTTGATTCTTCTAAGAAATAATATCTATACCCTAGTATAACGGGGGTGTATATTTAAATATTTGAAACTAATTTGTCCCCACCATTTATATGGCGGGGATTTTTATTGTATTTTCAATCTGAATTCAAGTAACTAGCAATAAACTATGAAGAAACTAATTTACATACTTGGCTTGATGGTGATACTATACATTACTTATAATGTATTCATTAAAACCACTCATTTCACTGAGGAGAAAAAATTCTTTACCTATACTAAAGGCAGTATGAGCATGGACGACTTAGCGGACTCTTTATATGCTCGAAAAATTATTAGAGACAAGCTTAGTTTTAAATTATTGGCAGCACTAGGAGATATTGAGTCAAAAACAAAGTCAGGGAAATTCATTGTAAAGAAAAATACCAGCTTATTTAATTTGATTCGCATGTTGAGAAATAATAATCAAGCTACGGTGAAATTCATTTTAAATAAAGTGAGAACTCGTGGCGAATTAGCTAAACTGGTCGCTACTACTTTTGATACAGATAGTTTAACAACGGCTATGTTCTTTAACAACAACGATTCTTTGAAAGCATTTCAGACCGACACTACGCAATTGCTTACTTTATTCATACCCAATACCTATGAATTTTATTGGAGCACTTCGCTTCCAAAATTCATGGAAAAAATGAGTGCCGCAGCTACCCATTTTTGGAATACCAATGACCGAAAACAAAAAGCGATAAACAAAGGCATGAGTATGAATGAGGTTTATACTTTAGCGTCTATAGTGGAAGAAGAAACTAATTATGATTCGGATAAAAGTTTAATTGCAAGTGTTTATCAAAACAGATTAAAGAAAAGCATGCCGTTACAAGCTTGCCCTACTATTAAATATGCAATGCAGGACTTTAGCTTGACACGTATTTATGAAAAGTATTTAAGTAATCCTTCCCCTTATAATACCTATAATAGAAAAGGATTACCACCCGGCCCTATTTGTACTCCAGCATCTAAAACCATTGATTTAGTATTAGAAGCCCCGAATACTACCTATATTTATTTTGTAGCCAAGGCTGACTTTAGCGGCTACCATCACTTTAGTACTACTTACGAAGAACATAATAAGTTTGCTAAGGAATATCAAAAACAGTTAGATATTTACCAAAAAAAGAAAGCAGAACAGGTTAAATAATACAATTGAAGCAACTACAAAAAATATTATCATTTCTAATTAAATACCTACTTAAGGTAGTTACTCCTCTGTTGAATTTTTTAAAACAAAGAGCTAAGCAAATTTATATTCCTGGTTTTCAAAGAGTAAATTTATTTCAAGTAGGCCGTTTTTTATTTAAGCAATTAAATACTTTAGGACTTTATGATAGAGCATCTGCCATTTCCTTTAATTTAATAATGGCACTGCCTGCCGGTTTTCTATTTTTATTTTCTATCATCCCTTATTTCCCAAAAACCTTTAAAGTGAAAAAACAGATTCTATCTGTTTTTAAGGATATATCTCCCAATTCTAGTACTTACCGATTTATTCTAGATATCATTAATGACTTGCTTAGCCAGCACGTAGGAGTTTTTTCCTTTGGTTTCTTATTATTACTATTCTACTCTTCTAATGCAATGACGGGTATTATAAGAAGCTTTGATAAATCAATCATGCAGAACAAACCATTCTTTCTACATCAAAGAATGAGGGCATTAAGACTAACATTAATACTGATGCTTTTGGTATTTGCGAGCTTATTGGTATTAGTAGGGCAAGATCAATTAACCATATTACTAAGAGAACTATTTAATATTGAAAGGCAAACTATACTCCCTTATTGGGAATTGATAAGATGGGGAATTATTATTTTACTGCTATTTTATGGCAATGCTTTTATTTATAAGTTTGCGCCACATGTGAAAGAGAAATGGCCTTTATTATCCCCTGGCGCTATTTTGTCAACCAGCCTTATGTTAAGCACCACGCTGGGCTTCTCCTATTGGGTGAATAACTTTGGTAGTTACAGTAAAATATATGGCTCAATTGGCACTGTATTGATCGTAATGACCCTTATATACATTAACGCCCTAATCCTTTTAATAGGATTTGAATTAAATGTAAGTATTGAAGTCCTTAAAAAGGAACAAGATCAGGTGGACTTTTTTAATTAAAAAATCCCCTAATTACTTAGAGGACTTTTTAGTATTATTTTAAAGACTTTATTGTAAGACTTTATTTATTTGCCATATCTGGAATCTCTGTAGCCTTATAAGCACCGGCATCTAATTTCGCTTTTGTTTCGCTAAATGCTTTTAATGTCAAGTCAATTTCCTCCTGTGTATGCACAGCAGTTGGGATTAATCGGTAAATAATATGACCTTTTGGAATTACAGGATACACTACAATAGAACAGAAAATTTTATAGTTCTCTCTAATATCCATCACCATGGCAGTGGCTTCTTCAACGCCTCCCTTCATGTATACTGGAGTAACTACTGAATCTGTTTTACCAATATCAAAGCCTTTTTCTTTCAATCCATTTTGTAATGCCAAGGCATTCTTCCATAAATTGTCTTTTAATTCAGGTTTAGTTCTTAGTAATTCTAAACGCTTCAAGTTACCTACCACATATGGCATTGGCAAGCTCTTCGCAAAAATTTGAGAACGAATATTATAACGGATATAATCAATAATAGTTCTTGGTCCCGCCATAAACGCGCCAATGGATGCCATACTTTTAGCGAAAGTAGAAAAGTATAAATCAATATCGTCCTGACAACCTTGTTCCTCCCCTGCTCCTGCACCGGTTTTACCTAAGGTACCAAATCCGTGCGCATCGTCTACTAATAAACGGAAGTCAAACTTCTTTTTTAAAGCAGCTATTTCTTTTAATTTTCCTTGATCGCCCGCCATTCCAAATACGCCTTCGGTAATTACTAAAATACCCCCACCTTGTTTTTCTGCTAATGCATGTGCTCTTACTAATTGCTTTTCGCAATCTTCCACATCATTATGTTTAAATACAAAACGGTGTCCTGGAATCATTCTTAATGCATCAATAATACATGCATGACATTCTGCATCATAAACCACCACATCGTGTCGTCCACAGATAGCGTCAATAGCACTCATGATGCCTTGGTATCCGTAGTTCATCAAAATAGAATCCTCTTTATGTACAAATTCAGCTAATTCTTTTTCTAATTGCTCATGTAAATCACTATTTCCACTCATCATTCTAGCGCCCATTGGCAAAGCCAATCCATATTCGGCACTACCGTCTGCGTCTGCCTTACGAACTTCTGGATGATTTGCTAGGCCTAAATAGTTATTCAAGCTCCAAACTATCATTTCTTGGCCTCTAAATTTCATTTTAGAACCCACTTCTCCTTCTAATTTAGGGAATGCAAAATAACCATGTGCTCTTTCACGGTGTTGACCAATTGGTCCGTAATTTTTGATAAGTCTGTCGAATATGTCTGCCATATAGTATTAATTAGTAATGCAAATTTAATCATTTTTTACCTTTTAAGCTCTAATAAATATGCGTAATTTGCGGTTCAAGAAAATCGAACAACCATGAGATATGTCATCCTATTCCTATTGTCTTTATACAGTTTAAGTATTCAGGCACAAAAAGTACAAAGCAAAGCTAACACTAGCGTGACTATTAGCCAAAAGCCCAAATTGGTTGTAGGAATTGTAATAGACCAAATGAGATGGGATTATGTCAACAAATTCAAGCCATTTTTTAAGTCTAATAAAGGATTCTTACATTTTGTAAACGAAGGTGCTACTTGCGACAATACCCTTATTCCTTATGTTCCCACCGTTACCGCATGTGGTCATACTTGTGTTTACACAGGTTCTGTACCAGCATTGCATGGTATTGCTGGTAATAATTGGTATGATAATGTAAAACAAAAATCGGTTTACTGCGTAGAAGATGCTTCTGTACAAGCGGTAGGAACCACTAATAATGCGGCGGGTCAAATGAGTCCCGTAAATGTTTGGACAACTACAATTGGAGACGAACTTAAATTAGCAACTAACTTTAAAAGTAAAGTAATAGGCGTTTCTTTAAAAGACAGAGGCGCTATCATCCCAGCTGGACATGCGGCAGACGCTGCCTATTGGTACGATACAAAATCGGGTAATTTCATAAGTTCTACCTATTATGCTCCTAGCCTTCCTTCTTGGTTAAATACCTATAATGCAAGTAAAAGAGTAGACAGTTTATATAGTCAAGGTTGGAATTTAAGTTTAGCAAATTCAGTTTATACAGAAAACTGTGATGCTGACGAAAATGTTTATGAATCAACTCCATTTGGGAAAGACGCTAAACATTTTCCATATGATTTTAAAAGTTTTATTGGCAAAGACTATAGTAAAATTACAAGCACCCCTCAAGGGAATAATTTAGTAATTGAAGTTGCTAAACAAGCTTTATTAAATGAGAAAATGGGTGCAGACAGCATAACCGATTTATTAGCAGTAAGCTTTTCTTCCCCTGACTATATTGGTCATTCATTTGGTCCAAATTCTTGGGAAACATTAGACGGTTATGTTAAATTAGATGAGATTTTAGCAGACTTCTTTGCCTTCTTAGACAAGCAAGTTGGTAAAGACAATTACACTGTTTTCTTAACAGCCGACCATGCAGTTGCCAATATTCCAGCTTATGCAAAAAAGCATAATTTACCTGGCGAGAACTACGATGACGGTGCTGTGAAGAATGATGTGATTGCTTGTTTAAATGCAAACAACTTAAGCCCTAAATTAGTTTCTTATGTGGGTGAATACAATATTTATTTGAATCATCCTTTAATGGATAGTTTACATATAAGTCAAGAAAATTTAGTGACACTTATTAGTAATTACTTAGAGAAGAAACCTCAAGTA
>Ga0075464_10000339_pt1 | contig 20372 bp, 26 predicted proteins | sample DEB19_08_DNA_5_FD_75068 | JGI IMG/M metagenome (GOLD analysis project Ga0075464, IMG submission 75068) | Aqueous microbial communities from the Delaware River and Bay under freshwater to marine salinity gradient to study organic matter... | ecosystem: Environmental > Aquatic > Marine > Coastal ...
AATAGTAACACTCACGTAAGGTGTATTAGGCTGACTATTGAGTGACTCTGCCACCGTAACACTGAGTGAATTTGCTGCTAATACTACGCTTTCATAGTTCATATTACGGTTATTTGTCGGTGCGGTACTCGAAGTATTATTATCACCACCACAAGAAATAATACTAATGGAAACGCCAATACTGCATAAACATTGCAGCATGAAGCGAAAATAAATGGGTTTCATTATTGAACGATTTATAATCGCCCGTAAGTAAATATTCTCCACTCTAGCCCAATAATTAATATATTACATTCAGGTTTACCCTATACGTGGGCCAGAGAGATTCATTGTAAATTTCAAAGGTTATTTTATTAAAAATATTTATACTTTTTACAGTTTTTTCTTACTTGGCATCATGCTGCTATTAACGGCATGCAAAAAAGAAGAGGGTAACTTTCGCCTTTTATGTACTGGCGATTATCTAATTAAAAATTACTACACGGCGAATAATCAAACGGCTGAGGCTGAGAAAGTAAAGCGTCAAACGTTTGAATTTATTGACAAGAAAGCAAAGGGCTCAATACCCTGCCAAATTTGGTCTGCTGAACAGATTGAATGCGAAGAAATTAGCACTGTCTCATACGATGAGCATGACTTTAAAGTGAAATACAATCGAATTACTGGCGTACTGAATGAATATAGTTTAATGAAGCGCGGCGAATACACTAGTGAGCAACGCTTTACGGGGCAGTGTATTACAGTGAGTAATAAAAAAATCTAGGAATGATATGAAATTAATTTTTAGCCTACTCTTTTCAGCATTGGTTATAGTGGCCTGCGCCAAAATACCAACGCAAAATTTAGATGCGACTAAAAATAATGCCAAAACGTTCAATCAGGATATTGCCGATTGTCAACTAGCGTATCCAGAGCAAAATTCAGGAATTCATCATAAGCAATGGATTGCTTGCATGGAATTAAAAGGCTGGCGCTAAATTTGGCCTGCTCGCGTTCTGGCTTAGGCCCGCTTAGACCCAATTCTTAGCGTTGAATTAATTCAATTTTGTAGCCATCGGGGTCTACTACAAAGGCAATTACGGTATCGCCCCCTTTAACGGGCCCAGCTTCGCGAGTAATAACTCCGCCTGCAGCTTTAATTTTCTCGCAAGCAGCATAGGCATCTGGCACTTCGATGGCAATGTGGCCATAGGCAGTGCCCATTTCGTAGCTTTCTACCCCGTGGTTATGGGTTAATTCAATCTCTGCCTGGCCATCGGCATTACCTTTGCCAAAGCCCACAAAAGCCAATGAATATTGTTGGTCTGGGCGCTCGGTTGTGCGTAATAGGTTCATGCCCATGACTTGGGTATAAAAATCGATCGATCGGGCTAGGTTACCGACTCGTAGCATGGTGTGGAGGATCATCATAGGAGACAATATACTGCCTTTATGACTACACCAATTAGATTAACCGAATATGCCCATGGCGGAGGTTGTGGCTGCAAAATCTCTCCCAGTTTATTAGCAACTATTTTGCGCGATTTGCCTTTGCCCTTACCCAATCCTAAATTACTGGTTGGGAATGAATCGGCGGATGATGCGGCTGTTTATCTCCTGAATGATCAGCAAGCGTTAATAGCTACTACCGATTTTTTTACACCCATTGTTGATGATCCCTTTGATTTTGGTCGTATTGCAGCCACGAATGCGCTTTCAGATATTTATGCCATGGGAGGTGAGCCGATTTTGGCTTTAGCCATTGTGGGTATGCCGATTGATAAGTTACCAGCGGAAACAATTGGACGCATTCTGGCGGGGGGGCAAAGCGTTTGCGCTGCTGCGGGTATCACGATTGCAGGAGGCCATTCAATTGATACTCCTGAACCCATATACGGCTTAGCAGTGATGGGTTTGGCACACCCGCAGTTTGTGCGTAAAAATTGCAATGCCCAAGCAGGGGACATGTTAATTTTAGCTAAACCGCTCGGTATCGGCATACTTTCTGCAGCTTTAAAAAAGGGCGTATTAAGCGCTGCTGGATATGCTGCAATGCTGCGCTTAACGACGCAATTAAACAGTATTGGCACAAGTATTGCTAAGTTGCACGGCGTTACTGCCATGACCGATGTTACAGGCTTTGGTTTAGCAGGGCATGCGCTTGAAATGGCTCGGGGCGCTAATTTAGAGTTGCAGCTGGATTTTGCAGCAATACCGTTTATTCCCTTAGCACTGGAAAACCTAAAGCTGGGCTATTCGACGGGCGCTAGCACGCGTAATTGGCAAAGCTATGGAGGCGAGATAGTACTTGGCAATGCAGTGGGCCAAGATCGAGGGCTTTCGGCTGCTCAAGTACAAACCTTGTTAACAGACCCACAAACTAGTGGCGGGCTGTTAATTAGCTGTACACCGGCTTCTGCGCCACAGGTAATGGCTACATTATTAGAAGCTGGGTTTGGTGATGCTTGCCAGATAGGTCAATTTTTAGCAAAGGAAGCAGCTGCTGAGCTAAAAAGCCCAGCGCTAGTAATTAGGCTAAGGGTTTATTGAATCTTTGCTTTTGCCCGCAGTTTTTTCATCATTTCAGCAAACTGCGCTTTTTGCCAGGCTTCATCTGAAATAATCATTTGCTTAAGTTGGTCTTTGACTTCATCAAAGCTAGGTACTTTCGCCTCGCGCGATTCATCGACTTTAATAATGTGCCAACCAAATTGAGTTTTAACAGGCTTGTCGGTCATCTGGCCATTTTTCAAGCCTACCATTGCCTTCGAAAATTCAGGTACTAAAGCTTTTTCACTTACCCAGCCTAAATCGCCGCCATTAGGGGCAGAGCCGGGATCTTTTGATTTGGCTTTAGCAATATCAGCAAACTTTGCTCCGCCTTTAATTTGGGCAATGATCGCTTTAGCATCAGCTTCTTTTTCGACCAAAATATGTTCAACGTGATATTCCTTGCCAGTGTATTGCGTTTTCATGCTTTCATAAGCGGACTTTAAGTCGGCTTCAGTCACACCTTCTTTCTCGATGTACTCTTGAAAGACAGCGGCAACTAAAACGCCTGTCTTCGATTGCTCAATTTGTTCGCGTACATCAGGGCGCTGCGCAACGCCAGTTTTATCGGCTTCTTGCAAAATAAGCTCTCGAGTAATGAGCATCTCTCGACCTTGCTCGCGAATTTTAGGATCATCGCCCTGGCCTGATTTTTTAATTAAGGCATCTAACTGAGCTGAGGGAATGGCTTTGCCATTCACAATTGCGGCATTTTGTGCGTAGGCTAGAAGGGGGGTAAAAGTAAGGCAAATAGTGGTAGAAATAATGCTAAGGGAGAGGTGTTTATGAATAAATGACATGATCTTAAATGGCTTCTTCTGGGGTTAGGGCAACAATAGCTAAGGCGTGAATTTCAGCAGGAATGTGTTTCTGCAAAGCATCATACACCAGCCGGTGGCGTGCCACGCGCGATAGGCCGGTAAATTCGGGGGCAACCAAAGTAACGCGAAAATGACCCCCACCACTAGCCGCTCCAGCATGCCCTGCATGCATATGGCTCTCATCATCAATGTGTAAATTAGCAATGGCAAATGCTGCCTCTAGATCGGCAGTAAATTGTTGGATGCGTAATTGGTTTGGGGTCATGACTCAATATGCTTTCCAAGCCAAATACTTTGCAAAATAATAAAAACAACTAATAAACCCGTGCTACCAAATAACTTAAAGTTGACCCAAGTATCTTCAGAAAATTGAAAGGCAACATACAGATTTAAGACTCCCATTGCCAGGAAAAAGATAATCCAAGCGAGATTTAGCTTTCCCCAGATGCTATGTGCATGCGGGGGCTTAAGGGTTACTTGCTTGCCCATGACAACTTGAATCCAATTTTTTTTAAAGAACTGCGCACTAATGAACAGCACTGCAGCAAATAGCCAATATAAAACGGTTGGCTTAAGCTGAATAAAAACTTTATTTTGTAGGAAGATGGTGAGGCCACCAAAGACCACAATCAATATTAAGCTGGCCCATTGCATGGCATCAATTTTACGGTGGCGGTAATAGACCCAAAGAATTTGTAAGATGGTTGCCACCATGGCCACAATAGTGGCGGCATAAATGTCGACAAATTTAAAAGTAATAAAAAATAAAATGACTGGAAATAAATCGAAAAGAAATTTCATAAACTTTATTTATTTTCCGTAATAGTTTGCGCGTTTTGACTGGGTTCAAACTTGAGTGATGCTGAATTAATACAATAGCGCAAGCCGGTAGTATCAGCGGGACCATCATTAAATACGTGCCCTAAATGGGCATCGCAATTACCGCAACGCACTTCAGTGCGCGTCATGCCGTGGGTAGTATCTTTATGTTCGACGATAGCCTCGGCAACCATTGGAGCATCATAGCTAGGCCAACCGCAACCTGCATCGAATTTGCTACTAGAAACAAATAGGGGTGTGCCACAACAAATGCATTTGTATTCACCTTGATTCCAGTGATCCCAATATTTACCCGTAAAAGGTGCTTCAGTAGCGGCTTGTCGCGTAACACGATATTCAATATCGCTTAACTCTTTTTTATATTCTGCGTCAGTTTTCTTCATTTCAATAGCTCTCTTTAAGAGGAACAACTCACCTCAATTGAGTTCAATTCGGGTGGCGGGGGCTGGGCATAAGCATCATATTCTAATTGCTCAGCGTAAGGGTTACGCAAAATAGTGGCTAAGCGTGATAATTCCGAAAAATCATCCGCTTGCGCTGCCTCGATCGCTGCCTGTGCTAAATAATTACGCAGGATAAATTTGGGATTGACGAGATTCATGCGCTGTTTGCGTTCTTGATCGTTACTATGCTCTTGCTGTAAGCGAGTGCGGTAGTGATCTAGCCAGGAATCAAAACCAGCGCGGCCCAAAAATAGGTCGCGTAAGACAGTATTTTGATTATTACCGGGTAGCGCACTAAGATCGCCTAAATGACGAAAAAACGTGGTGAAATCAATTTGATTGTGGTGCATTAATTGCAGTAAGGCCTCAATTAAAGGCACATCGTCGGGCTGGATCGTAAGTAAACCGAGCTTTGCGCGAAAATGGGTCTCCCATGCGGTTTGATAAATATCGGGATAAAGCGCAAGCGCACTGCGTAAGGTGGTTTGTGCTGCATTACTTAAGTCAGTTTCAGACTGAGTAGGATTTGATTGTTTTAACTCTTGCTCAATTAAAGGCAGCATCGCACTCGCTAAACAAGCCATATTCCAGTGCAAAATTTGTGGTTGACGCTGATAGCTGTAACGACCTCCTGCATCAGAATGATTGCAAATATGATCAATTTGAAATTGATCGAGAAACCCAAATGGGCCGTAATCCATAGTCAAGCCGAGCAAGCTGGTGTTATCGGTATTGAGCACGCCATGGCAAAAGCCCACGGCCTGCCAATGCGCTGCAAGTTGAGCAGTGCGCGCAGAAATGGCTTTAAAGAGTTCTAAATAGGGTGAGGTAGAACTCCGGCAAACGGGATAAAAGTTGTCAATCAAATCATCGGCAAGCATTTTTAGTTCGGTATGCATTTGCAGGGAAGCGAGATGTTCGAAATGACCAACCCGTAAAAAACTCGGCGCTAGACGCGTGCAAACCGCTGCAGTTTCAAGGGTCTCGCGGACCACTGTTTTTTTTGATCCCACGACTGCTAAAGCCCGTGTAGTGGGAATACCCAAGGCATGCATCGCCTCGCTACACAGATATTCACGAATCGAGGAGCGCAGCACGGCGCGGCCATCACCCATACGTGAATAGGGCGTTTTACCGGCACCTTTAAGTTGGATTTCTTGACCCTGGATATCGCCCAATAAAATAGCTCGGCCATCGCCAAGTTGGCCAGCCCACATCCCAAATTGATGGCCGCTATACGCAGTTGCGGTGGGTTCACTGAATTGCCGATCAGCTACTTCCAGGGCATTCCCAGCTAATACTTGCAACCATGCTGGGTCGCTCGGCTGGTTAGCGGACGTGGTTTTCAGGTCGATGAGTTTTGCCGCATCGGTAGAAAAGGCCACCCAATAGGGGTCGGGTAAGGGAGTGGGGGTAACGGTTTGGCTAAGGGCTTCACCGCATAAAATAAATGTCATGCGCCTGACTCTAGCTTAACTTGAGCCTTTTTGCTGACCTTGCTAGAAAGCCTTATGCTATTGTGAATTTGGAGACCCTATGACCACTGATGCTAATTTAACCGCCATCTCTAGCCAGTTAGCCCACCTGGGTGAAGAGTTAGACGTACCTTTCCTTAAATTATTGGGAGTGAGAATTTTAAAAGCTGAAATGGGCCGCGGTGAAATTTTGCTCGCCTTACGACCCGAACATCAAAATACCTGGAATGTTGCCCATGGCGGGGTTTTACTCACGCTGATGGATGTGGCGATGGCCGTAGCAGCGCGTTCAGCAGATCCAGGCGACCGCAGTGTTGTGACGATTGAACTGAAGAATAATTTTTTGCAGGCTGCTAAGGGTATTTTGCGGGTGAAGGCAGATACCGTGCATACCACTGCGACTATGGCATTTTGTGAGGCCAAGCTTTACGATGATCAAGGGGCTATTTGTTGTATGGCTACAGGTACATTCAAGTTTCTGAAACGTCTACCGACACGCAATGCGCAGGGTGAGCGGGTAATTGAAGTTGATGAACGTAAAGCTTAAGTAAGGACTATACCGAGAGGTTTGATCCAGAGGCGCCAATTAAACCGCCCGTAACGACGTCATGGCCAATCGTTCCTTTGGCATCAAAGCGACGTTCAACCATTTCAAATGCGCCATCATGACGTACTCTTAAAATGGTACTTGAACGGGTGCCGTAATTTGGGGTTTGAATGAATGCAGCTGACAACGCTTTTTCCCATTCCATATTGACCCCAGTACTTGGTAATTCTTGATCACTTGCCTGATGTGAATCGGCAAGCAAACGCAAATAGGGGTCGACATTTTTTAATTCGCCTTGATCCATCGCTAAAGCTTGCGCAAATGCGGCAATGCGATGATTCACTTTAGGCCAAGGTGTATCAAGCATGGCATTTGATAGTCCATACACGCCGGCATCTAAGGCTTGTTTAGGATAGGTTTTGCGGGGTCGAATTGATTTGCCCATCATTAAGCGATTGCTCACCCAATGCATCTCAGCATTGGCCGGATTACTTAGATCAGCCATCAATAAGTTAAAGCCGTTGTATTGATCAAATTGTTTTGCGTGTTGTTCAATAAATGCATCTGGTCGATTTGCATTATTGAGGAATAGCATCGGTAATTCACCGCGGGTTCTTGCGTCAAGCCTTTTTTCACTAGGCGCTCGTACATTCGTCAGCGCGGCAAAGCGACCCGTTTTGGTGAAGCCAAACCACGTGCCAGGATTACCAAGAACATCGGCGCGATCGCGGCCAGCTAAAAGATGCGGTTTTTCTGGCCACCAAGCCATTTTTTCGGTATTGCGTTCATAAAACTCATCGCGATTAGCGGCCACTACTAAAGCATATTTAGGATGCGATTTCCAGGCGAATAAAATGAGGCACATAACGATAATATGCCAGATTAAATTTCTAGCAAGGGGTAGGGCAATTTTTCCCCTAAAAATAACAGTGGCCCATTCGCCGCACCCAAATGTAAATTCTCAGTAGGTATTGCGAGCGTGCTATTGACTAGCTCAGACTTACACTCAATTTGAAAACAGAACTGCCCCAAATTAAATGGATTAGGGGCAGAGAGAACCACCATCCCAGCAGGTTGGCTTGGGTCATTGGAATGAAAAATTTCAACCCCGGGTTGAAAGAGGGTAGGGCTCTCTGTAAGCGTTTTGCTATCACTGTAAGCTAAGTACAAGCGCCGTTTAATAACCCCCCGATATTGGCTACGCGCGACAATCTCTTGGCCCGGATAACAGCCTTTTTTAAAATCAATGCCATACACCGATTCAAAATTAATCATTTGCGGTACAAATTGATCTTGGGTGGCTAGCACTATCCGCGGAATAGCACTCATGACTTCAAGAAAGTTCCACATCTCAGCTTCATTATTTACATCTTCAGTCGAACTTGGCTCGTCAGGAGATGCGGGAATTGCAAATAGAAAACGGGCATACGAGTGACTGACATCTTCAACCATGATTTGAGAAGGGGGCAAAGATAAAATCACGGCCTGCTCCGGAAATGCTAAAGCGCTAACCGAATTTGGGTCTCCCACACTTTGCTGCTGCCAACTACCTTTTATTAGCCATTCATTACTCACGTCACGCACTTGTACTTTGGCCCGCAAAACATACATCGCCAGACGTTTAGCAAAAGAAGCGGCGATGTCTTTCGAAAGAAATAACAAGTAGCTTGGTTCTTCGGCTTGCTGCAAAACCAACCAGCCACTTGCCAACAAACGGCCTTTGGGCGTGCAGTAGCCCATGAGTCGAACTTGTTGAGGCCCCGCTGCCACTTGGCCGAGCGAAATTGCCGCCAGCCCTTCAACTGAGTTGGTGAGTTGATTTTGTAAAAAATGGCTTGCATCGAGCCCTTGAATATGGATTAATCCCCACTGATCTAAGGCAACAGAGTCAGCACTAAGGTTTGCGTTATTTATTGAGGTATTTGTCATTCTGCTTTTATCATAGCCTGATGCGCAAAAAATTATCTAAAAGCGATTATTTCAAGTCAATTGCCTGGTCTTTCCTGATCTTATTAATTTTATTTTATGTGAACGTATTCAGCTTGGGGGTAGTTCCCCAACAAGCGCAATTTACCAATGGGGAAACTCAAGCTGCATGGCGAATTCGCATTGCCCCTCAATCAGGGGTGCATAGCATTGCCAAACAATTGCAGGCTCAGGGCATTGGTGTAAATCCGTGGTTTTTTCAACTCGCGGCACGCGGCCTATGGGTTGCTGGTAAATTGAAGCCTGGAACTTATTTATTTCCTCAAGGCGCTAGCACTGGTCAAGTTTTATTACAAATGGCGCGGGGCGATCGTGTGCGTGAAACGGTGAGTATTATTCCAGGAATGACAATTTGGCAACTGCGAGCTGCCATTGATGCTAACCCAGCCTTAGAGCATCAAACGCAAGGTTTAAATAATCAAGCATTGTTGAAAAAGTTAAATCTGAATTACCCCAGCGCCGAAGGACTTTTTTACCCAGACAAATATGTTTTCGATCCAGGTGAAAGTGATACTGCAATTTATCAACTTGCCGCAAGCGCCATGCAAAAACAAGTGCAGCAGGCTTGGCAGCAACGTAATCCCCAAATTGCTGTGCCCAACCCCTATGCCTTATTAATTTTGGCCTCTATTGTTGAGAAAGAAACTGGTCAAGCCGCTGATCGTGGCCTAGTTGCAGCCGTATTTGATAATCGCCTGAAGAAGGGGATGTTGCTGCAAACTGATCCAACTGTTATCTATGGCATAGGCCCCCAATTTGATGGGAATTTACGTAAATCAGATTTACGGCGCGACAATCCCTACAATACTTATATGCGCCCCGGATTACCTCCTTCACCTATTGCTATGCCCAGTCGTGAGTCGCTATTTGCAGCTGCTGGGCCCGCGAAGAGTGCGGCGCTCTATTTTGTGGCCAAAGGGGATGGCAGCAGCTATTTTTCAACCTCCCTACCTGAACACGAACGTGCAGTTACCCAGTATCAACGACTGCCAGCCAAAACACCAAAGCAATTGCCTGTTAAACCTTAATTTTTTTTAGACTCTTTAATTCTTTATCCGTATGCAGAATCAACCGGGATTTTTTATCAGCTTTGAAGGTATCGATGGTGCGGGAAAAAGTACGCACATTGAAGCTTATGCCAACTTTTTACGCGCCAAATTTCCAGAGCGTAAGGTACTAGTGACCCGTGAGCCTGGTGGCACGCCCTTGGGGGAGCAATTAAGAAAACTGCTACTCGATGCGCCTATGGATCTCGAAACGGAAGCCTTGCTGATGTTTGCAGCGCGCCGTGAGCATTTAGCCCAGATTATCGAGCCAGCCCTTGCGGCCGGAAAAATTGTGATTTCGGATCGATTTACTGATGCTAGTTTTGCTTACCAAAGTGGGGGCAGGGGCTTAAGTATTGAAAAACTCAGTCAACTCGAGCATTGGGTACAAGCCAGGGCAGGGAAGCTACTTCAACCGAATATCACTTTCTTATTTGATTTGCCCAGTGACGTTGCTGAAGCGCGGCGCTCACAAGCAAGGACGCCAGATAAATTTGAACGTCTTGACCTCGCCTTTTTTGAACGCGTCCGTCAAGAATATTTGCGCCGTGCAGGAGCTGAACCTGAGCGTTTCCGCATATTGGATGCGCGTGATACTCCTGATTTAATCTGGAAAAAGCTTCAAAATATCAATATAACTATATGATTTATATACATAATTTTATTATTAATTTTAACTATAACAAGCACTGATGAATAAAAGCTATGAGTCTTAATCAGCCCATTGCCCCTTGGCTGCAAGGACTATGGGATGAGTTACCGTTTGCTGCCTTTCCCCACGCAGTCCTTATTTATGGGCAAGCAGGCATTGGCAAATATGATTTTGCGATCCGCCTTGCCCAAGCCTTATTGTGCGAATGTGCAGAACCCAATATCAGCAAGCCTTGCCAGCAATGTGAGGCGTGCCGCTGGTTTGCAACTGGCAATCACCCCGATTTTATGGCGCTAGTGCCTGAAATACAGCGTAAGAATTTGCCCCAAGCAGCACTGGAAGGTGGTCAAGCGGATGCCCCAGTTCGAACCGCTAAAACCCGCGATGATGAAGCCGATGCGGAAGTTGCCGATAAAAAAGAAAAGCGTTTTATTGCGATCGCTGAGGCGCGTGGCGTTATTGGCTCTTTGGGGCTCGGGAGTCACCGAGGTGGTAATCGGGTGATCTTAGTTTCGCCCCTGGAGCAATTAAAACCCGATGCGGCCAATACCTTACTCAAGTCCCTAGAAGAACCTCCACCACAAACCATTTTTATTTTAGTGACCGCAAGACTTGATCGTGCTCTGCCAACCATTCGCTCGCGCTGCCGACTCTTACAAGCACCAAAGCCTGAGCGCGCTATTGGGCTTAGTTGGCTGCAAAATAAAATCGCTACCGAAAAACTCAATGCAATATCTGCGGTTGAAGTAGAAGCACTGTATGACGAGAATGGTGGGGCCCCATTTACTGTTTATGAAACCTGGTTAGCTAGAAGTAGTCAAGATGAAAAAGATGAGTTGATGCTGGGTGCCTTAGCCACAAAAAGTTTATTACAGGGCCTAGCTAATGGCGTTCACATTGATTGGCTGGGAATTGCTGAAAAAATTCATAAAGCCCCTGTGCCGATGTTATTAACTACATTACAGCGCTGGTGTGCAGATTTACAAGGCCTTACTCAGGCGAATGCGGTGCGTTATTACCCTAAACATACCGTTGCATTAAGCGTTCTAGCAAAGCAAGTACGTCTAGTAAAATTGCTACGCTGGTGGAAATTGTTATTACAAGCCCGGCGCCATGAAAATCATCCCCTTGCTACGCGCATACAAATGGAAGCCTTGTTGTTGCAATACCAAAATATTTTTAGCGATTGAAATTTCAAAATAGATTGATTGACCCTGATGTTTATTGATTCACATTGCCATCTCGATTTTCCGGAATATCGTGACCGCATGCCTGAAGTCTTAGCCAATATGGCTGCAGCTGGGGTCAGTCACGCGCTGTGCATATCCGTCGACTTGCCTGATTTTCCAGCTGTTAAAGCCTTAGCTGAAACCTATGCACATTTATATGCATCAGTAGGGGTTCATCCTGACTATGAAAACACCCCTGAACCAACTGAAGATTTTTTGGTGACAGCTGCTGAGCACCCAAAGATTATTGCTCTGGGTGAAACTGGTTTAGATTATTACCGCAGTGGGGAGCGACCCTATGAGTCGATGGAATGGCAGCGGGAACGCTTTCGCACCCATATTCGGGCTGCCATACGCGCCAAAAAACCCCTCATTATTCATACCCGCTCTGCCTCAGAGGATACGCTGCGCATTATGCAAGAGGAGGGCGCAGAACGTGTTGGCGGGGTGATGCATTGTTTTACGGAGAGTACGGCAGTGGCACTAGCTGCTATTGAAATGGGGTTTTATATCTCTTTTTCAGGCATTGTAACCTTCAAAAATGCTAAGGATCTACAAGAAACCTGCCGTCAGGTGCCCTTAGAGCATATGCTGATTGAGACCGATTCACCCTATTTGGCTCCCGTTCCACATCGCGGCAGAACCAATGAGCCGGCCTGGGTAGCCGATGTCGGCCGTTTTATTGCAGATCTGAAGGGCGTTTCTGTAGAAACCGTAGCCCAGCAAACAACAAATAATTTTTTTGATTGTTTTCAGATAGATAGGGCATAAATATGCAGTCAAATGTGACTATTTTGCGGTGGTTTTTATTACGGCCTTTATTGCAGCGCATGGGCTGCTTAAGCTTGTATTTTGCTGTTGGCCTAAGTCTTCCTTTTTATTCGCTAGCGCAAACCCCAGTTCATGAGCTGGATGCCATTAAAGCGGCTAAATTTAATGATACTAAGGGCATGGCAGCGCTGCTAAGGCAAGGCCTGATTAGCCCCAATATGCGCGACGCCAAGGGAACCCCCTTATTGATGCTGGCGATAGATGATCGCTCAACTGAGGTTATTTATCTCTTAATGGATACGCCAGGCATTGACATTGATGCCGCTAACCGCAAAGGCGAAAATGCCCTCATGATGGCTGCCATATTTGGCCTAATACCTGAAGTGAAGTATTTAGTCGAGAATAAGGCGGCCATCTTTAATCAGTCCGGGTGGACAGCCTTGCATTACGCAGCTACTACCGGGCAAACCGAGATCGTGGCTTATTTAATCGAGCAGGGTGCACAGGTCAATGCCCTGTCTGAAAGTAATACCACCCCTCTAATGATGGCAGTACGCTCTGGCAATATTGAAACCGTAAGTGTTCTTCTAAAGAATGGCGCCGATCTACAAATTGTAAATGACCGAGGCTTTACAGCCATTGATGTGGCAGATTTATTTGGACAGGGTGAAATTAGCGTAGGCCTGTCTAGTCGCTGGCTGAAGCTGTATAAACAGAAATATACCCATATGGTGATGATGCCGCCGGGCAGGTAGACTGGGCTTAGCTATGCTCATTATGCGTATAATCATTATTATGTCAAATAAGAAATAGATCTCCATCTAGCCCTCATCAACCCTCTATTTTGACCACAACTACGCATGCCTGAAATACTCAGCAATCTTCCTAATATTGCGCTTCTTTGGAATGAGATTGCCGCTGATTTAATTCGGCCGGAAATGAAGTTTTTCATTTTTGTAGCTGTGCTCGTGGTGCTAATCCATGGCATGCTCGTGCTCCTGATCATGACGGCCTTTCATCAGATTAATAAACACAATATCAACCGTTATCACAAACAAGTAGACGTCTTAGTCTATTTCTCAGTCGTTTTATTGATCTTTGTAAGTCATTTACTCGATATCTTTATTTGGACTTATGCGATGGTTAACCTTGAGGTTTTCCCAAGTGCGTTAAAAACATTCTATTTTGCTGGCGAAATGTATACCAATTTAGACCATAATGACCCCAGCTTTAAGCTCGGACCAGAGTGGAATATGTTGCCTATTTTATTGTCCTTTTCCGGCTTATTTGCAGTGGCTATTTCTGGGTCAGCGCTCTACACCCTTTTGGTTTCCACTTTCACTAAGCCAACTAAAGATGAATAAAGCGTTAAATTGATGGAACTACTAAACTACCTGCCCTCGCTGACCGATCTATTTAAACAAATTTATACGGATATTGGTAATCAGCAAATCTATTGGATTTTAGTTTTTGTCGGCCTGATGCTAACGTTTCACGGCGTCTATGTACTTCTCGTGGTGATTTGTTTTAATGCCATTCGCAGTTGGTTAGTAGATAACTATCGAATTGCTGGCCATTATTTTTATGGCTTTCGTTTAGCGGCATTTATAGCGTATTTTGTGGCTATAGTGCTCATTATTTTAGGGCATCTGATGGATATTGTGCTGTGGACGTACGCCCTAATTCCGCTCAATATTTTTCCCTCCAATCCAGAAAATTTTTATTTTGCCGGTGAAATGTATGTGACTGTAGGGTTTGGTAGTTTTGAGCTTGCTAAGGGCTGGCGCATACTGCCGATCGTGATTGCCTTCTCGGGCATCTTCGCCGCCTCCATGTCGGGGGCTGCTTTATTTAATATGCTGGGTAGCTTAATAAATAAGCGCGAAAGACCCGATATTAGCGCGGCTGCTAATTCGCCCGCTGCTTAAATACCAATTCAAACACCCTACCGTTTGCCTCTAAGGTACGCACTCGACCTGGTAGCCACTCCAAATCTTTTGCCAACCAGATGTCGACCTGCCGCTTATATGGGTCAGTTGCCCTTTGAATTAAGCGATAGTGCCGGACTGCTGTTTGACCTAAGGAAGGAATCGCATCGGATTTCAACTCCTCACCAAAACTGAGAAATTGCCACATTTCAAGCGTGTTGTAATCGACTACAGGAATTTCACGCACGACCCCTGCTTCATCAATTTTATCGCTACCATTCAGCAACGATGCTAACTGAAACATGAGACTGAAACGGTCTTGCGTACCGGGTAAAATATCGGGCGTAAATTCAGGCTTTTCAGTAAAAAACATTTTGCCGCCACCTATTTCGTCACGATCAAAACGGGAATAACGCGGCGGTTTTTCCCCGCGCTGGGTCCAATAAATAGCTGGCGCAAGCCCATACTTATCAACCACACCACGTGATTCAAACACAAACGGTCCAACAAAGGCATACGGCACGTTAATGTAAAGTCGATAACCGCCGTCATTAACAATCCAATCAACTCGCCCTGTTTGGTTAACCTGCCCATCGACAACCGCATCGTAAAAAAGAGTGGCCGAGCTTGGTAAGCGAAACGCCTGCCCTTTTTGGCTTACGCCACCCCCCTCACCTTCTGCATCAGTTCCGCTAGCACTTGAACTAATGGATGAATTACTGTCAGTTGAAAGTGGCGGCGCTAACTTTTTCTTTTGACTACGCTTAATTTCAATAGGCTGAATTTTTTCAACCTTAAGAACAGCCTGCATGGGTTGCTCTTCTGGAGCAGCAAGCTGGTTGCCAAAAGAAATGAAAGGTAATCCAGCAAATAAAATGAGATGCGCAATGATGGAAATTGCCAGCGCACCAAATAGAACTCTTAATCCCAGAAGGCACCTTCCAGTAAGCGGCTTTCTTTAGGTAATTTAGCCGCCAAAAAATCCATTTGATCGGCCAAAATATTGCGGCCTTTTAAAATCATATCTTCATACAAGCTTGGCGTGTATGGAGCATATAGCAAACTCATACCAGAACCTTCAGGTGTGCGATTGCCTTTCCGTTGGTTGCAAGGGCGACAGGCGATGACTAAATTCATCCACGCATATTTGCCACCGCGACTATTAGGAATAATATGCTCAGCTTCCGCATCATTTTCTGTCACACCCTGACCGCAATATGCGCACAAACCGCGATCACGCCTAAATAACTTGCGTTTCGTAATCGCAGGAATTACATCGAAAAGATTAATACGTGCAGAGCCTTTGACGGCCAGAATAGAATGCAATTCAATAATAGATTGATGACCCGTAAGGCGAGAAATACCGCCACGCATCACTGCAATTGGATCGCCAAGTGTCCACAGGACACTTTTATCGGCGTAATGCTTAGTCGCTTCTTCAGCATTGACCCAGCATTGGGGAATGCCACCAGCATCTAACTTCAAAATACTAAGCACAACAGCTCCTTTCTGCGATTCGCTTGCATTAAGGGTGGGCCCTTAAAACGAACCTTCACCCCTATCTTACAGAAAAGTGCTAGCCCAATCAATTTGAGCAAATTGCCTCCCTATTCCGCACTCTTAAAAGGGATTAAAAAAGCGGGAAACTTAGCGGCCAGAACAAGCAAAATCAAGTACCTGAGGCAGGTAGAGACTGTATTCACTTAGACCATGATCGCTGCCATCGAGCACGAGCTGCTGCGCGTTAGCATAAAAATGCACCATTTCTTGCCAATCGAGTAGCTCATCACCTTTTGCTGCCATTAAAAAATAGCGCTCTGGCATGGTTATTTGACTAATTTGTAGTGACTTTAATTCATCAATATATTGGGCTTTGAAATCAAATGGCTCATTACTATCGTATTGGGTGAGCTCGCCAACATAAGGTGCTAATTCACGGGCAGCATAGACAGCTGGGTTGAGAGCGACTGCCCTACAGCCCAAGTGCTCAGCTAACCAGTTAGCATAAAACCCACCTAGCGAAGAGCCAATAATGACAACTTCTGCGGGCTTTACGTTTATCAGGTGATCAAGTACCAAATCAATCGCACTTTGGGGTGATGGCGGCAGTTGGGGGCAAAACCATTGCAAGGCCGCGCCACTAGCAATCTTTGCTTGAATAGCTGCGCCTGTTAATTTTGCTTTAGAGGAATTGGGCGAAGAACGAAAGCCATGCAAATAGACTACTTGCAAAATATCTTGGGTCATTGGGCCAAATCATTCTTTAGGTGCTTCAGCCAGCCTAAACCGGCTTCTGTATTTGTCAGAGGCCTGTACTCGCAACCGATCCAACCCGAATATTGCAAGCGATCTAGGAGCGAAAATAAAAAGGGGTAATTAATTTCCCCCGTTCCTGGTTCATGTCTGCCCGGATTATCAGCGAGTTGCATATGTGCAATCCGGGGTAAATATAATTCAATTGTCTTAGCTAACTCCCCAGCCATCCGTTGTGCATGATAAATATCAAATTGTAAGAAAGCGTTCGGGGCAGCTACTTCATCTAATATTGCAATGGCTTGCTCTGTACGAGATAAATAAAAATTGGGAATGTCATAGGTATTAATGGGCTCTATTAGTAATTTAAGCCCCGCATCTTGGAATTCTTTGGCCGCATATTGCAAATTAGCAATAAGTGTTTGGCGCAATAACTGGGTATCAATACCTTCCGGGGCAATACCCGCTAAACAATTTAATTGATGAACCCCTAAGATTTTCGCGTATTGAATTCCAGTGGCTACACTTAAACGAAATTCGTCAATACGATCTGGTAAGCAGGCTATACCACGTTCATTAGCCTCGGTATTACCAGGGGGTAAGTTATGCAATACCAGCTTTAAGTGATACTGATCAAGCTGTGCCTTAATTTCGTCTGCGCCATACGCGTAAGGAAAAAGAAATTCAACTGCCTTGAATCCCACCTGAGCAGCTCTTTCAAAGCGCTCAAGAAAAGGCACTTCATTAAACAGCAGCGAAAGGTTAGCAGCAAATTGGGGCATTTGCTAGATTGTAGCGAGTGACTACCTTACCTTAGATTTAATCGACCTTTGCACCAGAGGCTTTTACCAATGCCCCCCACCGAGGGTAATCAGCACGTATTAAATCGGTAAATTGCTCTGGGGATGTAGGCATGGTATTGAAGCCCTGCTCTTCTAATGAACGCTTGGTATCGGGCTCATTGAGGATCGCGACAATTTCGCGGTTGAGACGTTCAACAATGGGACGGGGAGTTCCTGCGCGCACGAAAATGCCATTCCACACAATGGATACATAACCTTTCATACCAGCTTCATCCATGGTTGGCACGCCTGGCAATAAAGGCGAGCGCTTTGCCGAGCCAACCCCTAAGGCGCGCAACTTGCCGCTATTCACCAGCATCACAATGGCTGGAAGATTATTAAACATCATCGGCACTTGACCACCCAGCACATCGTTTAAGGCAGGCGGACCGCCCTTGTAAGGTACATGAAGCAAATCGATATCTGCTTGCATCTTAAATTGCTCTCCAGCTAAATGCATCGTATTGCCATTACCAGCAGAGGCGTAGGCAATAACACCCGGTTTAGCCTTGGCGGCTGCCACTACATCGGCGACGCTTTTATAAGGGGTGGCGACATTGACTACAAGTACATTAGCCATTTCATGGGTACCAGAAACGGGCTGTAGATCTTTCATTGGGTCATATGGCATTTGTTTGCCATACAAGTGGGGATTAATGGTGATAGTACTGGCAGAGCCAAGTAATATCATATAGCCATCAGCTGGTGCTTTAGCAACATATTCCGAGCCAATATTACCGTTAGCGCCAGGACGATTTTCAATTACGACTGGTTTACCAAGCCGTTCACTTAATTTTTTTGCTAACTGCCGAGCAAATACATCGGCTGCTCCTCCTGGAGGATAAGGCACGACATAGGTGATTGGTTTAGTGGGGTAATCGCTCTGAGCGTTAGCCGAGAGGGATAAAAGGCAATTAAATGTTCCCACAAGAAGTAATTTACCAACAAATTGAATCATGTTTTCACCCTCATGTAATGGCGGCTTACCTAATTTAGGATTTACGAATATTACCGTGGTCCAACAAAAGTTTCTTTTCTTTTAGGCAATAATTTCTCAACAGACTCTATTGGAATTTGTAAGCTATTAGAAAGCGCACCGACAGGATTGGTAGAGATCCACTGGTCTAAATCCATCGATTGATAATCACCAGCGTTAAAAACAATCAGAATTTCAGCAGGACTAACATTTGACGGATTTTTAAGTGCATGGCCATACCCCAGTGGCACATAGCCAATATCACCTTTATTTAATTTACTTACACTTGCTTTGCCGCCTGAAGCAAAGACGGTTAGTTCCATCTGTCCTTTCAGCACAAATTGCCACTCATCCGCATTAGGATGCCAGTGAAATCCACGTAACCCACCAGGTTCAAGCGTCATCACTGCGCCCGACATATCAAAACTGGCTGGAAATTCTTTATTAGTAACTAATTTGAGGGTGCTACCCCTGCCATCGGCAACAGGTTTTTGTCCTAACAAGTTAAATACATGTGAGGCTGGAATAGGCGGGGCATTAGGATTTAAGGAGTAAGCCGTTTTTAAAGGCCCAATATTTGGGTTATAGCGCGATATATAAACTTCTTTTTTAGGCAACTGCTTCACTAATTGCTCTGATCCAAAATACTGTGTCAGCAGATCAATCGGTGCAGTTGAAATCCAATCACTCAGTTGAAAAGAGGACTGTTCAGTGAACTTGCCATTATTAAATACTAAAATAAATTTAGCACCCTTTGGATCTAAGGCTTCAATACTATGGCCCCAGCCCTTTGGAAAGAACCAAATACCACCCTCTTCGACATCGGCAATTTGCACTTGCCCCCAGGGGTTCGTTAAGGAGATTCGGGTTTTACCCTCGATCATGTAGGCCCATTCAGCAGCATCCGCATGCCAATGCAGTTCTCTGATAGCGCCCGGCTGTAAATCCATATAAACGCCGGCAATATTTTTGCTTGCTGGAAAGTTATAGCTTCCCGCTTGTTTTACTGTGCCGCCGTCATAAGTTGTTAAGGGGGCCTTACTTAAGGGATAAGAAAAGGCTGGTAGGCCTTTGCCATAAGTTGTTCCAGCCAATGACTTTGGATTCAGAATGACAGCACTTGAGGCTTGCTCTGGGGGCGATAACTGAGGCGTTTTCGGTGCGGTAGATTGTGCGCTTGTATCAACTGCGATCAATGAAAATAGTATCGAGAGCGCCCATAATTTCATAACCAGACCTTTAGTTTTTGTATTGCAACGAAGTTATCTTTCGCTATAAAAAGCGCAAAGGAAACTGGCATTTAGTTTTGCTTTAATTAAGGCACTGGATTTAAATTAGCGTGAGCAATAACTTGCCATCCTGCGGCAGTCTTTTGCCATACATCAAGCCGGTACTGAGGTTTTCCTGAGAGCTCTTTGCCATCGATAATTTCTTTTGTGGTTATCGCATAGGAAACAATTAAAGCATTTTCAGAGTAGGTAGCCTTCAGATTGCTAAGGGTGTATTCACGAATCTTAGCCTTTTTAATAATTTCCATCCAGGCTGCTTTATTTTGAGCGCCAATGTTTAATACCTGTTGATAGTTAGGTGAAACAGTTTTTTCTAGGCCCTGCATGTCACCATTTTTTACTTGATCCCACCAGAGGCGTTCGAGTTTTTCTGCTTCAACTTGGGCATTTGCCGCGGTAATGACTTGTGCGTGTCCTAACATCGAAATACTCATTAAGGACATCAGTATGGATAGCAGGATGAGCGAACGCTTAAAAAAAATCTTGGTCATGATTGTTCTCCGTTGAATTGAATGGGAGTAACTATACCTTGAATTTTGGCAAGCAAATGGTAAAGATCTACCGTCGTTCTCTTGGGGTAGCACTCAAAAAGAAAAAGAGGCCCGAAAGCCTCTTTTTGCTTAATATTTGGCGGAGCGGACGGGACTCGAACCCGCGACCCCCGGCGTGACAGGCCGATATTCTAACCAACTGAACTACCGCTCCAAATAGGGTACTACTTGTGTAACGTCACTGTAAAACAATA
>Ga0075464_10000340_pt1 | contig 20371 bp, 17 predicted proteins | sample DEB19_08_DNA_5_FD_75068 | JGI IMG/M metagenome (GOLD analysis project Ga0075464, IMG submission 75068) | Aqueous microbial communities from the Delaware River and Bay under freshwater to marine salinity gradient to study organic matter... | ecosystem: Environmental > Aquatic > Marine > Coastal ...
AGTTTACATGATGTATTTAATACTTTACATGATTATGCACAATATCCAGAAGGTGCTTTGAAACTTTTTTATACTAGTAATCATGACGAGAATAGTTGGAATGGAACAGAATATGAAAAATACGGAATCGCTGCCAAGGCTTGGGCAGTATTTACTTTTACTTGGAAGGGAATACCATTAATTTATAGTGGGCAAGAATTACCTAACCATAAGAGATTACAATTTTTTGATAAGGATTTAATTGAATGGAATAATCATCCAGCACTACATGATTTTTATAAAGCATTAAATCAATTAAGAAAAGAACATCCAGTTATTGCGAATGGGGCCACTTTTAATTTACCGGCTAGCCATCCTGGTGCATTGGCTTTTATTAGAATGAATGAAACGGAAACTGTTTTAGTGGTGTTGAATGTTTCCATGCAAGCTATTAAAATGGAATGTGCACACGAAAAATTAGTTGGCTCATTTACTCAATTATTTTCGGGCATGACTTATGAATTTAATAATTCAGTTCATTTTGAATTAATGCCAGGGGATTATTTTGTTTATGTGAAGCGATAAAAAAATTAATATTTCTTGAATTTTAATTTCTTTTTTCCTGTTGAAACGCTACAAACTCCATCATTTCTTGTAAACTGAAACTACTTAGGTTTTGACTTGCACGTAATCCCGCTTTTTGCGCAACCAAAACTCCGTATTTACAATCATCAAATCCGTCCACTTCATGTGCGTCTGGATTAATGGAAATTAATACGTCTTGGTCAATGGCAGATTGTATATATCTCCAGTCCATATCGAGTCTTCGTGGATGCGCATTTAATTCTAATACTACATTATGTTCTATGCAGGCTTCAATTAGTTTTTCGTGATCTACAGGGTAACCTTTCCGACTTAATAATAAGCGACCAGTAGGGTGCCCTAAAATACTTGTGTAAGGATTGCTCACTGCATTCAATAAACGCATCATGGCTTTTTCCTCGGTCATTTTTAAATTTGAATGTACAGAAGCTATTACAATATCAAATGTTTCCAAAACCTCATCTGAATAATCCAAGCTGCCGTCATTTAAAATATCCGATTCTATACTTTTAAATATCACAAAGGGAGCCAGCTTTTTATTGAGGGCGTCAATTTCTTTATGTTGCGCTCTAATACGATCTAATTGTAATCCATTTGCATAGAAGGCCGATTTAGAGTGGTCACTAATTACTAAATATTCAAAACCTTTCTCTATTGCGGCTAATGCCATTTGTTCAATTGAATGAATCCCATCACTCCAAGTACTATGACTATGAATGATTCCTTTTATGTCGCTTGTCTGAATAGTTTTAGGTAGCGCTTGTTTAGACATTGCTTTATTCACAATTGCCGCAGTCTCTCTTTGTGGTGCAGGAATATAACTGATGCCTAGCTTTTCAAAAATGGCTTCTTCACTCTCAAATGGGGTAGATTCAAGTTCAGTTTGGTTATAATTTGGCAATTTTTCAATAGCAGACCAAAATTCAGGAGCGCAATTCAGCTTAAATGCAATAAAAATTAGTTCATTTTTTTTGCAAGTATGCCATCTTAGCTCAAAATTATCCGATCCTTTGCAGCTCAAATAGTTTCCAACTGGGGCACAAATAAATGTTTTTTCTTCTAGCCAAGTCCTTAAATTATTTTGAGAAAGGGTAGTAATAATGTCTAAAAAGTCCAAAGTTTCCATTTGTCGAGCAAATCCTCCCGCTATTAAATGGGTCTCTTTTTCAAAGTTTTGTGTGAGTGCTAATGTTAAAGAAGCAACTATAGGTTCTACTTCTTGGTATAAAAAATTACCTTGATGTTGTAAATAATATTCTAATGCTTCTTGAATATTTTGTTGTGTTTTTGCACCGAAGCCTTTGTAATTTATTAATCTGTTTTCATTACATGCATATAATAATTCACCTACACTTTCAATTTCTAATTCCTTCCAAATAGTAGCAATTTTTTTAGGGCCTAATCCTTTTATCTTAATCATTTCTAAAATACCGGAAGGCGTATTTTTTATATACTCGTCTAATAAGTCTAAATGTTTTGTGGCAATAATTGCAAGTATTTTTTTACCAATTGCTTCGCCAATTCCACGAATGGAATATAACTGTGCAGGTTCTAAATTAACTACCGGCTCGGTTAGCTTGTCTAGCGTGAAAGCCGCACTGGCATAGGATTTTACCTTGAATGGGTTCTCACCATGTATATCCATTAACTTACTTAGTAATGTAAAGTATTCGGCGATCTCGTAGTTATGCATATGTAAATATAAACTTCAGTATAGTAGGGGCAAAAAAAAGTCCCGTAAAAAACGGGACCTTTCAAGATTATCCGAGGATAATTATTTCTTCTTAGCAGCAGCTTTCTTAGGAGCAGCTTTCTTAGCAGCCTTCTTAGGAGCAGCTTTCTTAGCAGCTTTCTTAGGAGCAGCTTTTTTAGCGGCTTTCTTAGGAGCAGCTTTTTTAGCAGCTTTCTTAGGAGCAGCTTTTTTAGCAGCCTTCTTAGGAGCAGCAGCTTTTTTAGCTACAGCTTTCTTAACGATTTTCTTAACAGCTTTTTTTGGAGCAGCTTTTTTAGCGGCTTTTTTTGCAGTTGCCATGTTTTTTAGATTTAATGGTTAGTAAATATGGATTAAAAGTAATACATTTTTACTAACTACAAAATTTTTTTTTTAAGCGACTACTTCCACCGGCAAAATAGAAACCGTTGTTTTGTTGTTTCTACCTTTCTTAAATTCGACAAGTCCGTTTGTAAGTGCGAATAAAGTAAAGTCAGAACCCAATCCAACATTCTTACCAGGGTGGTATACTGTACCTCTCTGACGAATTAAAATATTGCCAGAAATAGCTGGTTGACCTCCGTAGATCTTAACTCCAAGTCTTTTACTGTGTGAATCACGGCCGTTTTTTACGGATCCTTCACCTTTTTTGTGTGCCATAGTATCTTAGTTTAAGCTATGTTTTCAATTTTGATTTGTGTATAGTGAGTTCTGTGACCATGCTTTTTACGGAAACCTTTTCTCCTTTTCATTTTAAAAGCGATCACTTTATCACCTTGGACTAAGTCTCTTGTAATTTCAGCGTGTACTTTTACTTTGTTAGTAAAAGATATACTTCCATTATTTTCAACGAATACTACATCGCTGAATTCAACTTTGTCTCCGGTTTTACCTTGCAGGTGAGGTACATACAAGCTATCTCCTGCTTGTACTTTGAATTGTTGTCCTGCGATTTTTACTACTGCTAACATATTGTCAAATTAGGTCGGCAAAGGTAATTATTATTATGTCAATATGCAAGTAAATCTTAAAAAATATAAAAAGGGCTGTTTTTAGGCTTAAAAAACCCGAAAAGCGGCTATTATTGCGCTATGAATATCAAATCATTACTCGCAAAACCATTTGCCGGCTTCGTTTATCGAAAGCAATTAAAGGAAATGAAGACCGCAGTAGCCGACCAATTAGCTATTCTGAATCAATTAATTAGAGTTGGTAAAAAGACTCAATTTGGTTTAGAACACAATTTTGATATCATTTCTGACCATGAAAGTTTCCAAAAAAACGTTTCTTTAAGAGACTACGAGGGGTTCAAGCCTTATATAGAGCTCATAAAACAGGGTAAACAAAATGTACTCTGGAAAGGAAGACCCATTTATTTTGCCAAAACAAGTGGAACTACTAGTGGCGTAAAATACATTCCAATTACCAAGGACTCCATTAGTAATCATATTAATGGCGCAAGAAATGCCATACTTACTTATATGGCAACCACTGGACAAACTGAATTTGCAGGAGGAAAGATGATTTTTTTAAGTGGTTCCCCCGTATTAGAAAGAGTGGGTGGCATTCCAACTGGTCGCTTAAGCGGTATAGTGAATCATCATATTCCTAAATATTTACAAAATAATCAACTACCTAGTTTTGAGACCAATTGTATAGAGGAATGGGAGGAGAAATTAGATAAGATAGTGGAAGAAACAGTAGGTAAGGACTTAAGTTTAATTGGCGGCATTCCACCATGGATGCAAATGTATTTTGACAGATTAGTGGCTGTAACAGGAAAGCCTGTCAAGGAAATTTTTCCTAATCTTCAATTATTAGTGCAGGGTGGCGTGAATTTTGAACCATATAAGGCTAAATTATTTGAGACCATTGGGAAAGAGATAGACACCGTTGAATTATTCCCTGCTAGTGAAGGTTTCTTCGCATTTCAGGACAGACGAAATGAACCTGGTTTATTATTAAATACCAATAGTGGTATCTTTTTTGAATTTGTGCCATTGAACGAAGTGCAGGATTCGAATCCCACCAGATTACATTTAGGACAAGTAGCATTGGGAGTTCAGTATGCCCTTATTATAAATAGTAATGCAGGACTCTGGGGGTATCAATTAGGAGACACGGTGAAATTTGTAAGCATTAATCCTTATCGTATAATAGTATCCGGAAGGGTTAAACATTTTATATCTGCATTTGGAGAGCATGTGATTGGGGAAGAAGTAGAGCAAGCTTTATTAAAAGCGGCTGCCGAGTTAAATACAAGTGTAGTGGAGTTTACGGTGGCGCCGTATATTCAACAAGGACAGGGAAAAAGCTATCATGAATGGTTTATAGAATTTGAAAAACAGCCAGCAGATATGGCAGCATTTGCTAAAAAATTAGACCAATATATGTGCGAAAAGAACGTGTATTATCAGGATTTAATTCAAGGTAATATATTAGAATGCTTGCATATTCAAGTAATAGAAAAGAATGGGTTTATTAACTATATGCGTTCACAAGGCAAATTGGGTGGGCAGAATAAAGTGCCCCGTTTAAGTAACGACCGTGTATTAGCGGATGCATTAACACAATATATTTCGCATTAAATTAATATTAGCGTAATTTTAAACCCTAAGTAAACACATTGGATGCAACAAAAACGAATTGCCATTTTTGGTTCTACAGGATCTATCGGTAAACAAACTCTTGAGGTGATTTCGGCGCATCCGGAATTATTTGTAGCGGAAATTTTGACCGCTCATTCTAATGACTCATTATTAATTGAACAAGCTTTATTATTTGTACCCAATATTGTAGTGATTGGAGATATTGCTAAATATGCGGTAGTAAAAAAAGCATTGGAAGGAAAACCCATTAAAGTATTTGCAGGGGAAGAAGCATTAGAGCAAGTTGCTGCAATGGATTGTTATGACTTTATGATGGCAGGAATTGTTGGATTTGCAGGATTAAAACCTACACTTACCGCAATTGAAAGTGGCAAGACAATTGGACTAGCGAATAAAGAAACCTTAGTGGTTGCGGGTGATATTGTAATGCGTATAGCACAAGAAAAAGGAGTACATATTATTCCAGTGGACAGCGAGCATTCTGCAATTTATCAATGTTTAGTAGGAGAGCAAAACAACCCTATTGAAAAAATAATATTAACAGCAAGTGGCGGACCTTTCTTAGGGAAGAAGCCGAATTTTTTGGTGAATGTTAAAAGAGACCATGCATTGCAACATCCTAACTGGAGCATGGGTGCGAAAATATCTATCGACTCTGCAACCCTTATGAATAAAGGCTTAGAGATGATTGAGGCAAAATGGTTATTTGGATTAGAGCCTAGCCAAATTAAAGTAGTTGTACATGCACAAAGTATTATTCATAGCATGGTGCAATTTGAAGACGGAAGTATTAAAGCACAAATGGGATTGCCAGACATGAAATTGCCTATTCAATATGCAATGGCTTATCCACAACGTTTAGCAAATAAATTCCCTAGATATAATTTTGATAAACCTAATTTATTAAGTTTTGACGAACCGGATCTTAAAACATTTAGAAATTTACAAGTTGCCATTGACGCCATGAATAAGGGTGGAAATGCACCTTGTGTGATGAACGCCGCAAATGAAATTGCAGTATATGCATTTTTGAAAAACAGAATTGGATTTTTAGAAATGACAGATCTTATAGAAAGAACAATTGATAAAATAGCATTTATTTCACAACCTAGCTTAGACGATTATTTTGAATCAGATGGAGAAGCGCGTAACTTTGCAGCTTCTTTAATACAATTATAAATTATGTACATTAACGCAATAGATTTTTTAGCAGTAGGAATGAAGACTGGACAATTTATTTTGTCTTTTTCTATATTAGTAGTGCTACATGAATTAGGACACTTTATCCCAGCTCGTTTATTTAAAACAAGAGTAGAGAAATTTTATTTATTCTTCAATCCAGGATTCAGTCTTTGGAAAAAGAAAATAGGAGATACCGAATATGGTATTGGCTGGATTCCATTTGGCGGCTATGTTAAAATAAGTGGAATGATTGACGAGAGTATGGACAAGGAGCAATTGAACAAAGCGCCAGAGGACTGGGAACTAAGATCAAAACCAGCTTATCAAAGATTGATTGTAATGTTAGGTGGCGTTATAGTAAACATTGTATTAGCTATTGTAATTTTTATAGGCATTAGTTGGTTCTGGGGAGAAGACAGTTTGCCAGCAAAAAATATTACTTATGGAGTACACGCAAGTGCACTCGCTAAGACCATTGGGATTCAAGAAGGGGATATTGTAATTTCTTTAGACAATAAAGAACTAAAAGATTTTGACGCTTTAGAATCAAATTTGGTACTTCATAATCCTACTACTTTACAAGTTAAAAGAGGGGATAGTATTGTTAGTTTAGCAATACCTGCTACTTTAGGTGGCGAATTAGCTAAGACTAAGAAATCTGCAGAAATGCCTTTTGTGGTGCCTCGTATGCCAGTCATTGTTGATTCAGTTGGCAAGTCTGCTGTAACTATGAATGGTACTAATTTTGCCAAGGGGGATACTTTATTAGCTATTAATAATATATCTGTGCAATACCGTTATGAATTTGAGCAAGTGAAGAAAAAATTGGCGGATTCTGTTGTAGTAGTTACTGCTAAAAGAGGTACGGACACTGTTTTAATTAAGGCTTTGGTTAATGGATCTGGACAATTAGGCATTTTTGTAAAACAACCTTTCCAAATATTTAAAACAGAACATAGAGATTTTACTTTTGCTCAAGCCATTCCTTTTGGAACAAAAAGAACTTTTACCACTTTAGACAATTATATCACGGGTATCAAACAAATATTCACTGGAAAAGTGAATCCGAATGATTCCTTAGGAAGTTTAATTAGTATTGGTAACACTTTCCCTTCTTCATGGGATTGGGAGCGTTTTTGGACATTAACAGGTGTTTTTTCTATCATATTAGCATTTATGAACGTATTGCCAATTCCTGCATTAGACGGCGGTCACGCTTTGTTTATTGTATTTGAAATGATCACTGGACGTAAGCCTGGTGATAAGTTCATGGAATATGCACAAATAGTTGGAATGTTGTTAATGTTTGGCTTAATGTTCTACGCTTTAGGACTTGACTTTTGGAGATTGTTCAAATAAGCGGTAATTTTGTAGATTCTTATAGCAACAAGAATATTGGGGTCGTATGGTTTTGACAGCAATAGTCGCGGTTGGGGTAAGCATGCAGTGCGTTGGGTAATTAGCACTTTAATCTGAATACCAAACAAACAAAAGGCGAAGCAAATTACGCCATGGCTGCTTAATTCAGTGAATTAACTTCCATTATGGTCGAGTGAGAAGGTAGGCCTGTAACCAGCTCCTCAGCCCAATCAAAACAATACGGGATGCGATAGAAGTAGGCTGTGCCTTCTATTTAAGTACTATTCAGCTAAGTGATAGGTTGGTTTGTGTTTTTCCTGCCCATTGCCGACAAGTAATAAAACAATAAGCATGTAGAAGATCAATGGTAGCATTGTTTGGACAGGGGTTCGACTCCCCTCGACTCCACTTCAAAAAAAATCCCCGCAAAATTTGCGGGGATTTTTTGTTGGGACAATTAGTTTTTAAAAATGCTTTTCTCCTTTGCCATTTTCTCAATTGCTTCAACAGTTCTTGGACTTCCTATAGACAATATTTCATTTCCTTTTTCTGTGATTAAAATATCGTCTTCTATTCTAATTCCAATATTCCACCATTTCTTATCGCAATTGCTTCCAGCAGGAATATAAATACCTGGCTCCACGGTTAATACCACACCAGCTGCTAGTACACGAGGTCCCATGTCATGAACGTCTAAGCCTAAGTGGTGAGAAGTGCCATGAGGGAAAAATTTTCTAGCTTCTTGCTCATTGGTTGCAATGCCTAATTTAATAAGTCCGTCATAAACAACTGCTCTTGCGGCAGCGTCTACTGCGCCAAATTTATTTCCTGTTTTACATGCAGCAATGCCCGCATTCTGAGCTTTTAAAACTAGTTCGTATATAGTTTTTTGAGCTGCGGTAAATTTTCCATTTGCTGGAATGGTTCTAGTCACGTCTGCGGTATAACCATGATACTCTGCGGCACAATCACTTAAAAGTAAATCTCCGTTATTGATTAGTTTTAAATTAGTGTTATAATGAAGTATACATGAGTTTTCTGCAGCGCCATTAATACTAGGGTAGCCATTGTATTCAGAACCATTATATTTAAAATGATATTCCATAATCGCCTGCGCTTGATATTCTCTCATGCCAGGTTTAATAGCGCGTATAACGTCATTATGCCCTGCATTACTCATAGCCGCTGCCTTAGTGATTAATACAATTTCTTCTGGTTGTTTAATACCCCTTAAATTGCTTAATATTTTTTTTGTGCTTTCGGAAGCAATTGGGACATTATTGGCAATAATTAATTGGTCAACAATTGAAGCCATTTTAGTAAGTGGATCTTCCTTGGACTTATACTTTGAAAAAATATCTTCGTCACGGTAGGCGGTATACACTGAATCAATTTTAGAAAAGTCAATTGTCGTATTGGCAAATTGGTCATTAGTAAATATATTTTCTAATTTGTAACGTGCTTCAACGCCCGCTGGGCCAAGAATCTTACCGGTCCAAAGTTCCTTAAGTGGGTCACGTTGTTGAACAAAAATAAATTCAGTACCAGTTTTATTTAAAATGGTAACTGGCTGTTTGAATAGTAATAAAACTGCATTAGGTTCTTCTAGTCCAGTAAAATAATAGAAGTTTTTACTTTGTGCATACTCAAAATCGTTATCGTTATTTCTAACTCTTACTTGAGAAGCAAAGAAAATACCCACTCCATTTTGAGATAAATTTTCTTTAAAAGCTGCTCTGCGTCCCGCATGGAATGCAGGACTTAAATAATCTGTAGGATACAGTGATGGCTCCTGTGCAAAGGAATAGATTGGACTCACTATTAGCATAATCCAACTAAAAAAATTCAATTTATTCATTTCAATGATTTTACAATTTAAAGCTAAATAATTTTATTCAAGAAGCATAATTTTAAACAACAAAGGCCCCCAAATAGGAGGCCTTTGTTATAAAGTTGTTTTGATTAATCTGCTTTTAAAGCTTTGTCAATCATGAAAATCATGTTGGATCTATGGGCTTTGGTTTCTTCATTACCAATCACAGCCGCATTTAATTTAGTACGTAATTTTTTCAAAGTATAATAAGTAGCAGCTTTAGACACATTGTCTAAAGGAGAATTGTCTGCTACTAACTGTGTTGTGTTTTTCACAAAAGAAGTTTGTAAATATTGTCTGTACACATTTACGTTTCCGTTCATGTCTGCATCAAACACATTTTTCACAAGGTCATTCATCACGTCAGCAACACTATATTCATTACCATATAAACGGGTATTAGTAATACGTTGTAAAGTAGCAGGGTGTAAAATTTGATCAAATGCACTAGTCGCCAACATATTTAAATTTGCAGTTGCTTTAAAATCTTCCCCTCTGCCTTGGTTAAATCCACGACGTTGTAATTGTAAATAAGGGAAAACCTGCGCGTCGGCTTCAAAAGCATTTGGTGCAAAAACATTTTTTGCTAAACTAGTCATTGCTTTTTTCTGAACTGCTAATGGCACTGGCGTGTAAGGCTTGTTTCCAGAATGTTGTTCAGGGAAAGAACGGTCTATATAAATACCGCCAACATAACGGCTAACAGCAGCAATCATATTTCTTCTTTGGTTTAACAAAGAACCATATCTAGATCTTAGTTCTGCATAAGATTTACCAGTCTTAGTATATTTAGCAACTAATTTCCCCATTAAATTATTTACAATTTTGAATCTGTCGTCTGCATAAGCAATGGCGTCACTTGTTAAATCGTTAATATTAATTCTTGGATCAATTCCAGATCCTGCAGTACGCATGTCATCACCGTCATTACCAAAAGCTAATTTTGGATCATTACTTCTTGATAATATATTAGTCAATCCAGCTTCTTCGTTGTCTGCACTAAATGGAGTATATCCAAATTCGATAGCCCATAAATCGTAAGGACCTGCTTTTGTGGTATAGTAATCACCTTGCTTCTTTTTGTCTAATGCAATATTAAAAGCAGGGTAGTCCATTACAGATCCCATTAAACCTATACTATGTGTAATGGTTGTATCGTTAATTTCTGCAGGAGAAAGCATTTGACTACTTTTCATATTATGGTTCAAACCTAAAGTATGTCCCATTTCATGCATAATTAAATAAGTCAAGTATTGCTTATGCATTAGTTTTATTTCCACAGGACTAGCGCCATTCAATTCAATACTCGTTAAACCAGCATTATACTGTGCTTTCAATTCGGTTGCTAAAGAACAACTTTCTTTAAAATTTAAATGCGGAATATTTAATTCAGTAGGTTGCTCGGTTGATAAGCCATTAAATAGTTCATTATTAATAGGCGTTGCACTTCCAGAGAACCATTCTACTGTAATATCGGTTCCTAATATTTGTCCTGTTCTAGGATTCACAAAACTGGGTCCAATTGCGCCATAATAAGGTTGAGAAGAAGCTACCCAACGTATTACATTGTAATGAATATCTGCAGGGTCCCAAGTAGCAGTGTCTGGCATGATTTTCATTTGTACTGCGTTTTTAAAACCAGCTTTTTCAAAAGCCTCGTTCCATTTCATACCAGCTTCAAAAATTATATTCCTGTACTCTATTGGAGTGGTATTTTCAATCCAATATACCAAAGGTTCTACTGGCTCACTTAATGCAGCGGTCGAATCCTTCTTTACTAAATCCCAACGATTAATCATGTCTTTATAAGGAGTAGGATTAATACTAGTTTGGTCATTTACTTCTTGCATAAAATAACCTACTCTAGGGTCATCTCTTCTAGCAACAAAATTATTTGTTGGCATGGCAATGAAGCTATGTTGCATTCTTACTCTAACATAACGAGGGTCTGCAATATCTGGCCCACCATTAGCAAGTACAGTAGGGTTGTCATAGGAAAGGTCAACTACAACATCGGTATTGTCCTCGAAAGATCGTAATTGCGCATATTTAGATTTGCTCGCATTTAAATTCCCTAAATTAAAAACCATGGAGCTCATTGGACCAGGAGGCATATTAGGTTTTACTGGATCTAGTTTTTCACTTAAAAATAAACCGTCTGCACTTACTAAATATCCTAACGAATCCTCCACTACATATTTATCAGAATAAAAAATAGCTTCCGGCTTATCCACTTCCGCTGTTTTACTTACGGGATTATTTTTGTCATAATATAAACCTGTATTTACAACAGCGAACTCCAATTTATCATAAGCCTTCTTAATTTTGAAGACCAAATTTGCTCTGTGCATACTTTGGTTTAAACCTAAATTAGTTGGGCCACTAATAGAAAAACTTTGGTAAATAAATTCTTTATTTAACTGACTTTTTTTAATGTAAAGTTGCACACTACCAGTCAATGTATCCTGGTATAATGTAAATAGACCTACATTTTTTGTCTGACCTTTTGTCTTTTCTGCTAAACTTGGTTTTTTAGGACCTGCTTTTGAGGTATCCGATTTCTCCGTTGATTTAGGAGGGGTAACTTGTTGCGCATTAGCAGCTAATACCGAAGTTGTTAGCATGACCAATACAATCAAGAATTTTCTCATATGTACTTGTTTTTTAGTGTATCAAATTAATGAATTTATTCCATGAAATCCTTTAAAAAGGTCCCTCAATTAGTTATTAATTAAGGAATTATTTATGAATGGCTATAAAACTTGATTTATATCATATTTTTTAAAATAGGAAGTTGTTTATTTCGTACATAACTAAAGCACAATCAATGATCCACCCCTTCCATTATTCAACAGCAGCAGAAGCTTTAAATTTGATTCAGAGTGGACACCGTATTTTTATTCATGGGAGCGCTTGTACTCCTCAATATTTATTAAGAGAATTGGTTCATCATAAGGACCGATTAAGAAATACGGAAATTATTTCAATCACTTTACAAGGGAAAATAGAAATTGCAGATCCTGGATTTGAAAAATCTTTTCATATAAATTCTTTATTTGTTTCTGAGCCTATTAGGCAGGCGGTGATGGAAGGAAGGGCGGACTATATTCCCGCTTTTTTGAGTGATATACCAGACATGATTAGAACCGTATTACCTGTTGACGTTGCCATTGTGCAAGTGTCAGTTCCAGATGCACATGGCTATTGTACTTTAGGAACGTCGGTAGACATTGCACGAACGGCAGTGAATTGTGCAAAAATTATTATTGCACAAGTAAATCCGCAAATGCCTAGAACCCATGGTGACGGTATGATACATACAGATAGGTTTTCGGCTATGGTGTTTCATGACGAGGCATTACCTCAGGTAGATTATGGTGCAAAGGTGACAGATATTGAGTTGAAAGTGGGAATGAATGTAGCTTCCATGATTGATGATGGAAGTACTTTACAAGTTGGCATTGGTACTATCCCAGATGCAGTTTTAAAATCTTTATATGGTCATAAAAATTTGGGTATGCATACCGAAATGTTTAGTGACGGAGTGATTGATTTATTTGAAAAGGATATTATTAATAATTCAAAAAAGAAAATTCACCCTAATAAGTTAGTTACTTCATTTGCATTGGGGACTAATAAATTGTACAATTATGTAAATGATAATCCTGCAATCAATTTTTTAGATATCGATTATGTAAATGATCCTATTGTCATCAAAAGGAACCCTAAAGTAATAGCTATAAACAGTGCAGTAGAAGTGGATTTGACTGGTCAAATATGTTCAGACAGTATTGGCAAATACCAATATAGTGGCATTGGAGGGCAAATGGACTTTATGAGAGGTGCTGCGCTAAGTGAAGGGGGCAAGCCTATTATTGCAATAACCAGCAGAACGCATAAAGGAGTTTCTAGAATTGTTCCTTATTTACAACAGGGGGCAGGAGTGGTTACAACTAGGGGACATATTCATTATGTGGTTACAGAATATGGAATTGCCTATTTGTATGGTAAAAACTTAAGACAGAGAGCGAAAATATTAATCGACATAGCACATCCCGATGACCGTGAATTTTTGACGCAACAATGCTATGAAAGGTTTAAAGCATTTGTATAATAATAAAGTCCTTAAATTTTAATTTAAGGACTTTATTATTATACATCAGACGCATGCGCGTCTTCTTATTTTACAATGACTACCTCTTCAAAAGGCACTCTATGACGTTCGCCCCAAATACCCGCTTCCGTTCCTTTTCCAACGCTAATAATCATATTAATTTCTGCCATTTCAGGTAGGTTCAATGCTTTTTTAACACGAACTGCGTCGAATCCTTCCATTGGACAACACTCAAACCCTTCTGCTGCAATAGAAAGCATGAAAGTTTGTGCTGCTAATGCACATGATTTGTGAACGGTTATTCTTTGGTCCGCTCTTCCACTAAAACGCATCATAGGTCTTGCAGCACCCACAATCAAACTAAGTGATCTTCTAATAAAACTTAAAAAACCAAACTGGTCGGTACCATAAGCCAATGGCATCAATTTGCCATAATAGTTTAATAACCTTTGTTGAGCAGTGGTTGGTTCACCATGAATATCCTTTTTAATAATATCTAAATGCCATTGAACTCTTTTTTTCCAATAATCTTGACGTGTTACAAATACCACAATTTGTTTCGCAGTTTTTGCAGCATTTTGACCTAGACAAAAATCGGTAAATTGTTCTTTTAAACTAGGGTCTTGAATCCAATAGAATTCCCATAACTGCATATTACTGCTATTAGGGGACAGTATAGCGCGCTCTAAACTTTTATGAATCACTTCATTCGGCACTTCAACATTTGGATCAAATTTTCTGTTAGATCTTCTTTTATGGACTATTTCATCAAATGATTGTGCTAATGACATATAATTATTTAAATTGGGTATGATTTATGATTACAACAATCAAAAATAGTAATTGTTTAGTAAATCATTTGAATACATTTAAATTCATGTTATGTTTAAAAAAATTATCTACGGGATTCTATTACTACTAATACTTGTAATTGGATTAACATTCACGCCCGCTTTTGCACATTTAAGAAATTTTGCTAAATGGGGAGTACACTCCATACATGATTATAAGACGCATCCAACAAGATTAGTAAAAGGATCAAGTCAACCTCAATATTGGCCTTTGGATACTGGATACAATAAAACAGCAATCCCAGATTCTTTATTGGCTGCTATTGATTCAAATGATACCCACGCTTTTTTAGTTATTCAAAATGGTAAGTTAGTATATGAAAAATATTTTGACGGCTATAATCCTAAAACATTAAGTGGATCTTTTTCTGCAGCAAAAAGTATTATCTCTTTGTTAATTGGAATAGGAGTTCAAGAAGGAAAAATAAAATCACTGGAAGAACCTGTTGGAAACTATGTGCCTCATTTTAAAGAAGGTAATTTAGCCAAAGTGCGTATTGTTGACTTACTTACGATGAGCTCAGGTAGTTCTTATTTAGAATCAGATAAGAGTTATTTCAGTATGAATGCCATGGCCTATTATGGAGACGATGAAAACTATATGGTGAGTAAAATGAATGCGAAAGAACCCGCTGGTCAATTTTGGGAATATAGAAGTGGGGATACACAAGTATTAGGATTAATTGTAGAGCAAGCTTTTGGGGCTTCTATTTCAGACTTAGTGGCTACTAAATTTATGGAGCCAATGGGCGCTGAAGCAGATGCACTATGGTTATTAGATGGTAGTCAAAAACATGAAAAAGCATTTTGTTGTTTCAATGGAGTTGCAAGAGACTATGCACGTTTTGGACAATTAGTTTTAAACAACGGTAAATGGGGCAATCAACAAATTGTAGATTCGAATTATATTATAAAAGCGACAACGCCAGCTACTTATTTAAAAGATCGTTCTGAAAACAATGCACCTGTAGATTATTACGGGTACCAGTATTGGATACTTAACTATAGAGGTTTAAAAATTTCAATGCAAAATGGATTATTTGGTCAGTATGTTTATATTATTAAAGACAAAAATGCGGTAGTAGTTCGTTTAGGGGAGTCTAAAATTACGAAGCCGATTCATCATTATCAACCTGAGAATTTTGTTTATATAGACGCAGCACTTTCCGTTCTAAAATAAAAAAAATCTTCAAATTTTATTACAGTTAGTTCGTTTTATACAATAAAAAAAGGTCCCTAATAGTAGGGACCTTTTTTAGTAATATGGGATACGCTAATTTGAAACTAGAATAATTTCATTGCTTTAGCGAAATAAGTAAGGGTGCCTGGAAGTGCTAACCAAAAGAATTCTCTATAACCTATAATTAATGCAACTAGGATTACGAACCAAGTAAAACATAGTGCCCAGTATTTTTTGGTATTTTGTTGTGCTTCCATTTTGAGAATATTATTTGTTGTTTATTTTATAATTGCAGCGCAAATATACATATTTTATCATTTTGGCCTATAAATTAGGGCCATAAGTATATTTTAAATCTACTTTCCAGCCATCCGGCGTCTGAATTACTTTTAATTTATGTGCTTTTTGGTCCAGTGAATTCTGATAATTTATAATAGTAGTATTGCTGTCAACGGCGCTAATTTCATTTATTTGGATTGCAGCGGTTCTTAATTGTTGTCTTCCTTCCTTATCCAAGCTAAAATATTGAGCAGACATTTCCTTGAAATAGCGCTCATTTACAGAATCAGATACGACGTAGAAATGGGCTTTCTTAACATCTCCCTGCATCATGTTTTCAATAAAACCGCGACCTCCGTCAATTGGGTCAAGGGCTTTTTGATATTTAGCGTTATTACAACTAAGTACTAAAAGGGGGGTAATGATATAAAAGAGGATCTTTTTAAGCATAATCAAAGTTAGTATATTAATTTTGAAGCAGTTAAAGCTAACCACTATGAAATTCCTACTTTTTACATGCAGTTTCTTAATTTGTATTTTTACTGAAGCGCAACAGCAGCATCCTGCTTTTATGCACCAAGGTAATATTTATGAAGTCAATATAAGACAGTATACAAAGGAAGGTACTTTAAATGCTTTTGCTAAACATATCCCAAGACTTAAAAAAATGGGGGTACAAACATTGTGGTTTATGCCATTGCAGCCAATTTCAAAAGTTGGGCGTAAAGGAAATTTGGGGTCTTATTATTCTGTTGCTAGTTACACGGAGGTTAACAAAGAGTTTGGGACTTTGTCGGATTTTAATAAAATTGTAGACAAAGCACATGCACTAGGTATGAAAGTAATTATTGACTGGGTACCAAATCATACAGGGCCAGACCATCCTTGGTTAACAACACATCCCGATTTTCATGAGAGAGATAGCACTGGTAAAGCAATTTATACCGCAGACTGGTCTGATACAAGAGAGTTGAACTATAGTAATACAGTGATGCAGGATAGTATGATATTAGCAATGAAATACTGGACTAGCAAAACCAAAATTGATGGCTTTAGAGTAGATGTAGCTTGGGGTGTGCCATATAGTTTTTGGAACAAATGCATTCCAATATTAAAAAAAGACAGAGACTTATTTTTCTTAGCAGAAGCGGACGATGCGGGTATTCATAAAACCGGTTTTGATGCAACATATTCTTGGACAGAATTTCATATAATGAATGATATTGCTGCGGGAAAAAAGAATCTATATTCCTTAGACAGTGCATTGAATAAAGTGGACACGAGTTTTATGCAAGGTGCTTGGAGATTATATTTCACCAGTAACCATGACGAGAATTCATGGAATAAAGCAGATTACGCAACTATGCCAGGGGAAGTACATGCACCATTTGCAGTATTCTCTCAAACGTATAATAGAACTTTACCTTTAATATATAGTGGGCAGGAAGAGCCGGTATTAAGACCACTTGCCTTCTTTGAAAAAGACGCGATTGAATTTAATAAATATAAAAGAGCGCCATTTTATAGTGCTTTATTGCATTTGAGAAATTCAAATAAAGCTTTTAGCGAAACTGCTATTTTTAAAAGATTAGTAGTGGACCATCCTGCAGAAATTTTGGCATATGAAAGAACCAATGGAAAAGACAAAGTGGTGGTTGTTTTGAATCTTTCAAATATAGCACACGAGGTTTTGATAAATGGATTGAATGCAAATGAATCATATCAGGAGCTGTTTACCAAACAAAATGCTAAAGACATCCACTTATTGCAATTACCAGCATGGGGGTATAAAGTATTTGTAAAAAAATAATCATAGATTTAATTATATAAAATGACAAAGCAATTTTTAGTAGATCAAATAATAGCAAAGCAATCTTATTTATGTGTTGGTTTAGACACTGATATTGAAAAACTTCCTGCTTGTCTCCCAAAAACAAAACAGGGAGTAATTGCTTTTAATAAAGCTATCATTGACGCTACTGCCCCTTATTGTGTAAGTTATAAAGTGAATACTGCATTTTATGAATCTCAGGGTATTGCTGGCTGGGAAGCCATGGAAGAAACATTGGCTCATATTCCTGCTACTCATTTTACAATTGCAGATGCCAAGCGTGGTGATATAGGAAACACGTCTGCGCAGTATGCAAAAACTTTTTTTGAAGTATTGCCATTTGATGCCATTACAGTAGCCCCTTATATGGGTAAAGATAGTATTGACCCATTCTTAGCTTATCAAAATAAATGGACTATTGTTTTAGGTTTAACGTCTAATCCGGGTAGCCAAAATTTTGAACAACAAAAACTAGCGAACGGCCAATTCTTATTTGAATCTGTTTTAGAACAGGTTTCAAGTTGGGCAACTGCGGAGCAATTAATGTTTGTCATTGGAGCCACTAAAGCAGCAGATTTAGCATCCATTAGAAAAATAATTCCTGAACATTTTTTATTAGTACCTGGCGTGGGCGCGCAAGGGGGGAGTTTGGAAGACGTAACTAATTACGGAAAGAATTCAGCTATTGGTTTATTAGTAAACGCAAGTCGTGCAGTCATTTTTGCAAGTAGTGGAAATGATTTTGCCGAAGCCGCAGCTATTGCAGCAAAAGGATACGCAAGCGACATGAGAGTTTTATTAGAAAATAAATAGGCTAAAAAATACTTCGTCTTGCTTAGTGAATCTTTATAGTTTCTCCTTCTGTTTTTGCAATTACAATGGTGGCTACACTGTTGCCAATAATATTTGTTATTGCACGTGCTTCACTCATAAATTTATCTACCCCTAATAAAAAAGCTAACCCTTCCATTGGAATTTTTTGAAGTGTGGCTAGGGTAGACGCTAATACTATAAAGCCGCTTCCAGTGACACCCGCAGCACCTTTAGAAGTAAGCATTAGAATCAAAATCATGGTAACAATTTCGGCAGTTGACAGTTGTACATTATACAATTGAGCAATGAAAATGACTGCCATGGACAAATAGATAGAAGTACCGTCAAGGTTAAAAGAGTAGCCTGTTGGAACTACTAGTCCAACAACCGACTTAGAACATCCAAAATGTTCTAGTTTATTCATTAGTGAAGGCATTGCTGGCTCGGAAGAAGAAGTAGCAAATACAATTAATAATTCTTCCTTGATATACCTTATAAGTTTAAAAATAGAAAGCTGATAGTATTTTAAAATCAAGCCTAATATCACAAATATGAATAATGCCATAGTGAGATACATGGTTCCCATTAGTTTGCCAAGTGGGATTAATGTTTTTAAACCATTTTTGCCAATCGCATAAGCCATGCCTCCAAAAGCGCCAATTGGTGCTAAGTACATAACCCATTTTAAGGCAGTGAATACATAATGCGCCGCTCTTCCTAATACATGTATATAGGATTCCTTTTTATTTAAAAAACTTAAAATAAAACCTACAACAATTGCCAAAATCAAAATTTGCAGGTTCGTGTTTTGTTTAATAATTGGCCATAAATGAAACTCGGTAGACTTTGTGTATTTTGAAGGGTCCTGCATTTGTAATCCATCTTTATTAATATGACCTGGTTTAATCCAAAGCGCCACAATAACTCCAATGGCTAAAGATATAGTACTTACTATCTCAAAATAGATCAAGGAAGTCAAGCCAATTCTACCCACTTTTTTTAAACTTCCCATACTTGCAATACCTAATGAAACCGTCAAGAATATAATTGGGTAGGTGAAAAACTTGATTAAGTTGATAAAGTTTTTAGCAAGTGGTTCTAATTGTATTGCCATAGCTGGGAAATAAACGCCAATCAAGATGCCGGCTATTATTGCAATTAATACGTAAAAGCTTAGATGGGTAATTACTTTTTTCATTGGGATGCTTAGGTATTGTAAATATAGTTTTTTGCCTATATTAACTTACATTTGTATTGCATTATTTATCGCTTAAAAATCATTTGTTATGGCAGTAAGAGCAGACTTATTTGAATCCCCAGACTATTATCAACTTGACGAATTATTGTCAGAAGAACAATTAATGGTAAGATCTTCCGTTCGTGCCTATGTGAAGAAAGAGATTTCTCCAATCATTGAGGAGTATGCTCAAAAAGCAGAGTTCCCAAGTCAAATTGTAAAACAGTTAGGTGATATAGGATGTTTTGGTCCAACTGTTCCCGTTGAATATGGTGGCGGTGGCTTAGACTATATTAGTTATGGCTTAATGATGCAGGAACTAGAGCGCGGAGACAGTGGTGTAAGAAGCACTGCTAGTGTTCAAGGTTCATTAGTTATGTTTCCAATTTATGCCTATGGAAATGAGGCGCAAAGAAATAAGTATTTACCAAAATTAGCTTCTGGAGAATGGTTAGGATGTTTTGGATTAACAGAACCAGATCATGGATCTGACCCTTCCAGTATGCTTACTAATATTAAGGATGCAGGGGATCATGTAATTTTGAATGGAGCTAAAATGTGGATTAGTAATGCACCATTTGCGCAAATTGCTGTGGTATGGGCTAAAAATGAAGCAGGTAAAATTACAGGTGTAATTGTAGAGAGAGGCATGGAAGGCTTTACAACACCAACAACGCATGGCAAATGGAGTTTAAGAGCTAGTGCTACTGGAGAATTGGTTTTTGATAATGTAAAAGTACCTAAAGAGAA
>Ga0075464_10000341_pt1 | contig 20360 bp, 26 predicted proteins | sample DEB19_08_DNA_5_FD_75068 | JGI IMG/M metagenome (GOLD analysis project Ga0075464, IMG submission 75068) | Aqueous microbial communities from the Delaware River and Bay under freshwater to marine salinity gradient to study organic matter... | ecosystem: Environmental > Aquatic > Marine > Coastal ...
AGCGCCATTGCCGCCTTTCTGGCGACGCTTCATGGCGATGGCATCCATCTCATCGATGAATAGAAGACATGGCGGATCGGCGGCGGTTGCAGCGTCAAAAAGCTGGCCGATATTGAATCGTCGCCAAGCGCGGTTGCAGCCGATCTCGCGCAAGGTCAAAACTCAGCGCGTCTTGATAGCAATAGTGTTGCAACTCTGCCGGAAACAATCGCTGATACCTCGGATGCGATGCGCCGGTTAACGGGGTCGGTATACCGTCAAGGTGGTAAGGGTGCCGAAGATACAAAAGCCGCGCTTGATTTCCGCCAGCGCGGCCCTGAAAATCCGTATGCGCCGCGTCCAGACGAACCGTTAGGTCAGATTGAGCGGATTCGAGACACGTTTCGCCGCGTGCTTGGCATTACATCGTCCAAGTCGGCGATCCAAACGCAACGGTCAATGCTGGATGCTCAAAAGGCTGAAGGTGATCGGCTCTACACGCTGGCACGGGACCAATCCGAGACATTTGATTTGGGTGGAAACTCTAGCGTTGGCAACGGGGCTCCTGGCCCGATTGATATTCTTGCTTTGAGGGCTCAAGATTATCCAGGTCCCTTCGCGGCAAAGCTCCAAGAAGCAGCCGATTTGTTCACGCGTCCTGTCAGCCGGGGCGGAGCCGCGCGAGAAGATGCCGTCATCTTGCGGATGCAGCGTGCGGCCGAAGACGAACAGCGCCGTGTGGCTCGCCTGACTGATCCTGACCAGATTGCCAAGGTTCGTGAGGATTTTTCAGTCAAACAACAGCGGATGATGCAGGATTTGCAGAATGTGCGTCAGCAAAATGCACTGATCACGGCACAACGTCGGCCAATCGACGATGTAAACCGGTTTGACGCGTCGAAACAAGCGCTTGACGACATGATCGAAGGCGCGGACGGCAATCTCAAGCGTCAATTGGTTAACTTCAAGCATGAATTGCTGGATCGGGTGCATGAGTATGACGCAAAAGGCAACGCAACGAAGAACATCCCCTATCAAAATGCCCGTGATGCGTGGGGATCTCGGGCTGAAAACAGCGAAGCGATCGACCTTGGCCGGAAAGCCCTGACGGAAAACAGCGAAGTGTCGGCGGATCAGTTCAAAAGCCTGACCAAAGGCCAGCAAAAGCTGTTCCGCATTGGTTTAGATGAGAGTTTGAACAACGCGTTGGGCGGGTCGAAGCCTGGAGCGGACGTCACGCAATTGTTCCAGACGCGGCGCGTCCGTGATTTGATGAACGAAGTCATCCCAGTTCCCAAATCGTCCGGCTCCACATTTGCCGATCGTCCAGAGCGGTTTGGCGACGTGATGGCGCGTGAGCAGCGCATGGTTCAAACGCGTAACGAAACGATGGGGAATTCCAAAACAAGGCAGCGCGAAAACGACGACGAGATGTTCAACAACGACGCGGCCACAACGCTATTCGACCGCTTCAAGTCGATGAACGTGAAAGACTTTATCCTTGAAGAAATCGCCAACGTCGGGCGCCAGATGTTTGGCTACCGGACGGAAGTGGCCACCGAACTGGCCAAAAAGCTGTTGATGGCTGGCCCTGCCGAACAGCAAGCCTATTTGGCTCAACTGCAAAAGCAAGTTGGACCGGATAAGTTCAAAACGTTCATGGATGAACTAACCAAACGAACCAATGTCATGGCCGGTGCGGGTGCCGATGTGATGGCACCAACAACGCGTCCTTCTGAAAAACCTGTTTCGGCACTTCCATCGCCGCAACGGTCAGCACCGGATTCTGCTCCGACTGCTCCACCACAACAGACCGCGCCACCGGCTCCAAAGCCTACACCTGATCGCGAAAAACTGCTACAAAAGGCACGCGAAGCGATCGCGAAGGGTGCGCCGAAAGACAAAGTAATTGAGCGTCTGCGGTCGAAGGGCATTGACGCGGGGGACATCTAAGTGAGCGAAGACGATCCATTTGCCGACTTGGTTCCTCAACGTCTCGCGTTTCCGGTCAATGCACCTTCCCAGCCAGCCCCCGGCTTTGCTCCGGTTCCACCGCAATCGGCGGCTCCGGTCGCCGATGATCTGTCGTTTGACGATCTGATCCCGACTCAACCCATGCCGAACGTATGGGATGCGGTCAAAGCAGGCGTTTCCTCGTCAATCCATGGCCTCGGGCAAACCGCTGAGACCATGCGCGGCGGTAAGCCTGTTGCCGAAGACGCTAACCCGGCCGCGGCACCGCTGGCATGGTCCGATTTGGCATCCCCTGGAAGTCAACTGGCGCCAAAGGTTGCCTATCGTTTGGCAGAAGGTGCGCCTGCCATGGTTGGGGGTATCACTGGGGCAATAGGGGGTGGACTTGCTGGATCTGCTATGGCTCCTGGGCCTGGGACGGTTGTCGGCTCATTGGCGGGTGGTACGCTTGGAACTGCCGCGGTGTCCGCTGCCCAAACCCTCGGGCCGTATTTTGCTCAAGCGCTCAAAGAATCTCCCGATAAGCCCGAAGAAGCATACACCAAGGCGTTACACGCGGCTGAACTAGCTGGGGTCTTTGGCGGGGCATCGTGGGCCTTGTTCCCTGTTCGGGCGTTCCAAGGTCCAGTCAAACAAATGATGTTCCAAGCGTTTGGGGTGCAGCCGGCCGTGGCCGTTGCGCATAAAGCATCCTCGAACGTGGTCGAAGGCAAGCCCGTCACCGAAGATCTTGGTCAGTCGTATGCGGAAGGCGCTGCGATGACGGCGTTGCCGATGGCAGGACATGCCTTGGCAACTAAAGCGCTTGGGGCTGTTACTCGTCCAGGAATTCGGGTTCCTGCTTTTGAGGAACGTGTTGATCCGGTGTTTGATAGTGTTGGTTCACGAGAGGTCCAGCCCGTAGCGGACGTCGGTGCGGTCATCGAACCGGCTGAGCCAGTGGTGGCAAGGAAAGAACTTCCGATTGTGAAGTTCCGCAAGGATGCGGCTGCAATTGAAAGCAATCTTCCAAAAGTTGAAGAGGGGGTCACGCGTCTTTGGCGTGGAAATCGACCCGGTGAAGTCGGCCAAAATCCAAGTTTCACGAATGATCTTGCCGGTATCGCGCTGCCGTTTCGGCAAGGGTACGGTGGGGAGCTTTCTTATGTTGATGTTCTGTCTTCAAGTCTTGGGCAATTTGAAGCGAAAGCTGGGGCGGCTCCGGGCGCTGAATTCATAGTAACACCTGAAATCGCTCGGGCTGCTAAAATCGCGCCGCTAGCTGATTCCGTGGTGGTAAAGAAACCAAGGGGGCGCAAGAAAGCCGCAGATTTGACCGTGGAGACGCAAGCGGCTCCGGTTGAGCCTGTGATGGCTTCCGAAATCATCCCGCCTGCCAGTGGCCCGGTTCCGTTCGATTATGCGTCTGTTCCACGATCTACCGACAAGATTGCATCGCTTCGGGCTGAATTGGACGCATCTCAGCCCGATAGCTGGCACCAAATGGCGCTGCAAGAAGCGCTGAACATCGGGACAAACCCTGAAATTGCAAAGAACGCCGCTCAATGGGCATCGGCCAACGGTCGCAACGATATTATCCGGCTGATCATCGACAAAGCAGACCGTCAAGCCGCAAAAGCCGACGAGACACGCCAGCTTTACCCTGAATTGGACCATTGGGCGCGGAAGTCTCGCGAGCAAGCCGCTGCACTGCGTGAAGCCAATACCGGAACATGGACTGAACCGAATACCACGCCGCTGGAAGCGATCGCGCTCGGGCGTATGCCGCAAGACATGCTTGGGTTTATCCGGGATCGGGGTGGAATACGCGATACGGAAGGCGAACTGAAGGCGATCGGGGCGCGAGACAAAACAGGAATCATCAACAATACGTCCGGTTTACATCCTGACGAGATGCGCCGGATCTTGGTTGAACAAGGCTATCTCGATGACGTGCCGCACGAGCAGCAAACACAATCGACGGTCAACGATCTGTACGATGCCGTCGGCGATGCGCTGAACGGCCGCAAAATCTACCGGGCAACCGATGCCGACCGTGCGGACATGATCAACCGGACAAAGGTCAAATCGTCAGAAGACGAAAAAGCCGAAGCTAGCATCATTATGCAGTTGAAAAAGTGGCATCGTGATGCCGAATTACCCTATAAAATGACCGAAGGTGACGAGGCTGATATTGTTCAGCGCGTGATGGACGGGCAGAGTATGGGCGGCGCCCTAGAGTCGCAAGCAAGAGATTGGATCAATGAAACCCACGGCGAAACTAACGAAGGCGGAATTGCTCGCGGGCGCGAAGAATTTGCTCGCCGCAGCGAAGAAGGAAACGGATTTGAAGCAGAAGGCGATCCTCTGGAATCGGGCGCAAGTGGTTCTGCATTTGGCGGGGAGGACAGATGGCGGGATGAAGCGCCCTTCAGCATTGGGCGGCGATCGCCTTCATTAGACGGGGCAAGCAGGGTTCAAGATGCTATCTCTCGGGCCATGCATCGCTTGCCAAGCGGCGTTGCGGCCAAAAGCGTTCGTGATGTTGCCGACGTTCGCGGACCAATTGGGGATCGCGCCGCCGAATGGCAGGCCAAAACTGGCCGGAACATTGACGGCACTTACAACCGAGATACGGGCGATATTTACATTGCCCACCATGCGCTAAACCCTGACGCCGTTGTCGGCCATGAACTGTTCCACGCGCTGCGTGAGCGGGGTCTGATCAGTGATGATGACTTACACATCATGGCACATGCGGCAGAGCAGATTCCAGACCTGTGGAACAAATCTGTCTATGAGAAAGCCTATGACCGAGCGAACAACAAAAGCGAACTTATGGCCGAAGAGGCTGGCGCGCATCTCTACCAAAAGCGGATTGAGGGCTACGATTTTGGTCCGCGTGTTAACTCTATTCTCGACCGGATCAAAGCGTTCATCGACCGTGTGCGCAACGCGCTGCGCGGGGATGGCTTCAATACGTCAGAACAAGTTCAACGTGCATGGGACGAAGGGCAAGATCGAGCAGCAAGCCGTGCTGTAGGTCTACGCGGACGTACCGCCAAAGACATCATGGACGAGATTGATAGCGGCCATATGGCGCAACGGGATCAACGGTCGGATGACCGCACCGCGCCAAACCGCGAACTGGACGATAGTTTGAACCAAAACTCCCAGTCTGATAGCCCTAACCTGATGTATTCTATGGGGCGAGATGAAGAAAGTTCTGGTTCACGAGAGGGCGGTTCCAGTCGTTCGGTTGGTGCGGTCAACGTACCGGCAGTGCCAAGAAGTATTGATAACTTGGGGTATTATTCCCATGCGTTAGAGGCGGCACGGGGCTTGAAACAAGCCAAAGGCACGCCAGAACAAATGCTGGCGCAACTCCGGTCTGCTGGCGTGAAGCAGGCCGAGATCGAGGCTACAGGACTTGATAAGTTTTTCGCTGAAAAACAAAAACCCCAAGACCGGAGCCATGGGGTATTTCGTGGGCCTGAGCCCTTATCACCGGAGGCCGGAGCAACCGGGACATCTGTCCATATTTCCTCTGCGTCTCAGAGCCCACATCAAGGTTCTAGCAGGATCGCGATATCTGAGACGCCCGAATACAAACACATCGAAGGCCAAGCCGTCAAGGCGTTTGATCGAGACATCGCAGAGAACGAGCACAAGTACTTTAAATACGAATATGACGACCACGGTAATACGGTCTGGGATGATGCGCGCGATGATGCGTTCTTGCATCAGAAGTCTGCGTTTAAGACGCTACCCGCTCTTGCGAGCGCGATAAATTCTGCTGCTCGTGCAGCGGGTCATTCGCTTGATATGGCACCGTCCACGAATAGCGGGTCATGGTACGGGACATTGAAGGTTGCGGGACGCCCTGATCAAAAAGTGCGTCTTGCAGACCACGGTAATATTTCATCACAATTTGATCCGCCGGTGTTCAACATCAACCCTGACCGCACGGGAATGAGTGTTGATGATTTCTTACAGGTGCTAGTTGAACAAAAACGACCAGCCGAAAAGAAATCGCCTAACGTCGTCACCCGTGACGAGATCGCATCCTATCTTGAGCAGAATAGGGTGGGCGTGAAGGAAGCGCGTTACGGTCTTGAAGATCAAGCAAAACTAAAAAAGGAATTGAGGGACGCAGAATACGAATATCAGACGTTTGTGGCCAACAATCCGGGACCAAATTATGGTGAACTGAGAACGCCAGTTGATGAGCGCGGGCGTAGGTTTACCGAAAGGCTATTCGGAGACGACCCCAGAAGGATAGCTGATAATAGGATTCGCGCTGCGAATCTAGATGAAGGTGGGCGTCTGTCTGATCGTGTCCGCGAAATACAAAATAAGCTGAGCGCTGGATCGACGGCAAAGTGGAGCGAGCACTCCCTCGACCCCTCCAACCCCACGTACAGAGAGACGGTCATTCATCTGCCGTCCGAAGGGTCATCATCGGTCGCTGCAAATTTGAAAGAGAAATACGGGACCAACTGGATGTCCCGCGCGACCGACGACGAGATGAATAAATACTATGCCGGGCAAAAGGCCGACAAAGCTGAGTTCACATCAGGCCACTTCCCCGAGCCCAACATCATCGGCCACATGATGACGTCCATGACGAAGCACGAGGGCCGTCCTGTCTATACCATAGACCAGATCCAATCGGATTGGGGGCAGAAGCTCCGCGACGGCGGCGTGAGGGATGAGGCGAAGATTGCGGAGTTGAAGGCGACGCTCAAAGCGAAATACGCCGAGCATAACCCGAAACTTCAGGACTGGATGGAGTTCTGGAAATCTCTTGGCGACAAAGCGAACGGCCAGGGCGGAACTGGATTCTTGCCCAATGGATCGGCGGGTGACACTGCGGGTCTAATCCGTGGCGCTCAGAACTGGTATGACAGCTATAACTACATTCTGACCGATGCGCAGAAGAAAGACTTCCGCGCCAAGATCATGCAGATTGAGTATGCTCGCCGCGATTTGCAACTGCCGGAATCTGAACTGGCAACCGCAGAAGCCTCTGCATCCGGCCACCCCCTTGTCAACACCACAGACCAATGGACGACAACAACTCTCCGTAGGGCGATCCGTCAGGCTGCGGAAGCCGATGCGGAGTATATCGCGATCCCGCATGGCGATACGGTTCTCAGTTACAATCCCGGCAAAGATGAGGGCATGGCCGGGTTCTACGGCACTCGAACGATGGAAGGGATTGTCCCGAAGAATCTGCGCAAGCTGCTCGAAAAACTGGACAAGGAAAGCCCACGTTCGCAGCGCGTTGAAACCCTAGACACGCCATCCGGTAAACGCGGATGGCAGAGTGGAACGAGTAACCCGTTCGACAAATCCCAAACCGGCTTCACCCTTTTCCCACTGACAGAGAAGGTGAAACAAGCCGTTATGGACGGGGGTTTGCCGACGTTTGCAAGCGGAGGTCGCGTTCCGGCTCCATCGCCCTTGCCAGATATGCCCGTCAACAAAGACCGTGCGATCTCTCGGGCGTTGGCTTGGATTAAGATTGGCAAATAAACCCTAGTATTTACGAAGCAAATCAGCTACCATCCAGTAGTCATAAAGGTCTTGCGCACAAACGCAGGGCCTTTTTTCGTTTGGGGACAAGTGGAATGCCACAGACCATCAATAAAAGTTACGAGGTCCAGAGTACGGGTTCAAATACCGGCGCGTGGGGCGGTATCCTGAATACCGACGTAATCAGTATTATTGATAAAAACTTTGGCGGGTTGCTGATCATTCCACTTACGAACGCTAACGTCACATTGACGTCGACCGATGTTCAAAATTCCATGATCCGGTTGACCGGGACGCTCACCGGACCCGTGACGATTACTTTGCCGTCGACGGGAAGTTTCTACCTCGTTGAAAACAATACATCTGGCGCTTATGCCGTGACGTTTACGAATGGTGTGGGGGCATCGGCTACGCCAACGCAAGGTGCGATTACGCTGCTGATGTGTGACTACACGAACAATATCGGCGTCCGCGTGAGTGCAACAGGTCTCACAAATCTTTTGTCAGGATTTGGACTATCAGGCGGTCCCATCTCGACAACCGGCACTTTGTCGATCTCAACATCGGCACCTCCCTTTGGCTTTGATATGCCTATCAATATGGGCTTGAGTGTGGCCGTTGCGTCCAATGCTCTGACGATTACGTTGACGGATCAAGCTGGCTCCGCTCCGTCGGCGACAAGCCCTGTTCTGGTGCCCTTTCGGAGCGCAACGGTCGCAACCGGATCGCCCTCATGGCTTAGTGTGACGGCATCTAATACGTTGACGTTGTCGACGGGATCGAGCCTTGGCACATCCAACGGGACCGCATTTCGGATCTGGATTCTTGGAATTAACGATGGGGGCACGTTCCGGCTTGGTGCAATCAATTGCTCCACAAGTTCTGGAATCACACCATTGAACGAAACAACCGTGATCTCGTCGACGGCTGAAGGTGGGGCGGGTGGGGCAACCAGTGCCGGCGTTGTTTACAGCCCCGTTGCGGTCACGTCGAAGTCAAGCCGCATTTTGGGATATTTCGAGTATTCGTCTGGCCTGACCGTTGCAGGAACATGGAACTTCGCCCCCGACAAAGTTCAGTTGTTTGGTCCAGGCGTAAAGATCCCTGGTGATGTCGTTCAAGTGCGCAATTCATCAACGGGCGCTTATGCGACAGGCACCAACAATTTCTCGGTCAACGACAGCATTCCAACCAATACCGTCGGCAACGAATTTCAGACGATCACGATCACACCGACGTCAAAGGCCAATCGGATCATCGTCGAAGGCCGTTCAAACCTCGCCTACTATGCGACGTCTGGGTATGTGAGCGCAGCGCTGTTCCAAGACAGCACATCCAACGCTCTTGCGGCCGTGACAAAAGATTATACGCAGAATACGGTTTCGACTCTCATTCTAAACTATGCGGGGCAAGTCAATACGACGTCGTCGACGACATTTAAAATTCGAGCCGGTGGCAATAACGCGAGTACCGTTTCATTGAACGGTCTTTTTCTCGCCGGACGCCAGTTCGGCGGCGTGTTTTTAAGCAGCATGACGGCAACAGAGTACATGGGGTGAGTTGACTGTTTGCGTCGCTGATTAAGGGGGAAAGATGCGGACGTTCGCACAAGTCAAAGCTGAATATGCCGCACTCTGGCGTGACTCCACCCTGGATGAGTCGCATCGCGACGAGGTGTCGTCGGTTGCACGCAAGATCCTGGCATTGCGTCCGCGCTACGAACCTATATTTGACGCAACGGGCGTGCCGTGGTTTGTGATTGGCATCATCCACGCCATGGAGTGCTCGAAATTCCCCGAGTGCTCGCAGCATCTCCACAATGGCGATCCGCTATACCGCCGCACCCGGCTTGTTCCGGCCGGACGTCCGGCCAAAGGAACCGCGCCTTTTACGTTCGAAGAATCGGCGATCGACGCACTTACTATGGACGGCAAGGAATTCAACAAGATCACCGATTGGTCGATTGAGCGGGTCGCCTATTGCTTAGAACTATACAACGGCTGGGGCTACCGCGGCCGGGGTATTCACTCCCCGTATCTGTGGTCGTACACGTCGGCCTATTCGGGCGGTAAATACGTGAGAGATCACGTCTGGTCGTCGACGGCAGTTTCTGAACAAGTCGGCGGCATGGCGCTACTCAAAATGCTGATGGAGATTGACCCGTCCGCGGTCGACTTTACGCCACCGGAAAAGACGGCGGCGCCATGGCCGAAAGCGATGGACCATGGCGCGGTGCCGTCATCGCCGGGTGTGACCAAGGTGAAGGTTGCAAGTCAATCGTGGTCTGTTTGGTCCGGCATCACGGCTTTGGGCATGTGGTTTGCCAATACGTTCCAATCGGTGAGCGATTGGCTCGGCAGGGGCGTGTCGTGGCTGCTTCACTACATAGGAGATCTTGTTCAAACGGTTCTGTCCATCCTGCCGGATGCGGCGGGTGCCGGACAAGCCGCGGTTGCTGCCCTTCAAAGCCTTGGCAGCATGATCGGCCACAATCTCAAATACGGGTTGGCAGCTATCGGGATCGTGGCGACGCTTAACTTTATCTGGCGCCACGTCGATTTCAAAACTGCAACGCTCAGAAAATCAGGGGAGTGACTACACCCCAGCCTTACGGATGGGCGTTCTCGCTTCATTGGCAACAGCACGAACACGAGGATTACGCCTCACGTCATGACTGACATTGCCTCCACGAGCAGAAGCGGGCAGTCCGCCCGCCAATATCCGCAACCCTTCGTCGCGAATGTTTTTCGCCGCGTTGACGTCGCGATCGTGGTGTGTGCCGCAGGTTTGGCACCCCCACGATCGCAAACTAAGCGGCATTTTATCGGTGACGCTATCGCAGCAATTGCACGTTTTGGAACTTGGATACCAGCGGTCGCATTTGACAAAAACCTTGCCAGCGCGAGCCGATTTGTACTCCAAAAATCCAGTCAACATATTCCAGCCAACATCGGAAACAGACTTGGCCAAGCTGCGGTTTTTCAGCATTCCCTTCACATTCAAAGTTTCGACGGCGATCACTTGGTTTTCGTCAACGATCCGTCGCGACAGTTTGTGAAGGTAGTCTTTTCGGGCGCATGTGATGCGCTCATGAGCGCGTGCCACCAATCGCCGGGCTTTATCCCTGCGTTTCGAGCCTTTCTTTTTGCGAGACAACGATTGTTGCTTGCGTTTCAAATTTCGCTCGGCCTTGCGCAAGTGACGCGGGTTGTCGAACTTCGATCCGTCGCTGGTAATAGCAAGATGCGCGATTCCAACGTCAAGGCCGATGGCAGGTCCATCCATCGACGGAACGGGCAAAGCAACACCATCATCCGTAAGGATGGACACATAAAACTGGCCGCAAGCATTACGACTGACGGTGACGGTTTTGATTTTGCCGAAGATCTCGCGGTGCACGACACACTTCGTCCATCCGACTTTCGGCAAGTAAATGCGGTTGCCGTCAAACTTCACGCGCTGCGGATATTGTATCGATTGACGGCCATGTTTCAATTTGAAACGCGGGAAGCGTCCTCGCTTGGCAAAGAAGTTCTCGAAAGCGCGCGACAGATTTTGCAGCGACTGTTGCAGTGCTTGGCTATCTGCGTCACGAAGCCAGTCGAATTCTTGTTTCAATTTTGGAAGCCGAACGGCCATCGCAAAGTAGTTGAACGCCTTCCCATCGGCTCGATACGACTCTTGAGACAAACCAAGAGCGTTATTCCATACCCAGCGCGCGCAGCCAAACTGAACAGCAAGCAATTGTGCCTGCTTTCCAGTTGGGTACAGCCTGATGCGGGTGGTATTTATCATGCATTAGATGTATCGTGCGTTCATCTAAATCTGTCAATAAGGGGAATCATAAAATGTTGACTATCAAGACAAAACTGCTCGCTGTTTGGGCGTGGGTCGCGGGCATGTTTGGCAAGATCTGGATCAGTGCGCCGTCGGCCGATGGTGCGGCGCCGGTTGCGACACCTTCGAAGCTGGTCACGGCTTGGTCGTATGTCACGTGGTTTTTTGGTCTTGTCGGGTCTGGCATCAAAACCGTTGCGACAGCCCCTACCACCGTTCGGCTTGCGATGCTGGCAGTGGTTGCTTCCTTTGGCCTTGGCTGCTTCGTGGCGGGTCATCACGTTGCCGTCACCAATTGGAAGCCAAGGGCGGACACGGCACAGACCAATCTGACGATTGCTCAAGGCGCGCTCGAAAAAGAAACCAACGCCAAGAACGCGGCGATCTTTCGGTTGGATGCTGCGGAACGTGAACTGGCAAAACTGCAAGAGCCGGTCGCCAATCAAGATGGTGCTCCGGTGGCATCGTTGACGAAGCCGATCGTGCGCAAGCGGAGGCCGGTTTTGGCTCCTGATGCGAATCCGATCGGGTTCAAATTTCCGAGCATTTTCTAATGGACGTTCGGAATGTGCTCGGCGCGTTGCTGATCGCTTTTTTGCTGGTAGCAGCCGGGTTTTATGGCGGGATGAAGTGGGCGGCAGGCAACTTCGACGATCAGGTCAAAAACCTGCGCGACGAGGTTGCCGCCAAGGATCAGCAAAAAGCTGAAGCCGTGGCCGCTGCGATCGCGCAAGAACGGGGCAAACAAGCCGGGGCGGAAGCGATGGCACAATCAGCCGATCAAAAGTCGATTGAGGCTGTGGGTGCCCTTCTAGCGGCGGCAAACAACATTGCGGGAACGTGCCGGGCGACAGATGCCGACATTGATGCGAGCAACGCCATGTTGGGGAGGGTGAAGTGACTCGTTTCTTCTTTTTTTTAACCAGTATCGCCTTCGCGGCCGGGGGTTGTGTCAAGTACGTGCCCGTGGTCGCGCCGTCGACGCCTCCGAAGGCACCGTCTGAGTGTACGGCAAAGCCAAAAGCCTTGCCGAAAATGAAGCCGTTTCCGCGCCGCAAGGCCGATGGCACGGCTTGGACGGTTCCCGAAATCAACGCAAAATGGGTGGAGCATCAAATTGCAGTCGGCGCCATTAAGCGCATGAACGATACCCAATTTGCCATTTGTGCCAAATTTCATATGGCAGGGGGTGTCTCGTGACAAATCGCACCACTAACGCAGCGATGACCGGCCCACGAAGCCAGCCACCGCCACTTGACGAGCGCCGAAGCTCCCCGGCACCCGCCCACTTTAGGAATAACACTTTTTCCAAAGGGCATGGTGAACTTATGTCAATGAGGCCGACCCATGACTCATCCGCCGTACCATCACCGTGGGCCGCCGCCTTGGACGAACTCGACATCTGGCGTGCCCCAATCCCCGCCCGTAACCAATGGATGGGGGCGGTATGTGTCGGGGGCGATCAGTTCGCTCCAAGCCCAAGTGGACAACCACCACGAAACCCATCAACAGACACGCGAAACTTTGAAGGAAAACCGGGAAATCCTTACAGAGCACAGCCGGTTGCTGCACGATATTCATGGGCACGTGATCAAACTCCAGACGATCTCGGACATGGACCGCGAGGACGAGAAGAACAAACCCGAGAAAACGAACTGGGCCGAACGCAAGGACTTCTTGAAGGAAGTTATGACGGCCATCCGGTGGATCATCGGGACGCTAGTCGGATTGGGATACCTGTTCGGGTTGATCGACCTCGAACGGATCAAAACCGCCTTCGGGCTAGCAACCAGCCTAAGCGGCGGCGGGAGTGTGCACTAAGCCGGTTCGTGGCTTTGGTCCGCTTGGTACGATTGAACCGCGGCCGGCGGCTATCGTGGGCGTTTTTACTGGTCCCGATCGTCTTGATCATGTTGGACATCCGCATTCATTGAACAGAATCGGGCTTGGTCTCGACCGCTGAGCCCGATGCTCCTGGTTTCAGAGTGGTTCCCCTGCCAAGATGAGCCAGTTCGAGCCGATCCCGCGCGCCATACCCCAAGGCGCGCGGGATCATCGCAATTGGAAACGACTTGACGATCCCGGTCAAATCACGTAGTCACCGGGCTGCGCGGCGAATGCCCGGTGGGACTACATTGCTGGATATGACCGTCTCACCATTCCTTGTCTCTGCGCACTGAATACCAATGGACGATCCGGTACGGCTCGCGAGGCTCCCGGCAGTGTTGCTTTCTCCAGGAACGCTAGTTCGTCGTCCCACATCTTACTGAAAGACGAAAATGACCCGACAAAATCCACAACCGACACGGCGACAGACGACGCGCTAAATGCGCTCGGCTTGTCGCGTGAATTTCGGGGTGTAGGATAGAGGTCAATCCGCCAGTTTTGGGAACTGGATGCCGCAGGTTCGAATCCTGCTGCCCCGACCATTCACTCACAAATTGCTGTTCTAGCTCATCTGGTAGAGCGCCTGTTTTGTAATCAGGATGTGCGGGGTTCGAGTCCTCGGAGCAGCACCAAATTTTGCCTCGTAGCTCAGTAGGTAGAGCGCCGCACTGTTAAAGCGGATGTCGCTGGTTCGAGTCCAGCCGTGGCAGCCAATTTATTCCGGGTTCGTCTAATGGTAGGACACATGAATTTGGATCATGCAATTGAGGTTCGATTCCTCGCCCCGGAGCCAATGGACCCGTAGCTCAATGGATAGAGCACTTGGCTTCGAACCAAGGGGTTGCACGTTCGAGTCGTGCCGGGTTCGCCAGTTCCTATACACGTGCCGTTCTCTCAGGCGTCAGCACTTCGTCGCCAGGCTGGTAGTTGACCAGCGTCGGCGGAATATAGATCATTTTTCGCCGCGACCAGCGCTCGCCATGGGCTTGCTCGCGGGCGTGACCGGCCCGCAAGTAGACTAGGCGTGGCGCGTTCCCGTTGCCGCTGCTCCATTGCGAGCCGTCGCGGGTGTAAACCGTCCCAATCCGCAACACCGTGTGCCGGCCGATTGTCGGTTTCCCCGAGGCAACCCGATGGCGGTCGAGTTTGGCCGTTTCGATCACGTCTTTCGTGACGCCGCGGGTATTGAGCAGCAATAGCGCCAGTGCGGTCGCAAAGCAGGCAGCTTGCCCGTCTGCCTCGTCGGCGCGCTCGTTGATCGCAATCTTGTCGGCGCCGACCGTGATGAACGGGCGCACGTCCGATAGGGTTGCGAGCTTGTCGGAATAAAGCGTCGCAATCGTCGCATGGATGCGGTCGCCAGCCTCTTCCAGCCGGACAAACCATAGCGCCTTGGTGCCGACTTCAAATTCAAACAGCATCGGCGAATAGGGCAGCTTGGCAATCTCTGCCTCGACCATCGACCGGATCGAGGTTTGCACGTCGGTTCGTCCCAGGGCGGCGATTAGATCTGCGTGGATGACATAATGGGCGATGCCTTGCAGCGGGGCGGCGTCGGGGCCGATCAATTCGGCCAGCTTGTGCAAGCGGGTGACTATCATGGTCGGCTGCCTCAAGGATGCGAAAGCGTCAAGACTTATCGGGCAGTGCCGTAAAATCTCCGGTTTTGCTATGGTTTTCCTGCACTTGTAACAGCAATTCAGACCTCAAAACGTACATTGTCACTTTATTCCCGCCGCTTTCGCCTGTATTTGCTGGTCAGGCGTGTACCTTGGGAAGGTACATGGCTTAGACGGAAGGCGTATTCTATTTTTCTTGACCGTGTTTGAATTTTGCGAGTTGGATTTTGAGCGATTTGTTCTCGCTTGCAAGTCGCTGCAACTCATCGGCCGCCTTGCGCAACTTGGGTTCAACTTCGAAAAAGTTGAGTTCCTTGCATCGGTCAGCCCATTCGCGTAACCATTGATCCATCGACGTCTATCCCTCTACAGTTGCGCAGCGCTGTTGGCGAACGCCACAGCACGCTTGGTTACGTCGTCGATCATCACACGGTCGTCACCAACTCCGAAGCGCCGGCCTTGAGCGATATAGAGCCCCATGACGCGGCCCGCGAGTTCGGCTAGCACCTCGCCACGATGACTATTGCCTTCTCTGGCGTTGCGCATGATGGCGTCTATTTCCTCAACCATATCTTGGACGGCTATGTGTTCTGTGTCGGTCAACGCCATATCGGGGCTTTCTTTGTTACGCCGCAACGGCGGCAAATTTCGAACATGCGTTGGCGGCTGACTTGCGAGCCGTCCACCATCGCTCGGCACCGCCTTTGCGGTCCTGCCAAGCACGCGGTTTACCGTCTTTATATTCTGCCGTGACTGGCGCATTAGTGGGCACCACGCGGTACGTTTTGAAGTCTGGCCCCCACTTGACACGCTGCGCAAATCGATCAAGCGGCGTCGGCATCATGCCATATGGAGCGGCCATGTTTGTTGCGCTGGCAAGGTACAGCGCATGCCAAATTCCGCGCTTGTCATCGTACCGCGTTAGCACAGCGACAAGCATTCCCTCGGGGCAATCGGTATCGTTCATGATGACGTAGGTTCCGCGCGTCAGCATTTGGTTGGGTCTCTGTTTACTTGTTGGAAAAACCAAATCTAGACGCGATTTTCGCGTCTCTGTCGTGCATCGATTGCACACGATCTAGGCCGCGCTGTTGCTCTGCGGTGTCCGTTGGAGGTGACGCACGAACGTGTTCAAACCGCCAATGAGGCAGGAAAACATCAGCGCCGTCCACATCGACTGAGATGTAACCTTCGCCTTCGTAAACCTTGGTCACAACGCCGACTTTACGATAGTGCGGACCCGGTGCGTGAATTGTCAGCATGTCGCCGACCTTCGTCAATGATGTTGCTGCCATGGTGGCCTATCTCCGTACATCATCAAGGTGTTGCTTTTTTCCGCACTTGCGGCACGTCCCATCGACACCACCCATCGGCGATTTGACAGCCGCCCAATCGTGCTGGCAAACGCCCAAGCCAGACAGCTTGTCGATGGAAATTTCAAGCTGCCGAACAATGGTGTTCACGCCCGTGTTGTCACTGGGCATCGTCCGCAGTGCGCCAATGGCAAGAAACATCGCCGTTTTGGCGTAGCTGATATCTGTCTCTGCGTTGTCGTCCGCCATATCGGGGCTTTCTTTACTGGTTGCGAATTTTGTCACCGATCCCATGCGGAATGGGGCCTTGGTCGTAGTGGTCTGCAATCTTGGCGCACGCTTCGCGCTCGGCTGCTACTGCCGCCAGCACGTACTCTGCCGCACCCCGATACTGTTGCCATTTTTTAGCGGCGTACTCGTCCGTTGCGTGAGCCCAGCGATGGCCCGCAAAGCTTGACGCAACTGTCTGCATTTCGCCTTCCCGGTTAGAATGCGACATGGCGCTGCCGTGCCACACTGCCAGCGCACGAGCTATGCTCTCGATTTTCACATCATCGCTCATGGTGGTGGCTCTGTTTACTGGTTCAGTTTAGCACGCAACGCTTCAACTTCTTTTTTCTGCGCCGCATGATCTTCGTATGCGAGACACAGCACTGTCAGCCGTGAGCACTGTTGTGCGAGGCGTGCAAACGTCGAGGCTGCCTCGCGGTAATCTGGTCCGGCGGCCGGAACCGTCTTTTCCATTCGGTGTATCAGTTCATGTAATTCCGACGCCGCATCGTCAGCGCTGCCCGCTGCCATCCTCAATTCGTCGCTGTTTACAGGCTGTAGCTTTGCCATATCTGGCCTATCTCTTCATGCTGGCGGCGTACCGCTTTTCGACGTAGCCGGGTGAAAGTTCGTTTGCGATCTCGCGAAGCGTTCCGGTGATCATCGAGGCTATCGGCCGGACGCCGAGCGTCATGTTTTGCTACAACTCGTCGTGGCGATCCATGAGTTGCTTTGCGCACGCCTCGCGCTCAGCGCGCACTAGCGCGCTTGCCGTCTCAACAGACACATAATCAATGCCGCCGACAGTGATCCCGCCGCAGCCACCAAATCCATCGACCATTTTCGACGTCATCATTGGGGCCTATCTTTCTACAGGAACAGGTCGCGTCGAAACCTTCAAAAGGTCGCTCGCTTCCTGGCTCGTTAATCCGTCAACGTAAACGGCAAATCCTCTGTCACCGCCAGACGTCAATGCCGGTTCCTCATCGCTCAAATTAAGTGGTGCGTATCCGGTGATGAGGCCGCCGCGCAACGGTATTAGCGCGTGCGTCTTGGACCTAACAGCGGCGATGATTTCGGCGTCGCTCATGGTGGTCTTTCTTGCTACAGTTGAGGATTGACAACTTCTGCGACCAGAACAGGTCGGCCACGCACGCATTCGAAACGCATCGCGTGGAGCACTTGGCTTCCACGCCACAAAAATAAATCGTGATCCCGCCATTCCATGCCGTTGGTCTTCACGAGATACCAACGCTCGCCTGCAATTTTAGACGGGTCCGCACTGGACCATTGGTCGGCGGCGCTCATGGGCTGGTGTCCTTTGTTAAAACGCCTTCGCCACGTCACACGACGCGGTTTCCAGCCAATCCCAATGATCGCAGCCAACTGCCGCCCGCTCGTCTGCCGGTGACGCCTTCACTTTGGCAAAGAACGCGACGGCCCGCTTTAAGGCCTCGATGGCCCTGACTTGATCGTCGGTCACTGGCTGGTGATCCTTGTACGTTAAGCTGCGATCAGTTCTCGTGCGCCTTTTGGCTTGCCCCATTCTTCTCGGTAGGGCTCAATCTGGGTTGTGCCGTGCTGCGTAACCAGCGCTAGAGGAAGGTGGGCTTGGAACTTAGCGAAGATTGCCGCTATTAGCTCATCCGCCCTCAGTCTTGGCTGTGCTTTCGTTGAGCGGATATGGCTTGTTTGATTCGATGGTCGCGAGTTCGGCGCACTTGTTGGCCGCTGCGCGCCATCCGGCTTCGAACGCAGCCCACATTGATCCCGTGCTGTGCGGTCCACCCTTTGCTGCCCACGACATCGAATTGTGAGCCTCGTCAGTGCCGGTATACGCGGCCCATGCCTGCATGAGCGGGTGGTCTGTCGGGACTGCGGTTTCTATCGGCATATCGTGGTTTTCTCCGTACTAGCGCGGCTCGCGCGTTGTCTTCACAAGCATGTCACACAGCGCAACAAGTTCGTCATGCGTTGGGCGATATCCACCGTCAATTCCTTCGCGCAGCGCATTGACCGCCAGCATCACACCCTTGTTGTACCAATCCCAAGCGTAGCCCTTCGCCGCTTCATTCATGGCGCGTCGATCCTGCTCACTAAGTCCTAGTGGCGCTTCCATGGTGGGGTCACTCCGACTCTGGGGTTGGTGCTGGAATCATAGTGCCCGTCAGATCCGGCAACGCTTGATCCGGGTTGTCGTTATAAGCGGCGCGCACGATGCCGCGCGCCATACGGACAATCTCATGTGCGCCCTGCGATGCTGCCTCGGGATTGGCGCACAGGCCCGACACGGCGGCGCAGAACATCTTCATGTTCCCATCTTCCATGTACTGCGAATCCATTCCCATTTTGCGCGACATATCTGGGGTATCTCCTAATCGTCTGCATCACGCATCGATGGGCAGCCGTCGTGCCCCCAGAATGCGAACGGGTTTCCCCAAACGGGGTGGTGGCGTTGCTCGTGCGCAGCGTACTCGCTAAATGTCACGGCACTGTATCCACCTCCATCCGTGCGGGCTAGTTGCTCAGCTGCCCTCTCCACAAACTGACGGTCTGGCTCTGGCGTGCGTCCGTACAGGTGCGCCCACCGTGCGCCCGCAACTGCACTCATCAACGCGGCATAAAAATCCTCCTCTCGCACCAGTCTGTGAGCGTATTTGCCGTGGGCGATTTTGGCGTACTGACGGCAGAGCGCCGACAGCGGTTCAGGGTTTTTGCGGTTGGGGTGGTTTGCCATTGGCCTGCTCCTCAATAGTACATTTTAATTTTGAGGACTGGGCAATCGAATTTCGCAGCTAGTTCAACCGCGTATACGGCTGCGGCGTCCAGCGCATTGCGGGTCGAAATTTTATCAACCACAACGCCGTCCTGCATGCGTCCAGCGCTGCTGCGGAAATTACGGTTATACTGGTCCGCGAGCAATTTTCGGTCGTCATCGCAAAGACTAAAATCCTGGACCGTCACGGCGCAAACGAAGCCGATGACGGGGCCGCCGAATGCTGCGGCGGCGTCGCTGATGGTGATGCCGCGTCCACCCTGGCGGACGGCGCTGCGGGGGGTGGTTGCTGCGGATTTGAGGTCTGCGTAGGTCATTGTCTGTCTCCGCCCCTGATGTGCCCCGAGGCGCGGGTTGATAATCAGACGCTAGACCTAAATTCATGAGTTGTCAACTCTGATTGATTGATGTATGCAATGAAGCATGCTGAAAACACGTCGCGCCTTCATCCGGGCTATCAAGGGCCTACCCGTTGCACGCCAACGCCAGATGGCGATTGATGCTGGCTGCGGTGAAATTTACGAACACGGCGACACCGGACGCGCTGATATGGACGAGCGCAATTTGTGGGTGATGTCCCTCCGCGCTGCCGATACGGCATGGGTGCCAGATCTTCGCGTTCTGATCCGCACCCCGGCTGAGCTTGGCCGCACGCGCGTCACTGCCGATCTCGCTGGATGCCTCGCTGAAATTTGCGGCAAGAACGCCGTTGTTGAGGAAGGCGTTTCGGGCGACCGTTCCGATGGCGAGGACTGGCCGAATAAGCTAAAATCGCTCGTGCAGAAGGTCCACTTGGTGAACCGTTCGCGGCTCAAAGTGCTGGCCGGGGCCAAGATGGCGCGAGCGGCTAAAGCAGAGCGCGCTGGATCTGGGATTGTCGCCGAATGGCGTTCGCCTGCGAAGGCCAAAGCACGCAAGGCGGCACTGATTTTGTGGCAGTCGCGTTTGTTCAAGAATTGGGAAGACGCTCGGGCCTCACTGCCTGGCGAACTGGCAACGGCGAGCCTACCGACACTGACTAGGATTTTTCACCCCGAAGGCCGCGATCCAGCCCGCAAGGGCGTTGGTGGCCGTAGCAGAAAGTAGCGGTCGTGAACGTCACGTTGGAGCTTTACCTCAACGACTTTGGGCGCGATCCGTTCGCAAGCGTCGTGTGCAGCGTTGTGCCCCGCGTGGACGAGAGCATCA
>Ga0075464_10000346_pt1 | contig 20135 bp, 30 predicted proteins | sample DEB19_08_DNA_5_FD_75068 | JGI IMG/M metagenome (GOLD analysis project Ga0075464, IMG submission 75068) | Aqueous microbial communities from the Delaware River and Bay under freshwater to marine salinity gradient to study organic matter... | ecosystem: Environmental > Aquatic > Marine > Coastal ...
AAACAATTAATACAAATAATCGAGTCGGCCTCCTCGGCGTATTCAAGCATCTTTGGTTCAATGGCTACATCCTTCCCGCACTTGTCACACAGTCGAAATACAAACCCATATTTCTCGACAATATCCTCGGGCACATCGACGGCCGGCGTTGCGATGTAGTAGCCCTTGTCCGGCTGTTGCTCGACGATCGCTTGGGCTAGCTCGGTCGCAATATAGCGCTTAATTTGCCGTTGGATGTCACGGTTAAATGCCTCGTATGACTTCGGGTGCGTAACCCGCTGTATGCAAAGCCTAAAGTACTCGCTGTAAAGTTTTTTAATTTGTGCCTGACTACTGTCGCTCATAATCCTACCTCCACTTTTTTACGCGTTCCCCATCCTGTTTTTTTACATGTAGCATAGCTGTACCATCTACATATTCGCAAAACTGACATTGACCATACAACCGTTAGTGGTGATATTGCAAAATCAATGAGTTGCTGGCTAAAGCTTTGGTCTGATCGGCGCACGGTCAGGGTGGCCAAACTTTGCAAGTATGCAATGAGCGCCGGGATTGCGATTAAGTACGGCAATATATCACCGTTGGTATACGCTCCACTAAATAGTAAGAACCAGAAAACATAGACACTCAGCAACGTTTGGAACCATTTAAACATATGGAGCCAATAGGCATAGCTTTGCATATCAAGGTACTTGAAGCGCCACCACGTCCGTATAAAACTACCGCGCATCCAGCGATTGTACCGGCGTATATGATGACTTACTTTCTCGGGTGTTGAGCTAAATGATATAGCAGTCGCTTGCTGGACGGTCTTGCCGTGCTGAAGCGCATAGGTGGTAAGTAGTGAGTCGTCGCTAAACTTTACTGGTACGCCAAAGAACTCCTCGTTTAAGTAAGCGTCCTCGTACTTGCGTAGTATGTAGGCGTTATATAGAGCGAGGCATCCGCTATTTACCATGACGCTATCAAATAGGCTTTGGCCGTTACGATCTATGAGTTGTGAGTTTATTTCCCAGACGCCACTTACTCTAGTAAGCAGGTTCTTGTCCATATTAAGCGGTAATACGATTCCGGCGACCGATTGTACGGCCGGATCAGCGAACGGCTTCAACCCTTCTTCTATTGCGTGTCGGTCAAGGATCGTGTCGCTATCCACCGTAATGTAAATATCTGCGTCTGGTGTGTGGTCAACGCCAACCATTTGTGCGTGTCGTTTGCCGTGATTCGGCGTATCGTTCCAAACCAACTTTATACCATACTTGGCATACGTTGCCTCGGCATTTCGTCGTAGAATCGTGTAATCTACTTTGTCGCTTCCATCGTTTGTCACACAGACGGTTTGTGGTTTTCTGGTCTGAATAAGAATCGATATTAAGCAATTCTTCAGGAGCGCTAAATCCTCATTGTACGCCGGGACCAGTATTGCAACATTTAACTTATCTAGTCGAGCTTGCTGTGAAGTAGTCACCTTACGTGGCCGTTCTAGCAAGGCGATTATTCCGTTATAGGCTAGTGCGACAAAGGTGATGAACCATAAAGCATTAAGATCGCCGGTCGATGTCTTGTCTGTATTCAAGATGTGATATGCGTGTCGAACGAGCCAAGCGATAATTGCGGTCATTACAATGAATGCAACAAATACAATACGCCGATGGCTATAGGTAGCAGTTGGCTGTGTCATGGCTACTCGCCAATGTTCTTGTTTCGTCGCCAGAACAGCGAGATGGATAGTGCGATCGCAAATGTTACGAGCGCAATAACTGCTATTGTTCTAAACTGCATGAGCAATGGTATACCGCCGAGTCCGCCGGTTACTGCTAGAGTTTTGTTATAGTTCATCTTGATCCTTTCATGGTTAATAATAACTGATTATTTATTAGTTACGCTATACATTTACTACACAAAGGCGCTCCGATCTGTTTACTGTTCTTGACGGGTGAATCACAGTGCCAACAGTTCATTCTGACGCCTCTACTGATTGGCCAGTTTTGTTTACATTTGTTGGGTGAACGTAAACTAAAATGATTGCAATTGCGGCCTCAAAAGATATTCCGGCTAGTTTTTGTGCTTCACCGATACTTTTTCCATTATGTATATGGTCTAGGTATTTCTGCCTTATCTCTTGTGTAACTTGATTGTGTTCATAATCAAGCCTGTATTGATACGGTAAGTGATCTAGACAGTAGCCCTTATATTCAGGCTCTGCATCACAAAGAACAATGTTAAACTTACGTGCTAAACCGCTAATATTGAAATGACAGCCTTTGCTTACTTTGTCCATTACCAGAACCTCCACCAGGGTTTGCGTGCTGGTATTGCCACACCGGATATTACATCGTCCATCATTGCTCTAAATGAGTTAGCTTGTGATCTAGTCTTAAAGCAATTGCCAGCCAGTATGCGTTTAGTAGACTTCTCTGAGTTTGGCTGTATACAAAGTAGCTTAATCAAAAGTTTTACTGCACCATCAACCATTTCCAATTCTGTTAGTTTAGACTCCTCTGTAGTTGGTGTGGTGGTCATGACTCGGCCTTTTCGTATTTGGCTTTCAGTTCTGCTAACTTTTCAATTTCTCGCTGTTTGGTTTCTTCCTGCTCTTTGGCTACTGCTGCCTCGTAGTTATCTACAACTGTCTGCATTTCTTTAATAACATCGCTAACATGCTTCTTAACTACACTTGGAGGTCTGCTTTTACCGTCATAGTAGTTACCAAAACTTATAGTCCAACTGTCTAGAATTTTGTCATACTCTTTGATACTTTTTTTCAGACTAACCGTTACCCATTCAACGTGACCTGAAAAGTCTATAAATACACACACTTTACCAGATAATTGCAAGCCTATAGCATAGTTACAAAGTCTTGTTAATTCTTCTTGTTTCTTACTCATCATCTCTTACCTCTCTTAGTCGGTTTCTACCAATCCCAACTATCCCGTCAATTATTAAGAGGAGTAATCCTGCTTTCCAGCTTATGAACAAACCCATATACGCTGCTGCAATTACCATTATGTACTGAATGATGTCGATTACTTTACTCATTTCCACCTTTCTGTGGGTTCTTATTGGCTTTCTTGGCTAGATACGCTAAGAACCTTGCAGGTAGAAATAGTGTCCAGCTCAGTACCACCGCCATACCCATCAACATGTTCTCTGGATTGTAGACATCTTCTACTTTTACTTTACTCATACCACTCCCTCTGTATTACTATTGGATGTCATTTCATTAGCCCCACGATTCCTGTTAGCATTAACAAAAAGCTGTTGAAGACGAGTAGGATGAATAGCCCGAATGGTATTGTTATTTCTTTTCTCATTTCATACCTTCTTTACTAGTGGGGGTAGACTCAAGATAGGCTCGTAATCGTTCAGCTACATCCTGTGCGGTGTGTCCGTAGATCTTACCGTATACGGTTACTTCCCAGTGGTAGGTGTTGCTTTTGCCATCTGGCCGGACGCCTTTAATTTCGATGCTTTGGCCACATGAATTGACATAGGTTAGTATTTGGCTCAAAGACAATTTGTTAAAATCTTCATTCATTGTCGACTCCCGGGTAGCACATCGGACAGCTACCATTACTGCAGTCAGCATTTGAATCACTTGGATCGGTCATCATTTACTCCAATTCTCTAATACGATGCTAAGGTCAAGATCATTTACCTTGCCATCGTGATTTATATCGGCTCTATTGTATGAGTTCGCGTTCAGAATAAATACGCCAACAAATACTAATAGTGTGATCATGATTAACATTAGGCTTTTCATTTTAAGCTTGCAGTCTCCTCTTTAGCCTCCACCAACTTCCGGCGTTGCTTATAAAAAGTAACCGCCATCTTTATTGTTTCGGCCATGCTAACCTTGACCGTGATGCCTCGTTGCTTAGACCAGTCGTGGATCAGCTCTTTACGAAGCGCATCGATTTCGTCCCAGTCGTCAGTTCCGATGTTTATCGGTTTAAAATTTCTTTGTGTTGCCATCTACTCTCCTTTTATTTATAGATTTAGTATACATCGTGTATACATAGTGTCAATAGTTTATAAACAAAGTAACAACTCTTTATATAGTAAAAAATGGCAAAACAAAAAGCCCAGAACGGTGGGTGGGCAACCGTCCTGAGCTTTGCACATTATATCATCCTAAAGTAAAAATGCTTAGACTGTCTCGCAAGAAGTAATTCTTCAGTCCAAGCACCTGAACTCAATCCCACCTAGTAGCATCTAAGCTACTCCTCCATTTTACCGCAGCAAGATATATAGTCAAACCAAGTCTGTGGATAATTACCTGTCTTTATTAACAAAAAGGTAGCTGAACATCACGCCACAGATGAGCGCTATAAATGCGAGTGGCCTTGAATTAACAACAACCGACAAAGGCGTGAGGATTATCACGCCCAATAATCCGACGGCAATTGATATGTCTTTATTCTGTGGCTGTTGGGGCTGGGACATCTACGGCCTCCTTATTTATAACCGGAGTGGCTTCGTGCCAGTCGGTTGCATTTACATGCTTAGCATACCTCTTCCGGATCACATCGCAATACTTAGGGTCTAACTCCATCAGATAAGCTATGCGGTCTAGTTTATCGGCTGCAATAAGAGTAGAGCCGGAGCCGGCGAAAAGATCAAGCACAATGTCACCTCTCTTTGATGAATTTTTTATTGCCCTAGTAGGCAACGCTACTGGTTTTTCTGTTGGGTGTACGCGGTCAGACATTTTAACCTGCTGTTCCCAAACACAAGTTTCATTCGTATCACCATACCAATTAACTGTCGAGCCGTTCTTTAGACAATACAATAATGGTTCATAGTTTGGTATGTATTGTGACATGAATGCACTCATAGACGATTGTACTTTATACCAAAATATGTAAGCTCTGGTTTCAAGCCCTGCTTTTTGAATACCCTGTAGCGTCTCTATGCTTTTACTAGTAGCATACCAAATATAGAATGCTGCTTTATCCTCGCTAACGTCTACTGCATTCTTCATAGAATTGTAAAACAAATTCTGCAACTCTGCTCCAGTTAGCTTATCGTTTTTAATTTCCATTGCAGAGCCGCTATTGCTGGCATTTTTTGTAGCTGGATTTTGGTTGCCAGAATATGCAACGCCATAAGGCGGATCGGTATGAACCATTGCCGCTACTTGGCCGTCCATCAAATCACTAACTTGCCCAAAGTCCGTACTGTCGCCACACATTAATCGGTGTCGTCCTAGTTGATAAATTTCACCAAGCTTACTCACTGGAGGGTTTACCTCATCCACTTCAGGAGCGTCGTCCTCTTCACCACCATTACTGCCAGCACCCACTGAGTCGAGTAAGCGATTAATTTCGTCAGTCGTTTGACCGGTCAGGCTAAGTAGCTCGTCGCCATTTTCTAACTGGCTAATTTCAAACGTAATTTCAGCCAGCAAATCTAGATCGAACTGCCCTTGGATTCTATTGGCCGCAATGTTTGCTGCGTTCTCGGTTCCTTGATCCCAATCAACCTCACGATAGGCATATTGCTCATTCTCAAAAAATACATAACCAACAGCAACCGTGCCTTTTGAGTTTGGCGATTCCAGTCGTTCTGTAATTTGAACTGACTTGTCGCCGCCCATTCTTTTAAACGCTTCGATGCGTTGATGGCCACCAACGAGCTGGCCGGTCCGGCGATTAAACACGATGCCGGATAAGTCACCAAATCGCTTAATGCTATTCACCAAAGCTTCGTAATCGTGCTTACTAATTGTCCTTGGATTCTTTGGATTACCTTTTAGGTCGTTAATATTAATTTGATCCATTAACACATTCCCTCACTTTCACGCTAATTGTACTATATGAACAACTAATAGCACACTCCCCCGCTCCGCCCCTGAAGTCCCCCGATTTGCATGTTTATAGGGGTGGATTGCAAGAGTGTCAAACTTATGGCGGGGTAGGGGAGCGAACAGATGTTCGTATTGTTATAAAAAGTAAAACACCCCGACTTGCGAGAGATCGGGGTGCTTGTTTTTTTGTTTTTGTTGAGACGTTTTTTGTTTTTGGTGACGGCCACTACGCTCATCACTAACCCTAGTGTATACCGCACATTATAGTAATTGCAAACGTTTTTTTCAGGGGTTGTAGTGTACTGTGGATTGTATTCAGAACGCAGTAAGCCGGGCATAACTAGCCTTGCTCTGGGTACAAAATTTGTACAACTTGACGATTATGTGTATAAAAACTTAAGGACTTCGCGTTGCACGACAGCCGGCTCGTTCCAAAGCCGGACCGCCATTATGTGCATGACTCGCCAGCCACGTTGGTATAAGTATGAGTCCCGATCAAACGCTGCAACGATATCGCGGTGGTACTCTGCGCCATCAACCTCCAGACCCCATCCCACGTCATTACCAAAATCTATATAGTACTTGCCGACACGAACTTCCCGGCCAAACTTCTCGTCCCTCAGAAACTTACCAAGCGATAGAACAATTGCAAATCGGAACTTAGTCTTTGGGTGCTTGAGCCATTCGACTGTCACATACTTACCGCCCATGATTTCAATGAGCCTTAGCTCGGCCGGGCTTGGAAATAACAAACGATTTAACCGCCACCATGCGGATCGTGTTCTATAGTATCGTTTTACTATTGCGTCCATTGCTATAATTATGACATAAGCACAAGCATATATGTATTGTTGCTTCGCACCTTAGACGGGAGTAAATCCGAAAAACTTTGAACTCTTTTAGAACGTTTTAACTATAGTAAGTAATAATGCTTACTCTACTCTTCTTTGAAGCCCCAGGTTCCCCGTCGCCTGGGGTTTTACTTATCCACAGGAATCTGCGAATGAACCCTTAATGCCTATTTACACGTTTTGTATATATACATATAATGTAACTACATTAAACGTTAATAAGAGGGGGCTTCTCATGGCTAGCATGGTCATTAGATTATTGGCATGTAAAGTGCCGGGGTGCGGTAAACTAGTAATCCAGTGCGGGCACGGCCAGGGTCATAGTTATGTATGATCCAATAGCGGCTAATATAGCTGTCGGGATGGTTGCCGGAATACCTATATCATTCATATGCTTTGTGCTGTGGTTTGGTATAAGACGGAAATATAGGCACCCGGCATATCGTAACAATAAACATACTAATAGAATGGGAGGATTCAAATGGCAGAAGATGTTAATGAGGTGATACAGGCCGAAGCTACCACTGCAGTCAACCTGCAACAAGAAATTGAAGTTGCGCTTAAGATGCTTAAAGAGAAGCAGGACTACATTAACCAGACCTGGAAAAATGTAGAGCAACAGATGATTGAGAATGACATCAAATCAATTAAGGGTGAGTGGGGTTCGCTTACTATTGCCGAGCGGATCAGCTTTGACTACGATAAGACCGAATTGCCGAAAAAGTTTTACAAGGTAGTTGTTGACGACAAGAAGGTGGCCGACACTTATAAGCTTGAAGGTAAGGTGAAGGGCGCGACGCCAAAATGGAAAAAATACTTAACAAAGAGGATTAAATAATGTCTAAAGAATTACAAACATCTCAACCAAGCTCGGTAAAAGGTTTTATGGCTTTGCCGGCTACACAAAAGCGCGTCAACGAATTACTGGGCGATCGCTCTAGCCAATTCATGACCAGCGTAAGTTCTATGATTGGTGCCGATGATAAGCTTGCCAAGTGTGAGCCAGTGTCACTATTCATGGCATGTCTGACGGCTGCAGCACTCGATCTTCCTATTAACAAGAACCTTGGCTTCGCTCATATAATCCCTTACGAAAACAACCGGGCCGGTGTCGCTGAAGCACAGTTCCAGATGGGATGGAAGGGGTACGTTCAACTTGCGCAACGGACCGGCAAGTATAAGACCATTGCTGCAACTGCGGTATATGAAGGTCAGCTACTCGAAGAAGATCCACTAGAAGGCAACAGTTATGATTGGAAGGGCAAGACGAGCGACACAGTTATTGGCTATGTTGCAAAGTTCACGACTGTTAATGGTTTCAGCAAAGAAGTATACATGAGTATGGATGAGATGGTTGCGCATGCGAAGAAGTACTCTAAGGCCTATGCATATGATCTAAAACCAACCACCAAGTACAAGAACAGTCCTTGGTCAACTAACTTTAACGCGATGGCGCTTAAAACTGTCATTAAACAGCTTATATCAAAGTGGGGCGTTATGAGTGTTGAGCTTCAAAAAGCAGTAGAAGTAGACAGTGCTGTTGTTAAAGAAGATGGAACCCCATCGTACATAGACGGTGAATCGTCACTTGAAGGTGAAAAAGCCGATGACGAACAGAAGTCTGCTATAATTGCGGCCAACAGTGTGGACGGTGAACTAGTTGGCGCTGACGAAGATCTCGACACTGCGGTAGATCAGCTTAACTTAGGCGACGAGGGTATAAAGAAAAATGATAACCGTTCACGAAATAACCCAGGGCGATCCTGAATGGCATAATCTTAGGGCCGGCTTATACACCGGCTCTAATGCGCATAAGCTACTCGAACACGCCGGGAAAATAAAAATTATTAATGGTGAGCCACAATCTTACGCGCTAACAGAGCTAAGTAATTTTGGTGGTAACTTTTACACAAAGAGAGGGCATTTACTAGAAGATGAGGCTATTGAACTATATGAGCGAATTACTGCTCGATCTGTTGACCGACCGGGTTTTGTTACTAATACTCGCTATCCTATGTGTGGTTATAGCCCTGACGGTGTTGCTAACGACCGCACAATAGAGGTGAAGGCATTTAATGAAGATTCACACATGAAAATATATAATGGCAACATACCGCTAAAGGTTCAGGCGCAGTGTCATTTTGGCATGCTCATTTGCGGTAAAAAGATTTGTGACCTTGTAATTTATCACCCGAAACTTGAAGCAAAATATGCGCTAAAAATAATCCCGATTAGATATAACCCGCGTGTAGCCGGTAACTTCAAACGAATATTTAAAGAAATGGCGAGCGTATGAAGTGTGGATATTGTGGCATTGAGATAACCGACTACATGTACCAATACAAGTGGTTCCCGAAAGATAAAATAATGAAGCCTGTGCATAACTATCATTTAAGAACAATACGAAAGGAGAGCGATAATGCAGTACAAACCACCAAAAATAGAAGACATAGGGCTGAAGAATTACCTAAACCAGACGAAACACAAGCATAATGACTGCGGCTATGACGAGTTCGTTAAGCGTTATGAACTGAACGAACCAAAAACCGTTATGGCGCGGGCATTTAGCGTTGACCGCTTAACTATTAATAAGTGGATTGTAATTTACCTGAAGGAGATTAATTTTGAGTAAGCCGAAAACAAAAGAAATTGAAGTTAATGCAAAGGTGCTTGGCTGGGTTGAAAAAGTCCGTACCTTTATGCAGGATATTGAGTCGTTTAAGAACCGCATAGCAACAATAAAAGAGCAGCTTGTTGAAATGGCCGAAAACACAAACGAATTTACCGAAGTGCAGCGTTGCGAAGAAGCTTTAGCGGTGGCCCGCGAAAACCTGAAGCGCCGGCTTGCAAATATGGACGGCTATAACGACCTAAACGAAGAATTGGCAGACGAAAAAGAGTCACTTAAAACAGCAAACCAAAACTTGTCCGACTTCTTGCTTGGCTACTTTCACGAAACAGGCGAACGGCAAATTGAAATTTCGCCAAAAGACGCTCGCGAAGTTTTGCTTACCGGCAAGCTTGGCAAAGCTAAAAAGTTTCAAACTAATTTGTTTGGGGTAAAAAGAAATGGCTAAAATAGTTAACCTTGAACCAGCTGAAGTCAGGCACAGGAACTGTAGCTTACAATATTTAGGTAGGGATTATTCACTTGGAATTGCAACAAAAGCCTACTACTGTATCGACCATCAGGAAGCATTCAAAATAGTTATTGCCATTAAGAAATATTTTGCAAGCCAAGCTTAAGCATGCTACATTGCTCTTAACCTCACAAACAAAAAATAAAAAAGGGAGCGGGCACATGCGAAAGTTTATTGCTACTGTATTGGCAATGTTGGTTGGCGCTATTTTCGGTTTTGAAAATGGTATACTAGACCTTGAGAAAGGAATATAACCATGCGAGAAAAAATAATAGTGGGTATCGCATTAGTAGCCGTCTTTGTGCTCGGTATTCTAAGCGTTCGCGCTTGGGATCATTACAGGGTAAGCGAACGCGTTAAAACCCAGTATGTACAATACCAAAAAGAGCAGGAAGCCCAGCTAAAACAGCGTGCCGAACAAAAACGCCAAGCTGTTGAAAGGGCTGAAAAGCAACGGCTGCAAGAAGAATGCCAAGCCGGCGTTAAGGCCTACGAAGCACTCACGCCAGCCCAGCGAACTGGTAAAACAAAGCCGGTTTGCAACTTGCAACAGGTACAGTAAACGCAGCCCTTCGGGGCTGTTTTTCTTTCTATAGACATAAGGGTTATAATTCTGCTATGGACGAGGAAAAACAAAAATCGTACATTGACGCCATTACGGAGTTTGGCGGGCCAACGCGGCCTATTCATGTTACGCAGAACAACTGGGAAGAGGAAACCAGAAAACTAGAAGAAGATATTCGCCAAAGCGCAGCTTTTGAAGGTAAGCTTGAGGCTTACGTTACCGAATACAAACTGGTTATTCCGCATGAAATACGGCACCTGCTTGAATATGGCGGCGTTATAACCGTAAGCACTGAAAGCCATTTGCTATTATTTGGGCATAAACATTGGGCTCGGTATGCGCGTATTCTTTCAAAGCTGGTTGGCACGAGCCCGGTTCTTAATTCAGTAGCCCGGCATACCTTTGGTAATATGTACCGGTTCAATAAGCTTAATGATGACGGCAGCGTTGATATTCCAGCCGAACTGCTAGATTATGCTGAAATTACTAAAAAGGTTGCTATTATTGGCGTTGTATACCACGCCGAAATCCACAATCGGGAGCTATACTTTAAAAACGAAGGGAGGGCAGCAAAAGAAAGCTTGCTGGCACGTTTTAAAAAAATCCGCTTTAATTAACACTAAGCATAACAATTAATAAGGAGTAAATTATGCAGTTAGTAAAAACAGAATCGGGCGTAATTAATGTTGTTGAAGCACACAATGTAACCCGCGAAGAATTAGTCGCTATTGTTGAAAAGGCTGAAGCCTACGTTAAAGAGTCAAAAGAAAACCTAGCAAAATTTGATGAACTTGTAGGCAACGCACAAACCGAGCCAGCACCAACACCAGAACCAACTCCACAGCCTGAAGTAAACGCACCTGTCGAACAGCCAGTACAACCTGAAGCGCCGGTTGAAGAACCAAAGCCAGAACCGCAGCCGCAAGTTGAACAGCCTGCACCAGAGCCGGTTAGCGATGACACCGCACCAGTGATACAATAGTAAAAATAAACAAAAACAAAAATGATCACCTTAATAGCAAACGTGGCTGAATTTCTTATCGTAACGGTATTTTTTAAATATATCGTGCTTCGGTGGGTAGCTGAAAAACTAGCAAAGTATTTTCAGCGGTTTTTTGTGCGCACCGAAAGGGAAACAGCAATTTGGCTACACTACAGAAACAGGGCGCTTGGCATTGGGCATAAACATAAATCGCCCATAAAGTGCCGCGAAGGTTTATGTAGAATTGTTTAGTTAAAACAAACTCTCATTAATAGGCAGGTCAAAGTACCTGCTTATTATATTTTTGGCTTCTAATTCGCCAACGGCAAAAGTAGCAAAGTAGCCTTGCTTGCGGTAATCTTGAAGCACTTTTGCTTGCTTTTCTATATGCAGCGAAGCCCAGTCGCCCTTCTTGCGTATCTTATAGTCGCGCTCTATTATGCGCCCCTTGCTGTCTTTATAAACACGTAGAGCCCGGCCGTCCCGGCGCATTTTAAGCTCAGTGCCAGCAGCCTTTAATTCAATAAGTAGTGCATGGTAGCCCTTGCGGGCCGCAAATATCATAATGTCAGGTTCGCTTGGGCTGCTTTGTTGCCGGTTATGCGTAGCCTTTTCGTAAGCGCTAGAGAAACCGCCAGAAGCGGTATCACAGCGAAAATGCACGCCCGGCAGTGTTTCGCGTAGCCAATCGCAAATAGCGATCTGTTCTTTTTGTTCATGCTTAACCACCCGCGGCCGGTCTGTTTTGCGGGCGTCAAAGTATTTGCGCTGCCTTGAAGTGTAGCGCCTAGTTTGAACTGCGGGTGTTCCGAATATAGAGCCCATGGCCCTATTTAATCATAACTAGCTTATGCCTGAAATTCTGCAGGGGTTTCTGGTGGCTGAACTGGCGGCACTTGTGGCTGCACAGTTTCAAGCGGAACTTCTTTGACAGTTTCTTTGTCGCCAGCAGGAACAAGCCCAGCTGTAGTAACTCGCTCTTTGCGTTCGCGGTATGCTTTTGCGTCACGCAACAGCTGTGTAAGGTCTTTTATGCCAAGGTATTTAAAGTGGTAGGCAGCAAGCGCAGCGGTAACTACGGCCGTTGTTCGTGAGCCTAGTACACTAGGGTTCTGGCTAACAGCTGTGGTTAGGTATTGAATTGCAACCGTAACAAACGAAAGCGCGCCAAGCAAGAAGTTAATAACCTTTTCGCTTTGTAGGGCCAGCCACTTTTTAAGCAGCTGCAGAATAAGCGAAACGCCAAAACCAGCTAATACTGCCCAGTAGGTACCGGCAGGAACGTTATTTAATATTTCGGTGAGCATATCCATTGCTTACTCCTTATTTTTCTGTTTTCTTTTTAAACACATTGAAGAAATTAACAGCCCGAAGCAAAAAGCCTTCAACCTTGCCAACCACTGCAACAAGCTTTTCGCGGCTACTAAGGTTCTTGTATAGTTCCTTGGCTTCGTCTGCTAAGTCCATAGGCAAATCAAAAATCGAATCATCGTCTTCATCTTCAAGAAGCGGGCCAGTGTATTTATCGGGGTCTTGGCCGCTACTTAATGAAGCAACCGGTATGCCATACCACCAGTCATTATCTACGCTTTTTTGCGTTCGGACATACTTAACATCGTTTTTTTCAAACGTGCCAGCGCCAGTAACCTTTTGGCCCTTAACTAGCTGTAAGTCCATCTGAATACCAGCTTGATCTTTGACTACAATGCTATCAGTGGCAATATAAACTTTGTTGTCAGCCTTATACGTGGTCTTCCAGCCGGGTTTTGCAAGCACAAGGGTATCAGGGTCGGCTTTTGGTTTTTCTGGCTCAGGAGCGGGCTGTGTGACTGTAACAGGCACTTCTTTTGGTGGCTCTGGTGCGGGTACTGGTTGCGGGGCGGGCAATGGTGTCCGGTAAACCTTAACTATTTGGTTTGGCTGTAAACGTATATTTTGGCCTTCTGGCGCACCATTAAGCTTACTGAAGCGAAGCCATTCATCTGGCCGTTCAAAGCTTGCCTGTTGGTAGCCAGCTGCTTTAAGCACATGACTAATACCCCAGCCACTTTGTACGGTTATATTAACAATTTCTGGTTCTGGGCTTGGCTGCGGGGCCGGGGCTGGTGCAGAGGCCGGCGAACCAAGCGACTTTTTATAAACTTTATAGCTTACGCCAAGCTTAATGCTTTTTGTTCCGTTAAGCTGGCCAAAGCGCTCCCATTCAGCTGGGTTCCCAAATTCAGCTTGAGAATAGCCGGCGTCACGTAACAGGTGGCTAATGCCGTAGCCTGCTTGTGCCTTAACTACAACATAATCAACTTCGGGGGCTGGCGCTGGTGCTGGTGCGGGGGGTTTTACAGGCTGAACTGGTATTGGCGTATTGTTAGCATATTCAGCCCAGCCGGTTATAGGGCCATATACGCTGGACTTTTTAACTTGGCCGTCCCACGAATCAACTATAAAAACGGTTGAGCCTTCAATACGGTCAACTAAACAAAAATGCGTTCCAAAGCTGTTATTAGCCTTAATGCGCACAATACAGTTGCGGCTAGGAACAGCAGAGTTATTGCCCGAACGGCGAACTACAATATTCCCGTTATACGCGCTGATAGAGCCCCAGCCAAGGTCATCACGAATACCATCGTCGACATCGATATATATGCCACGATCGCGGAGTGCTGCGTTTAGCTGGATCGGGTCAATACCTTTACCAAATCGCTCTAGTAGATTACTGAATGAAGTTAGGAAACAGCCAATCTGATTAATCCTATACTTACCGTTGATGCCCTGTATTTCGTTATAGTTTTTTTGACCGTAAGCCATATATTTCCTTTACGTTAATATTATCATAACCGTTATAAATAGGCGCACTTCGCTCGCAAGATGCCAACACCTCTGTCGGTTGCAAGGTAAATATTAGTCATGCTTCCTGTGGTGGTGCGAATATTAAAGAAGTAATCGGTAGCCGAACTCAAGTCTTCATATCCTTGAGTGTGCATAGTGTGTGACAATATCGTATTTGAAGTGGCCTGACCGCTTGCAGTATATTGCTTATTGCTTTCTGAGTTATTGGCCGTCGATAGTGTTCCTGCTACCGTAACGTCACTACCGGAACCCCTATCGGCATAGAGCGTCATCTGATTGGACACTTCCCATGCTCCAACTGGTATGTTAATTTTTGCTTGGGCTATGTTATACCATACGTTAAGTGTTGGTGAACCCTGTGCTGTAATAGTCCTATAGTGAGACTCAACCGTCCATTTGTTCGCCTTGGATGGGAACCCGTATGGCGTCTTTTGCATGGAGTAACTTACCGTGCCAATTCCACCCGTCGTTGGCAGCGTCTCACCCTCTGGTACTTGAATTGTGTAGGTAGTATCAGTAGAAAACGTTTGAGCGGTAATTATCCCAAAGTTTGTAGTCCCGGCCGTAATGTTGGTGCCCGTGACAGAGTTAGTGAATGGGGTGTCTGTATTAGACGCTGTAGCCGAGTTTTGAGCAGTAAGATTGTTAGCGTTAGCAGATAAATCGTTACCATTCCCGTTAAAGGTATAGGCTGATACTAGGGAAGTTTCCGACCCCGTAAGGGTTTGATTCATTGATGCTTTGACGGTTGCTGCCGATAGAACTGAAGAGTAGATTGCTACTTGAGCAATTTTGCCGGGGAAAAATGCCCCCCCATTATATGACCCTATTTCTAGGTTGCCAGCCTGTACTAAAGCAGTCCCAGGCGAGGCTTGTGTGTACGATGAAGGCACAAGAACTCCATCAAAGTAAATAGTCGATGCGTTTCCTGACATATCTAAAGTTGCTGCAACATGAGTCCATTTATTTAATGGGAGGGACTGATAAGATTCACCATATTCATTAGGGGATGCTGCTGCGCCTATACCTTGAATGCGGATTTGCCCGTTACCAGTCATTTGCAGAATCCAGCCACTCGTACCGTTATAGCGACTCACAATACCAGAACCAGCATAGGAAGTAGGTTTCACCCATGCACTCACAGTAAAGTCGTCTGTAAAGGTCATACCTGAAGGAGACGACTTACTCCAATACTGGTTTGTTCCATTGAGTGATGTACATTGAGTTGGCGCAGCTACTGACCTCGGAAGTTTTAGTCGCATACCAACTGAAGTAATTCCTGTAGTGTTGACCCCCGATACAACAGCAGTGTAAGATCTGTTACCTAATGCGGTTATTGAAGTTAGAGAATGCCCAAAATCTTCCCATCCCTGCTGTGGCAAGTTGCCCTCAATCTCGTCAATTAAGGTTTGCACCTCAATATTCTTAGTTGTAGGTGTTCCACTTTTGTCTACGGTTGGAATAAGATCAGTTAGGTTGAGCGTTGTATCGGTTGAGAGTCCTGTAATTTTTGGCATTATGGTTATCCTTGTTTATATATTATGTTGGTGAACTTGGATTATCAATCGTTTGTTGTGCTAACAGCTCTTTTGTCATGCGTTCAATAGTTGGCGTTAGTCTTGGTGGCAATGCGCCAAGCTCAAGTGTTACATATGTTACATGGTAATCTCTTCGCACTATCATAAGTTGTAGCTGGTCTATAAAACTTCCAAATCCAGCAAAGCCAATCACCTTGCCGGGCGTAAGTAGTGTTATGTCCATATCCCTTGCAAGAACAGTTACAGTCGTTTGATTCTGCTCCTCTTGAAACTCTTCAAGAATACTCAATCCCATAGCGTCTGCCGTTTGTGGATGCGTGACCCTGTTATCAGTCTTTTGTTTTAATCGAAGTCCATAACGGGCAATGCTTGAACCGCTAGTATACTCGCTGTAGAGGTTCACCCCGCTCGTCTGGCCACCCGTAAATAGAACATCATTGACGACATTCTCGATCGATAAAGATAGATCAAGCGAACTAATATGATGCCCCTTTACTAGTGTAAAGTCTGGCGTTTCGGAAATATGCTTCATATCAAGTATTGAGGTTCCAGGATCGGCACGGTAGTAATAACCGCTCGGACACATATCCTTAACAGCCTTAATAACATCTAGTACGGTATTGGTGTTTAGATAATACTTTAGGCTTAGATCGGTTGCTTCAATACTATCTTCAGTATATGTAACCCGACCACCGCGCAAGTTATAGTCATCTATTGTCGGTGCAAGCATCTCTGTGACAGGCTCTTTTAAGAAGAAGCTAGCAGATGTTGATTTGTCTCCTGAGTATGTCTTAAACCATAGGTCGCCCGTATTTGCCGAGTACACGCCGCCACCGGACCCACCGCCATAGACTGCGGAATAAAGTGAGCCGGCTCCATAGACATTTGTTGATGATAAGCTGACGTATATACTTTGTCCTGACCCAACCGCAATCGTAAAGAAAAAGCTCGATCCATCATGAGAAGATGGGAATCCAAATAATACTTCCTCTGCGCCCGATGTGCTTACTGTTTTCGTTGTAGAGTCTATAGCGGTTCCATTGGCTGTATCGTAAAGCGTTACCGTAACATTAGCGCTGCCATTGAGCTTTAGTGCTACTGCCGCTATATTGGTTGATCCCACCGCGACAGACTGGCCGGCTCTGCTCCAGGCACCGCCGGAGCTATTAACGATATCAAACGAATCTTCGGTCAGTTGCGACTGATCAAGTGTGTAGTTTGCTGATGCACCTCTTGCAATGTAACTATTTAGATCAAGACCGTCACTGTAAGCGAGCATTTGTATACCACTAGAGTTACTTCCGTACCTGGCGGTTAATTTATTGACTTGGCCAGAGAACATTAACTTCCCGTTTGGGTAGTAGTAATTGTATTCGTATACTTGGACTCTGTTGCCGTTACGAATGAGCACGTCTTGGTCTGTCTGGTCGCCGGGCAAGAATACTGGTACTGCGCCTTCTGTAAGTAATGGTAGATCGTCCTCTGTTAGTATCGGATCACCAGCTTCAGTAAGAATTGGTTCTGTTGGCTGGCGACTAACATCAGGAAATACGGCAACATCTATGTTGATACTGCACCCGATATTATTTGCCTCTTCTTGCAATGCAAACTTAGATGTAACCTTTGGTAAGTTCCCAAGATAACGACCATCGTTGGTGAACATTTTATAAACATGCCGTATTGGTACATCGGCAGGAGCAACGGTAAAGTCATAGTGCCAGTAAACCGTTATCTGTACTGAGTCAATATTCGCGCTACCGCTACCGGATATATTCATCGCGCTTAATGTAACGCCAAACCCAGAGTTATTTATTTCGGCGACTGTCCACGTTGTCCCCCATAAATCTTCAGCTCCGCCGTAAGCTTTTACTTCATAAATAAACGGATAACCACTTGTCGTGGCTTTGTCGTCGCCGGTCGCAACTCCGCCCTTCATAAGTTTTACAACAGAGTCAACAGCCTGAATACCATATCGCTTAACCTCTACTAATATACCGTCAACAACGGCAGAATCTGGCAGATTAAATCCAAAGTTAGAGAGCAAAAGCTCGTTGCTTCTTAATCCACCGCTAGGCCATATGTTATCTGTCGTGGTATTGTCAGTTACTTTAGCGTTGTTAGGATTAGTCCATGCGACATCACTACCGCCGCCATCGGCTGCTGTACCGGGTAGAAATGGTCCGGAACTATAGTTAAGCGTTGGCATAATGGCACCTATAGATACAAAGCATAATAGTCCACATTAATGTCAAAGTTACGAGTTGCAAATCCGTCACCGTAAGTAAAGTCGTGGCTGCCGGGTTCAAACTCAGGAAATGCACCCATAAAATCAATTTCGGCGCCATTTAGCTTGACGGTTTTATTTACACAGTCGATTTCAATAACATCGTCATCGACAAAGCTTTGGCCGGTAATATTAATACTCTGGCCGGTGTCGTCATTACTAAACGATAAATGTCCGGTTCCGCCGGTGACGGTGTTGAGTGTAATCGTTATAACCGGCAATTGGTATGGCGCTGTGCCAATAAAAGTATGGCTGTCCGTGTATGATCCAAGGGTGCGTGCCGATGCACTTAGTGCGGAAGTACTGCTAGTTGCCTTGCCAAATGGGTTACTGCAAAAGAACTCAATATCGAAGTTAGCAAACGACAAGCCGTTTGGCCGGTCGATCGACATACTGTTTAGTGATGCAATGTACCGCCTTGTGCCACCTGCGTGGTCAATATCTAGATTCTTCTCTTTACCTCTGAAGTACGCCTTGAATGTATCAAGTTTTGAATCGAGATCGCTAATTGAGGTGCCAATAATCTTACCGCTTAGTTGTATCGTCCGGCTTGGGTAGTTAGGGTCCATTACGGTGCTACTGTTTGAAAACGCTAGCGAGAAGCGCTCCATCTCTTTTTCTGGCATAGAATCGTGGCCGGACATGTTGCTAATCAAGATTGATGCAGTTTGAAGATCATTGCCATCAAAAGAAACTTCTGTAGCCATTATGCACCCCCTCTAGCCGGCGTCATACCCATACTGCTGAGTAGCATGTCCTGATCAAGTTGCGCGAAGAACTCCTTGGCTGCTGATGCTGATCCAAGATATACATTGCCGATTTGTACGTCACGGTTATTTACTGTTCCGGCTTTTGGTAATCCAGTGCTTTGATCAACCATATTTTGAGGCACTACATATTCGCCCTTGTGAACAATACCGGCCACTTCGTGAACCCCACCGCGACCAGTAAACCCACCGGATGCAAATCCTGGTATTACATCTCTGACTCTTCCAAGTGGCCCGGGTATATCCCAGTTCCCAATCTTATCGCGTAATAGCGCACCAACGTTGCCAATTGAGCTTGCAATCAGGCCGGGGAGTTTAGAGATCCAGTCCCACGCCCGCACGAATGGACTTGTAATTGCGTTGTATACTCCCGAAAGGCGGTCACCAATCCAGCTTGCAATTCCACCGAATAATCCCACTATTTGATCGCGGTATTTCCATATTAAAGCAAAGGCAGATCCGACCGGGTTTACTAAGAACCCGACTATATACTGCCAGTTGTTCTTAATCCAATTTATACCCGTCATGAACGCGTTCTTTATACTTTCCCAGTGAGTTGCGATTAGGTATGCGACCGCACCAACGGCGGCTCCGATTGCTAGTATGGGCCATGTAGCCGCAATAGTTGCGACGGCGGCGGCGGCTGCTGCAGTTGCCCAACTGACAAAGGCTGCCACCAATACACCGCCAATCATACCTGCAACAATCGCCAGAACAATCCTGTGTTGGTTGAGGAATCCAAACACCTTGCCGAACGCGGTAAATAGAAAGCCAAGTACATTAACAAGGCCACCGACTACTGCGGTTACTGTCGGTATCATTTCTTGAATTTTAGGCATTGCGACCTCGGCTGCTTTCTTGATCTTATCGAATACACCGCCAGCCACAATATCGCCAGCCGGGCTTATACCAACAGCGGAGCGGAGCATCTGGCCAAAGCCATCCTTGATGTTAGATACAACACCGTTAAACGACTTGGATTGTTTCTCCATCATGCCGCCGAACTTCGAACCCTCGCCGGTAAGTGAATTGATCGCAGTTTCAACTTCTGGGAAGCCGACTTTGCCTTCCTCGACGAGTTTCTTAATCTCGCTTTGTGGTTTTTGCATTGTTGTCGCTAGCGCTTCAATAAGCGGTACACCGGCATTGGTAAACTGCAGTAAGTCTTGGCCCATAAGCCGGCCAGCAACTTTAACCTGACCAAATACGTTTGTTAGTTGACCAACAGGTACACCAAGTCCAGAAGCAAGGTCGCCTAGTTTTCGCATAGTTGGTAATAGATCGCTTTGTGCAAAACCAAAAGCAAGTAACTGTTTCGTACCGGCAACAACTTCAGGTAATTCAAATGGGGT
>Ga0075464_10000347_pt1 | contig 20116 bp, 20 predicted proteins | sample DEB19_08_DNA_5_FD_75068 | JGI IMG/M metagenome (GOLD analysis project Ga0075464, IMG submission 75068) | Aqueous microbial communities from the Delaware River and Bay under freshwater to marine salinity gradient to study organic matter... | ecosystem: Environmental > Aquatic > Marine > Coastal ...
CGCGCGATAGCGCGCGACTCAAAGAAGTTCTTCGTGAAGCAGTTGCGATTAGTGATGCACCGACGGTTATTCGTTTTCCAAAGGGAGCAGTCTCTGCAGATATTCCAGCCTTTGAGCGCCGTGACGGAATCGATGTGCTCTACCGCGGTGAGAGCGCAGATGTTCTCCTGATTAGCGTTGGTGCAATGGCCACCATGGCAGTGGAGGCAGCATCTCAGGCATACCGTGAAGGTGTGGGAGTCACTGTTATCGATCCGCGTTGGGTCAAGCCGCTACCGCAATCATTGATCACTATGGCAGATCGCTATAAGAGCGTTGTAGTTGTAGAAGATGGAATCGCACACGGTGGAATCGCAAGCGCGCTCTCTGAAATGTTTAGAAGTGCAGGACTGAATACCCCAATTCATTCAATTGGAGTACCACTGACCTTCATTGAACATTCAAAGCGCTCAGAGATTCTTAGCGACCTTGGAATGACTGCGCAGAATATCTCCCGCGAAATCGTGGAATGGTCTAGCTCTACTTTGAAGGCAGAGATGCCACTCCCGCAGGATGAAAACGAGAGCCGCAGACAGAATCGCTAATTCCTTCGCGATCTAAGAACGGCAAAATTCCACCTAAGTGCATTGGCCATCCAGCGCCCATCAACATGCAGAGATCAATTTCGGCAGGAGTTGAGACAACACCTTCATCGAGCATCATGCGCGCTTCTTCGGCCAAAGCTTTCAATGCACGTGAGCGAACTTGTTCGGCAGTTGATGGTGTATCGCCCTTATTAATAAGTGCAACAGCTGCAGGGTTTGCAACAACTGATCCATCTTCTGATTTGATGTAGAAAGTCTTTACGCCTGCTTTAACCATAGCTTGCATAGTGGGGGAGATGCGATAGCGCGGTCCGAGATTCTCATGAAGAGTTTCTGCAACGTGCAATCCCACTCCTGGTCCAACAAGGCCAAGCAGCTCGAAGGGAGACATTGGGAAACCAATAGAACGCATTGCATTATCTGCAACTTCAGGTGATGTTCCTTCATCTACGGCATCAGTGATCTCACCCATGAAGCGAGTAAGCAGACGATTAACCACAAATCCAGGTGCATCCTTGCAGATGATCATGGTCTTCTTAAGCTCCTTACCAATATTGACTGCAGTTGCAGTGGTTGCATCATCTGTCTTTGAGGTGCGAGCGATCTCAAGAAGAGGCATGATCGCAACAGGATTAAAGAAGTGGAATCCAACAACGCGCTCTGGATGTTCTAACCCTTCACCCATTCGCTCAACTGAGAGAGAAGAGGTGTTGGTTGCGAGAATACATTCAGGCGAAACGATTTTTTCAAGTTTCTTAAAGAGTTCTTGCTTGAGAGAGAGCTCTTCGAAGATTGCCTCGATAATGAAATCAGACCCTGCAAAGACGTTCTGATCGGCAGATCCTGAGATAAGAAGTGAGAGACGGCCGGCAGATTCTGCGCTCATGCGCTTCTTCTCAACTAGCTTTGCTAACTCATTCTTAACCCAAGCAACACCTTTATCGGCGCGCTCTTGATCAATATCTGTCATTACGACAGGACACTTCAAATTGCGTACAAGTAAGAGAGCGAGCTGGGAAGCCATAAGGCCAGCGCCTACAACGCCGACTTTTCCAACTTTACGAGCGAGAGCCGCCTTTGGAGCACCCTCAACTTTCTTACGCTTTTTTTGGATGAGATTAAACGCGTACAAAGATGCGCGAAGAGGATCCGACATTGTGAGATCGGCAAGCGTTTGATCTTCAGCATCAAAGCCAGCACCGCGAGAAGATGTGCGAGATGCTGCCATGAGTTCTAGCGCCTTCATCGGACTTGCAATCTCTGCACCACCAAATTTCTTAAGTGCAATCGCGCGACCCGCAGCAAGTGCTGAATCCCAGGCGGCATCCTTGCTGTGATCTGTGCGTTCGATCTTTTTTGAGCCGTTAAGAATTGAAGCAGCGAAGGCGATAGATCTTTCAAGGAAGTCGGCAGGTTCAAAGACGCTATCTACAACACCGAGGGCAAGTGCATCTTTGGCCTTCATCATCGTGTTGTTATTGAGAGCGTTAGCAATAATTACTTGGACAGCTTTCTCTGGACCAATGAGCATTGGCAAGATTGTTGCTCCACCCCATCCAGGTACAAGACCCAGGAAGACTTCAGGAAGTCCAGTAAATGCTGTTGCGGAGAGTGTGCGGTAGTTGCAGTGCAAGCCAACTTCTAATCCACCACCGAGTGCCAAACCATTGATGAAGGCAAATGTAGGAATTCCGCACTCATCTAGTCTGCGAAAAACATCGTGTCCAAGTTTTCCAATAGCAACCGCCTGGGAGCGCTCAGTCAGGAAAGAGAGAGCAGAGAGATCAGCACCTGCGGCAAAGATAAATGGCTTACCGGTAATTGCAATTGCAGTTGGCTTGCGTGAGATTGCCTCTGTGATCGCAGCATCGAGTGCCATCAGTGATTGAGGGCCAAATGTATTTGGGCGAGTGTGATCGTGTCCGTTATCTAGTGTGATCAGAGCGAGTGATCCTGTTGCGCCAAAGGCGGTGAGATCGACATCGCGAACGAGTGCGTGGGTGACTACTTCTTCAGGAGCACCTTCTGGAAGCGTAATAGTTGTCATGAGTTAAGCCTTCTTTCCAAAGTGTGGGTTCTCCCAGATAACGGTTCCGCCCATGCCAAGACCGATACACATGGTTGTGATTCCGTAACGGACATCAGGCTTTTCTTCAAAGGTGCGGGCAAGGTTGAGCATCAAGCGAATTCCTGAGGATGCCAGTGGGTGACCGACAGCAATCGCGCCACCGTATGGATTTACTCGAGGATCGTCATCTGCAATTCCAAAGTGATCCAGGAATGCCAGCACTTGAATTGCAAATGCTTCATTGACTTCAAAGGCACCGATATCAGAAATTGTTAAGCCAGCCTTCTTTAGAGCTTTAATTGTTGAAGGAACAGGTCCATAACCCATGACCTCTGGTTCTACACCGGCAAATGCGAATGTGACCATGCGCGCCTTAATAGATAGTCCCAATTCAAGAGCCTTTGCTTCACTGGCAAGAATTGCAGCAGTTGCACCATCGTTGAGGCCAGATGAATTACCTGCAGTGACACGACCTGCAGGGCGAAAGGGAGTCTTAAGCGTTGCTAGGCCTTCAAGAGTGGTTGTTGGGCGAGGTGGTTCATCGACAGTTGCAATTCCCCAACCAAGTTCTGCACTCCGTGCAGCCGTTGGGATGAGATCGCGTTGGATCTTTCCATCGGCATAGGCTTGAGCAGTTTTCATTTGGGATGCGAGTGCGAATTTATCGGCACGCTCTTTCGTTAGATGTGGGAAGCGATCGTGCAACCGTTCTGCTGTTGCACCCATGGCGAGCGCATCTTGTTCAACGATGCGCTCTGCAAGAAAACGAGGATTGGGATCTAGGCCATCACCAATTGGATGGTTTCCCATATGTTCAACTCCACCAGCAATTGCAATATCGTTTGCGCCCATCGCAATAGATGCAGCCAACGTTGTTACGGCAGTCATTGCGCCAGCGCACCAGCGATCAACTGAATATCCAGGAACTGTGTTGGGTAGACCTGCCAGCAACGAAGCGCTGCGACCAAGGTTCATGCCTTGATCACCGGTCTGTGTTGCAGCGGCGATAGCGACATCATCAATCTGATCGAGCGGAAGTTGTGGATTGCGCTCAAGGAGTCCGCGCATTGCTCGAACCATCAGATCATCTGCGCGAGTGCCAGCATAGAGCGAGCCAGCTTTTCCAAAGGGAGTGCGGACCGCGTCGACAAGAACTACAGATGCTGAGGTAGCCATTTTTCCAACTTTCGTGAAAGTGAAGTTGGCTCTAGGTTACTGGTCGGTAATACAAAAAGAAAGTGGCGCGCACGCTAATTAGGCAGCTGCTGGCACTCTCTTTTTCGACTCTTTATTGGAGAGATACGGGATCAATACTGCGATCAGGTAGCCGCTATAGAAGAGCCCTTGCAGCCATGAAGTGGTTGTATCAAATCCAACGGTGCCGCCCAAGAGTGAGGCAGCAAGTGACTCCTTAGGCATCCAGCCAGTGACATCCCAGATGAAAGCTTCAACGCCAGGCAACCAGCCCAGCTCTTGGAATTCATGTATTCCGTAAGAGAGAACTCCCGCTGCAACGATGATCAAGGCAACACCTGTGACCTTGAAGAAACTCGAGAGATTGATTTTTACTGCGCGGCGATAAAGGAGATAGCCAAGAACGACGGCCAGTGTCAGACCAAGAACGAGGCCGACTGTGGCAGAAGATGCTGCCCCGACTGTACGAAAGTTGGAATAGATAAAGAGAGCAGTTTCAAGACCTTCACGAGCAACTGCAAAGAAGGCTGTGACAGCGATAGTGAGAGGTCCGCCAAGGTGAGCTTTATCGACCTTGCCATGGAGCTCATCACGAAGTCCGCGAGCTGCTCGCTTCATCCAGAAGACCATCCAGGTCACAAGAGCGACTGCAATGACCGATGAAGTACCGGCGAAGATCTCTTCTCCGCGTTCGCTGAGCTGGGTTGATGAGTAACTTAAGAAAGCACCGAGACCAAAGCTCAGAGCCAGGGCCAACAAGACACCGCTCCAAATTGGCTTGAGGAGGTTGCTACGACCTGTTTTTACGACATAGGCAACGAGAATTCCAACAATGAGAGCGGCTTCGAGGCCTTCGCGCAGGGCGATGATGAAGGTGCTGAGCATGAGGCAAATCTAGAACCTCTTATCGAATTACGCAACTCTTTTGTTGCGTAATTCAACCCAAATCGGAGTTCTCTTGATCACCTTCTGGTTCGGGCTTCTCCAGAGGCTCCCGCTCAAGCAGGGCCGCCTCCAAAATGGGCGCTGCGATCTCGCATTGCCAGGGGCGGGCTCCGAGTTCGGTAAGGGCCACTGCCACCTTGCCAGAGGGATCACTCCAGCAGATGCGACGAACGTGTTCGGGGGAGATCATATTTTCAAGGGGGATAGAGAGCTCTTCTGCGCGAAGTAAAAGATTGTGACGGGCATGAGTGAGTGCGGCATAACGCAATGGGTACTTTTCTTTCCATACCTTCACAGGTGGCAGAGCATCACTTGCTGTTCGAGTCGGCGGGAGATCATCTTCTGCCAAAGCACGAGCCGCGGCAATTGCAGCTAACCATCGAGGGGCATGCTCTAACCAACGCGCTCGCAAACCAATGGGACGCAATATTTTTTCGAGGTGTTTTTTATTTTCAATGACCGCATCATCTGTAATCGCAAGTGCAATTGCAGAGATAGCTGCATCTGAGATAAGACGACCAGGTGAGACATCGAGCTCTTGTCCAAGTGCGAACCGTGATTCCCATAATGATTTAACAACTCCAAGCTGACGACGCTTTTTTATGTGATGCATTCCAGAAGTTCGGCGCCACGGATCTACACGAGGAGGGGAGGGAGGTGCAGCGAGAATGGCTGCAAATTCCTGCTCCGCCCAATGAGATTTATCGGCGGCCTCAAGGAGTGCGTCCACTTCATCACGTAGTTCGACAAGTAATTCAACATCTAACGCTGCGTAATTAAGCCAATCTTTTGGAAGTGGTCGAGTCGACCAATCAACTGCTGAATGTTCTTTAGCCAGCGAGACTCCAAGGAGAGATTCCAAAAGCGGGCCAAGACCTACGCGAGGTAGCCCTGCTAAACGTCCACCGAGTTCTGTATCAAAGAGTCGTACCGGGTTGATGCCAAGCTCGCGCAAGCAAGGTAGATCTTGCGTGCTGGCATGGAGAATTACTTCATCGGTAGCGAGAAGATCATTGAGTTCTGCAAATAGTCGATGGCCGGGACCAAATGGAATTGGATCAAGTAGATGTAAGCCACCACCATTGCGAGCAATTTGGATGAGATATGCGCGAGCGCTGAATTTATAGCCACTTGCCCGCTCTGCATCGAGGGCAAAGGGGCCGTTACCTCGAGCAAGTTCTACGATCGCAGCAGAAAATGCATCTTCTGTAGCAATTACTTCTGGCAGACCGGCGGATGGAACTAATAGTGGTGTCGGTACTTGTACTTCTTCTGTCATTTCAGTCAATTATTTACGAGGCTTTGTAATAGAGGCAACGCCATCTGCAATCGGTGGCAGGAATGAAATCTCGGCAATGAGATTGCACCATGCCATCACATGGTTAAGCAGTACCTGTCCGACATCTTGACCCTGCTCAAAAGTAGGAGTCCATGAAGCACGAATCTCGATCTCTGATTCATTATTGCGTGGCGAGAGTTTTCCAAAAGATGCGCTAGAAACACGAGTGACAGTCCCGGATGGTGCGCTATAGCCGCAACCAAAATTCTCCAAAGAAGTCAGAAGCCATGTCCAACCGACCTCCGGTAGAAGAGGATCTTCCTGCATTGCTGCATCGACATCAGCGCTCACAAAGGTGACACAACGAAATTCACCCTCCCACGTATCTTGGCCGCCTGGTTCATGCAAGAGAACAAATCTTCCTGTTGCTACATCATCTTCGGCATCACCAATGAGTCCGTTGGTGACGTCTGCTGTGAAGGCGAAAGAATATGTAGCTAATTTCTGCGGTGGCGGAACTTCCTCAAGGATAATTTCACTACGGGGAGTTGCGCTTCGAAGGACTTCAATCAGACGATTAAAGCCGGCTGTGTCCATTGCTTTATTCTAAATTGAGCATGCGCTCACATGCGGGAGGCAGGACCGCTTCTGCGCTATCTTCTGCTCCATGGCTGCCCTACTCGCACTTTTTTCCAGTGGACTCTGGGGAGCTGCTGATTATCACGCGGGAAATTTGAGTAAAAAATTTCCATCTACCGCGGTGCTCTCAGTTACACAGATAATTGGACTCATCTTCGGCATCATCCTTGCAACAGCGACAGGATCGTGGGACGCCAATGCATTGGGAAGTGATGGTTATCTGCTTCCTGGAATTGCAGCAGGATTCTGCGGATATATAGGTTTGATTTGTCTCTACCGCGCACTCGCAACAGGCCGCATGGGAGTTGTCTCGCCAATAAGCGCTATGAGCGCACTCGTCCCACTGCTCTACGCAATCTTCTTTCTTGATGAACGTTTTAGCATTCTTGTCACCATCGGAGTTGTCTTTGCCCTCCTTGGTGCATTTATGGCAAGCGGTCCAGAAGTTTCACAAGGGTTGCCACTCAAACCCGTTGTGCTAGCACTCGGTGCTGCAATTAGCTTTGGTGCATGTCTGGCATTTATGGCAGAAGGCTCACAATCAAGTGCGCTGATGACAATGGTTTCAATGCGTGCTGCTACATTATTGGTGAGCTTCACAGTTTTGATTCGCCTTCGCGGTACTGGCGGTATGGGTAAAGCTGATCTTCCACTTCTCATTTTCATCGGCGTTGCAGATTTCAGTGCAAATTTGATTTTAGGTGTTGCAACTACAAAGGGCCTAGTTTCACTTGCAAATGTTCTTGGAGCTCTCTACCCAATCATGACCGCACTCTTGGCATTTAAGTATCTTCACGAACGCCTACACAAAGTTCAATATGCTGGAATTATCAGCGCAGTTCTTGGCGTAGCTCTTATCGCCGCATTCCAATAAATTATTGACGTGTTGCAGTGTAGAAAGTCGTTTCACCCTCGGTCACATTTTCTACATGTGTGAAGTGTGAGAGCATTTTCTCAATATCTATTCGATCTTCTCCACCAGAAATCTGTGTGACGCTGAGCTCGAGACGATCAACTTCTCCGGAAGCAATCAGCTCATTGATAATCGATGCCCCTGCTTCTACCAAGATGGTGGGACCAAAGAGGCGCTTGGCTCGTTCTAAAGCTTCCGAGGCAGATGCATTCCACCAGTAAGCCTGGCGATTATCTGCCAGCGCGTTGATCATTGAAGTTGAGATCACCACGACTGGTACTGGAGTTTTGCGATAAGGCTCGGTGCGGGCTGTATTTCCGCCAATCAAAATTGCATCAACGTGGCGTCGACGCTCAAGGAATCGTGCGCGATCTAAAGTAGAGGTGACTCCGCGCGAGGAGCCATCTTTTGCGGTGCTTCCATCACTGCCTACAACTAGGGTTGCGATGACCTGTCCGATGCCTGCCGTAGCGCTCATGGCGGGAAGATTATCGCTAGCAAGGGAGAAATCTGGGTAGGTGCGGCCGAATTGATGCCGACATTGATTGGGATTGATGAGTTGGGATAGATCATTGTGGCGGGCTAGCCTTGGATATATGGGAGACGTTTCAAGAAGCAATCCGCGTATTCTCTGCATTACAAATGATTTTGGACCACGTGCTGGAGGTATCGAGACTTTTGTTATGGGTCTTATCGAACGGCTTCCGTTTGGAAGTGTAATTGTCTACACAAGTGCTCAAGAAGATAGCGCTCCGTATGACCTTAATTGGCTCCAAGAATTCGGCGTGGAAGTTGTCCGCGATAAGTCAAAGATTCTTCTACCGACTCCAGGAGTTGCATACTGCGTAAATGCACTTGTCCGCGAACGAAAGATTACGACAGCATTCTTTGGAGCTGCCGCGCCCCTTGGACTCTTATCAAAAGGTTTGCGCAGAGCGGGCATTAAAGAAATTGTTGCTCTCACACATGGTCACGAAGTCTGGTGGTCGAAGGTATTTCCATTCACATTAGCGATGAAGCGTATTTCTCGCCAGGTAGATCACCTCACCTATCTTGGAGAATTTACACGTCACGCCATTTCAAAGTCGGTGACGAAGAAGGCTGCGCAATCGATGGTCAAAATTGCACCCGGAATTGATACAGACCACTTTTCACCACAGGATGCTCGGGCACTTCGCAATGAATTGGGGTTGACTGACAAGAAAGTAATCGTGAGCGTCGGTCGACTAGTACATCGCAAAGGCCAGGATGCGTTGATTGAGGCGATGCCAGCGATAATCGAAAAAGTACCAGAGGCACATATCCTGATGATTGGTGAGGGCCCTTATCGGGGTTACTTAGAAACTCGAGCCAAGTCACTTGGGATCGAAGATAAAATTACGTTTATCGGCCGTATTCAGTATGCGGATTTGCCACGACACATCTGTGTGGGTGATCTCTTTGTTATGCCATCTCGATCACGATTAGCTGGCTTAGAAGTTGAAGGACTCGGAATTGTCTACCTGGAAGCAAGTGCATGTGGATTACCTGTTGTCGCAGGAGATTCAGGCGGTGCACCAGATGCCGTTCTTGAAGGAGAGACAGGATTGGTAGTTGATGGAACAAAGAAGGCAGATGTTGCTGCCGCGGTCGTGGAACTTCTCTTAGATCCAGATCGATCTAAGGCAATGGGCATTCGCGGTCGCCAATGGATCATTCAAGAGTGGCGTTGGGAAATCTGGTCGGCTCGTTTTGCAGAGCTACTTAAAGTAAACCCATAGTTTTGGCACGCGCTACCGCACTTCTTCGCGACCGAGTCTCTAATTTTCGATAGATAGTTGCACAGTGACTTTTGACTGTGGCATGAGAAATAAACATCTGGCTTGCGATCTCAGTCAGGCTTAATTCTCCTTCAAGATGTGTCAGAACCATTCGCTCGCGGGGCGATAGTAAATTTTGCGCTTTTGCACGTCCCAGAAGCGCAACTGTATGGCCGCTTATAAAGAGATCAGGCTGAGTAAGAACTGATCTGATGGCAGATATCAGGTGTTCGGCGCTCTCTGTTTTAGAGATAAATGCTTGCGCACCGGATTGAGATGCCGCAGAAACTAGATCGAGATCATCTTCTAGCGTGAGAACAATGATTGCAATTGTTGGGGAATTTTTTCGCGCCCAACTGATGATTTCAAGACCATTTCCATCGGGAAGATTGAGGTCGACGGTAATGACATCTGGATTATGGAGTGCAATCATGGCGATCGCTTCTTTGAGTGAACCAGCCTCGCCCACACAAATAAATCCTGCAGCAGTGAGCGATCTCTTTACGCCATCACGAACAAGAGGGTGATCATCAATCACGAGCACTGAAGTACTCACAGTGTGATCGTGATGGTGGTTCCGTCTTCCCGAGAGTCAATGTTGATTGATGCGCCGTGATTTTCCACGCGCTCAATACATCCCAAGATTCCGTAGCGCCCTAAAGTGGGAGCAGCCCCACCGCGACCATTATCAGAAACCTTCACCATGACTCCATCTTCACTTGAAGAAAGATGTAGGTGAATCTGGCTAGCCCCAGAATGGGTATGAGCGTTACGCAGTAGCTCTGGGATCACCCGAAGTAGAAGGTGGCGATCGGAATCTGCTAATTCAAGTTCTTCTGCTGCAATCTCGATACTAGGGGAGATTGCCAATACTGCTTCACGCAGCTGAGAATTGAAATCTTCCTTAGATCTGAGGTCATAAATTTCACCGCGCACTTTTTCGATCAGTTCAGATACTCGAAAGCGTATGGTGCGAACATCATTGCGAATTCCTGCAGGCGTTAGTGGTTCAGCTAGAACAATATCTAGTTGATAACCAAGTGCAACAAGGTCTTGCGCGATGCCATCATGAATCTCTTGCGCAATCTCGAGCTTGGGGGATTGCGCCATATGAATCAGCGCTCTCTAATCTTTGGTGTAGAGAGCGTCGATCTCGGCTGCATATTGTTGGGCAACAACATGGCGCTTAACTGAGAGCTTTGCAGTGAGCTGGCCACCGGCAATCGTGAAATCCTCGGTCAAGATAGAGAATTTACGGATAGATTCAGCCTTACTTACAGCCTTGTTGGCTTCATCTACCGCAGTCTGGATAACAGCCAGGAGATCTGGATCGTTTCGCAAGCTCTCGATCGTTGCGCCATCCTTCTTGTGAGCTGCAATCCACCCCTTGATCATTTCCGGATCAATGGTGACAAGGGCAGCAATAAATGGCTTGTTATCTCCGACGACCATGCACTGACTTACTAATGGATGAGAGCGTAGGCGATCTTCTAGAACTGCAGGAGCAACGTTCTTACCGCCAGCAGTTACGATCAATTCTTTCTTGCGACCAACGATATAGAGGAACCCGTTCTCATCAAGTCGACCAAGGTCACCTGATTTAAACCAGCGATCTCCTTCAAATACTTCACTATTTGCTTGATCGTTCTGCCAGTATCCACGCATAACGATTGGTCCCTTAATTAGAACCTCGCCATCTTCTGCAATTTTAATTGTTGTCCCTGGAATTGGACGCCCAACTGAACCAATCTCGATGTTGCCGGTGATATTTAAGGTTGCTCCGGCGGTAGTTTCAGTTAAACCGTAGCCTTCATAAATTGTGATTCCGGCACCGCGAAAGAAATGTCCAAGGCGTGCGCCTAGCGGAGCACCACCTGAAATCGCTGCTTCAACTGCGCCACCTAAGCTGGCGCGAATCTTTGAGTAGACAAGTTTGTCAAAGAGTCCATGCTTGATTGAGAGAAGCGGGTTAAATTTCTTGGCATCGATATTCTCGCTATATTCAACGGCAATCGCTGCAGCTTTTCTAAAGATCTTTCCCTTACCAGCAGCTTCAGCTTTAGCTTCTGCTCCGTTATAGACCTTCTCAAAGATTCGCGGAACTGCAAGAACGAAGGTTGGTTTAAATGATTGTAGATCAGGCAAGAGCCGACCGACTGGGTCGCTGCAATGTGCAAGATGAAGTCCTGCGGTAATTGCGCCAATTTGCACCATGCGACCAAAAACATGTGCAACTGGTAGAAATAGGAGCGTAGAGCCACCAGGCTTTAAGAATAGATCTGATGCTCCCTGTACAACGTTTCCACACTCAGAAAGGAAGTTTCCGTGGGTAAGTGAGACACCCTTTGGTTTACCTGTTGTTCCCGATGTGTAGATCAATGTAGCTAAAGTATCTGGGCTGAGTGAATTGCGGCGACGATCGATCTCATCATCACTGATCTGTGCTCCAGCACGAGCTAGTATCGAGAGCACATCATCAGTCATCGTCCATACATGTTTTGTATGTGAAGGAAGAACTGTTTGAGCAAGTTCGCGATGTGTTGGTGTCTCCACGATCAGACCAACAGCGCCGGAGTCACTTAAAATCCAGTCTACTTGTTCAGCAGAAGATGTTTCATAAATTGGAACAACACATCCACCGGCGAACCAGATTGCAAAATCTAAAATCGTCCATTCATAGCGGGTGCGAGCCATAATCGCCACACGATCACCGATGTTGATACCTGCTGCAACTAAACCTTTAGCTGTTGCTCGCACTTCTGCCTCGACTTCTCGAGCAGTGACTGTCTGCCATCCGTCACCAAGGGGACGAGACATGATGATTCGCTCTGGTTCAAACCACGCACGATGTGCAATAAGTTCGGTGAGGTTGCCCTCTGTGGCCGCAGGGACAAGAGGCTTAACTGAATATTCGCTCATGGGCAAACGCTATCGGGGGAATCACAAAAAAGGGAGATCCCAGAAAGAGATTTCTCGGGGTAGCCTTGGGCCATGAGCGATTCGAGTAGATCAACAATTATTATTGAAGCACCTATGAGCCAGGTAAGTGAGGTCCTTTTTGATCTTGAGAAGTACCCCGAATGGTCAGATTCCATAACAAAAGTCAAAGTTTCTGAACGCGATGATGCTGGACGCGTCACAGGAGCGACTCTGACTATTGCAGCCGGTGCACTTAAAGACGAGGTAAGCCTGTCCTATAACTGGGATGGCGCGCCGGAACGCCTGGAGTTCGAACTTGAAGATGCAAATATGCTCACCAAGATGGATGGGGCATACATTCTCAAAGATTTAGGTGATGAAACAGAAGTTACCTACGAACTTTCAGTTGGTGTATCAATGCCGATTCCTCAAATGATGGTTACAAAACAGGAGAAGACAACAATTGACCAAGCACTTGCTCAGCTTAAAGAGCACTGCGAAGGCTAATCCCACTAGTGAGCTACACAATTGGTATTGATGTCGGTGGAACTAAGGTCCTCGGCGGTGTCGTTGACGAATCTGGAAAGATTCTTATTGATGCACGACGCGACACTCCTCGCGAAGGCGGATCTGCCTTAACCCAAACTATCGCCGATGTTGCGCGAGAGTTGATGGCTTCATATTCAGTTGAATCAGTAGGAATCTCTGCTGCGGGTTTTGTCTCCTCAGATCGCAAGACGATGCTGGCAACTCCAAATATTGCAGGGTGGAACGGTGTAGATCTTGATGCACAATTAACTGCTCTGCTCGGTCTTCCAGTTGTGATTGAAAATGATGCTAACGCTGCGGCGTGGGGAGAAGCTGCTTTCGGTGCAGGACGTGGCCACGATCATCTTCTGATAGTCACCGTAGGTACAGGTATCGGTGGCGGAATCGTTGTAAATGGAAATCTTTATCGCGGAGGATTTGGAACTGCGGCAGAGATTGGACATATGCGCGTTGTTCCGGAAGGTCATCTCTGCGGATGCGGCGCGCGTGGATGTTTTGAACAATATGCAAGCGGAAGTGCGCTGATGCGCCATGCTCGCGAGGCGATTAGCGCAACACCTGAACTCGCACGAAATTTGCTCGCACTCGGCAACGGAACCCTTGATGGTCTGACCGGCAAACACATTACAGAGGCCGCTCAGAGCGGTGATCCGGTTGCGCTAGCCGCATTTAATACAACGGCACATTTTCTCGGTGCAGGTATTGCATCCTTATGCGTAATTTTGGATCCCACACGTGTCGTCATCGGTGGAGGTGTGGTTGAAGCGGGAGAGATTTTGCTTGCACCAACCCGTGAATCAATGACACGACATATGCCTTTTGCGGGTAAGCACCCTTATCCAGATATTGTCCCGGCAGAGCTTGGCAACGAGGCTGGGTTAGTCGGCGTTGCTGATCTAGCCCGTTTGTAGATCTACCTACTTTTCGCTGGGATAGATAAGACCGATCTGGCGACGAATCTCATCGAGTGAACCCATAATTTCAATACTCTCATCAGGAGTAAGAATTGGTGAATTCATCGCGCCAGAGCGAACTACGCGTTCGAACTCCTTCGCTTGTTCACGAAGGCCATGGCCCTTGTAGTCGGTGGGATATTCGGTAGTAGTGCCATCGTGCATGATGACGCGCATTGATGCTGGGTTATAAAAGGTGCGATCAATTTCAATCTTGCCCAATGTTCCGCAAATAGTTGCGCGACATGGCGTTGAGACCATCATATTTGAGGTAAGAATTGCTTGTGCGCCGCTCTTGTAATTAAAGATTGCGGTAGAGCTGGCATCAACACCTTTATCGGTAAAAGTTGCAGAAGAAGTAATTGAATCTGGTTTGCCTAAAACCATATGGGCAAATGAAATTGGATAGATTCCAAGATCAAGGAGCGCGCCTCCACCAAGTGATGGCTCCCAGTGGCGTGGATTCGCGTAATCTGAAAGTCGTTGTCCATGATCGGCTTCAACGGCCCAGATTTCACCGAGCACTCCGGATGCCAAAATATCGCGCACTCTATGCATATGTGGCAAGAATCGTGCCCACATTGCCTCCATGAGCGCAACGCCATTAGCGTCAGCTGCCGCTTTCATCTGACGCGCTTCTCCGGCATTAATTGTGAAAGGTTTCTCACATAAAACTGGCTTTCCGGCGTTGAGAGCTAGAACTGTATTGCTCACGTGATAAGGATGTGGTGTTGCAATATAAATAGCATCAAGCGTCGGATCGCTAACTAACTCTTCATAGCTACCGTAGGCAACACATCCAGGAAATTCAGTTGCAAAAGAGTCGGCGCTTTCTTTTGATCGCGATCCAACTGCTGCGACGATGTGATTATTAAAGTACGAGAGATCTCGTGCAAATGCTGTGGCGATCCCGCCGCTGGCGAGAATTCCCCAACGAAAATCAGTACTCATATTTGTGCTCCATCATCATCTAGGCCCGAATTATCCGAGCGAGGGTTATCTTTCCATCTCTTAAAGGCATTAACAGCATCTAAGAAGAATTTTTTTAAATTAAATTTTGCAGGAACCGGAGGAGTAAAGCGCTCTTCATCATTGCTTCTGTCTAACTCATCGAGATAGGTGCTGGGAGAACTCTGATCTAGTGATAATCCTGAGACGAGAGCGTTGAACTTCTGGTCAATGAGATCTTTCTCATCTTCACCGGGAGTCTGGGCGTCAAGGGGGCCAGATGTCATGCTTTATATTCGCATAAACTTCGCCAATTGAGTAGAAAAGGGGTTAAATTATGAGCATGAACAATCTGCCCTACGGCACTTTGCGCGCCTTCTTGACGCCTTTCCTGATGATCCTCTTTCGCCCCAAGGTGAAAGGTCTTCGCAATGTTCCTGCAACGGGACCTCTGATCATCGCATCAAACCATCTCTCATTTAGCGATTCCATATTTATGCCCCTCGTGGTTCCACGCAAGGTGACCTTTCTTGCAAAGAGCGAATACTTCACTTCCCCTGGGCCTAAAGGGCTATTGAAGAAGTTAACTTTTATCGCACTCGGTCAGGTTCCTGTCGACCGTTCCGGTGGACGCCGCAGTGAGGCGGCCTTGATTACTGGCCTACAAGTCTTATCTGAAGGAAAGTGTCTTGGGATTTATCCTGAGGGAACTCGTTCACCAGATGGTCGCCTATACAAAGGGCGCACGGGCATCGCACGTCTTGCCATTGAATCTGGCGCTCCGATAATTCCAGTTGCGATGTTTAATACCGAAAAGATCCAGCCCACCGGCCAGGTCATTCCAAATATTCAGCGAGTAGGCATGACATTCGGTGAACCGATGTACTTTGATGGAGACTCAACTGATCTGGCATATCTGCGCGTAGTGACAGATCAGATTATGAATCGAATTCAAGAGCTATCTGGTCAAGAGTACGTTGATCAGTACGCGGTTAAAGCCAAGAAACAAGGTAAGAGTAATTCAGAGGAAGAGTCCGAGTAACTAGCGCGATTCCAATTGCGCACGTTGGATCAGATAATTACAGGTCTGACACTCAGGACCAGCATCAGGGAATTCGCCTTCGATGACATCAATCAATTCAACAAGTAGCTCTTGGAATTTCTTGCTATCCCGTTCTACGGGGAGATAGTGCTGAGTAACGCCAAATCCATGTGCGCCATCTGCAGTCTCTGCGATGCCATTGAGCTTCCATACAAGTAGACCCATAGTAGATACTGGAAAAGGCTTTCCGCGATCTGGGTTTTCTAAGGCGTGGGCATATGCCTCCAACTGCGGTGCGTAGAAAGCACCATTGTCACGATCTGAATCAGAGACTTTGCAATCGATAATTCCAACAGTGCCATCTTCGTAATGAGCGAGCAGATCGTAGATGCCGAGAATTTTCCAGGTTGTCTGGCGTCCGCCAATGTTAAGAGGGGCTGACTTAACCCACTGTCCCCATTGCTTTACAACGCCAGCGGGTAGAGATGGATCTAGATCCTGCATCGATGCTCTACGAAAATGTTCTTCTTGCGCATCTGCTAATGGTTTTACTAGCGGAAACTGTCCCGGCATCGTCACCTTAAACCAATACTTAATCCAGAGACATCTCTTGCAGGTTGACAGACCAAAGGTGAGATCAGATGGCGCGATCGTATCTCTGGCTGGCTTTTCTGGACGTGCAATCTTCTGCTGGCTCATGATGCGATTAAATCACGAGCAGCAGTAGCGATGACGAGAATTCCTAGAATCATGATGACGATTCCTCCAATGGCGCGTAAAAGAATTAGGCGTTTAGCATCACTGGCTAGCCAATTGCGGGCCGTTCCGGCTAATAATCCCCACGTTGAATCAAGGAAGAATGCAACGATGGCGAAGATGACTCCCATAAGAACAAGTTGTTGCGAGATATGCCCCTGTTCTTTATCCACAAATGGAGGCAAGACCGCTGCAAAGAAGACGATACCTTTTGGATTGAGAGCACCCACCCAGAAACCATCGCGAATGCAATGCCACAAAGTTGGTTCAGAAGTTTCTATAGCTGCATTCATATCGGCGGCATGTGATGCGCGCTTTCGCCAAGCATCGATACCGAGGTAGAGGAGATAGAGGCCACCGCCCCATTGCACCGCTGCATAGAGAAGATCCGAGCGCGAGAGCAGTGGTCCAAAACCAAGAGCTACAACAACTGAGAGCGTGAGAGCACCGGATGCGTTTCCAAGAACAGTGAGTACGGCAACACGGCGACCCCATGAGATTGCCCTGGCGATAACAAAGAGAACACTCGGGCCAGGCGCTAAAACAATTACAACGGTTGCAATGAGATATTCACTGATACGAGCCGGAATGACAAATCCCAAGAATTCCATAGGTACATCATAGAGAGTTGAAAAAGCTAGGGCCCCGGATGTGATCCGAGGCCCTAGCTCTATTTACAGTAGAGAGATTACTTCCCGCGCGCTTTAGCGATGGCGTGAAGTACGTGGTAACCAATGACGGCAACCAGTGTTCCATTGACGATACCTGTAAAGGTGTAGTCACCCTTTGTCCATGAGTAATCAGCGATACCAATGATGATCGCTGATGCAACTACTAGGAGATTGATTGGATTGGAGAAATCTGAACGACCTTCAATCCAGATTCGTGCACCAAGAATTCCGATCATTCCAAAGAGCGCTGTACCTGCTCCGCCGAGAGCTCCCATAGGAGTTGCAGCAAGTACGGCACCAAACTTTGGTGAGAGTGAAAGCAGAATCGCTCCGACGCCAGCAACCCAATATGCAGCAGTTGAGTAGACACGGCTTGCAGCCATGACACCAATGTTCTCTGCATACGTTGTTGTTCCAGAACCGCCACCAGCGCCAGCGAGTGTGGTTGCAACGCCATCTGCCATAAGAGCATTACCCATCTGGCTATCGAGATCTTTTCCTGTCATTGAGGCAACGGCCTTAACGTGCCCGACGTTCTCTGCGATGAGCACGAGAACAACCGGCAAGAAGAGAATCATGATGCTGAATTTAAATGTGGGAGTTTCAAAGGCTGGAGCGGCTACCCACTTCGCTGCCTTGATTCCATCAGTGTTGACATAACCCATAGCTAATGCGGTGAGGTAACCAATGACAAGACCGAGGAAAATGCTGATGCGCCCGATCATTCCGCGTGAAAATGCGGTGAGCAATCCAATAGCGACCAAGGTGATGATTGCGATCATCGTTGCGTGAGGGTCAACAACTTTTCCACCAACAAGACCTTGGAAATTATTCTTAGCCGCTGGTGCAAGATTGAATCCGATCAACATTACGATTGCGCCTGTCACAACAGGTGGCATCAAGGTATTGATCCAGCCGATTCCTGCAGCACGCACTACAAGACCTACAAGAATTAATAGGACTCCGGTAAAGACGATGCCACCGAGAGCTCCTGCCATTCCGCCACCTTCTGCGCCCATGGCGGCAGAGATTGGTCCGAGGAAGGCAAAGGACGATCCGAGATAGCTCGGAACTTTGTTCTGGGTAATGATCAGGAAGAGGAGAGTGCCAACGCCAGAGAAGAAGAGGGTGGTGGTGGCGGGAAAGCCGGTAAGGATTGGCACGAGAAATGTTGCTCCGAACATGGCGGCGATATGCTGCAAGCCAAGACCGATGGTAAATGGCCAGCTCAGACGCTCATCAGGGGCGACAACTTCTCCCGATTTGATCGATGAGCCATCGCCATGGAGTTTCCATGTAAATAATGACACGTAGATTTCCTTCCTCTAAAGCCTTAAATACCGCCAAATGGCGCGGTAGGCCAGGATGACCAGTTAAAAGGGTAGAACTAACTCCTAGGCAACCCTCCAGTAGGCCTCGGCGAGTCGGAAAGTGCTCAGAGTTGCCTCGAGGGCATATTTCGGATTGAATAGCGTCCGATATATCGAATCGATATATAGTGCTCGATATATACCCAAGTCAGCCAGGAGGAAGTCATGCGCTCACGTGCAGAGTCGTTGGAGTTCGCACTCCTTGGCCTGCTCTCACAGAGCCCGCTCCACGGCTACGAGCTGCGCAAAAGAATTAGCGCAATCTTTGGTCCATTTCGGGCTCTCTCATTTTCAGTCCTCTACCCACAGCTACGCAGAATGCTTGAGGCGGGGCTTATTAAAGAGACCACTGGCGAGGCCGGATCTCGTCGTTCACGAATTGTCTACGCAATCACTAAGGCAGGAGATGATCGCTTTGTTGAACTTGCCGAGAGCGTGAACTCTGAGGCATGGGAAGACGATGGCTTTGAAATTCGCTTTGCATTCTTTAGTCCAACATCATCAAAGAACAGAATCAGAATTCTTGAAGGGCGTCACCGTCGACTTCAAGAGAAGGCAGAGATGCTTCGAGTAGAACTCGAGCGCTCGCCTTCAGGTATAGATAAATATCTAGAAGAGTGGCGCCGCCATTCGTTGGAATCGGCGATGCGAGAAGTTGCATGGCTTGAAGACATGATCAAAACCGAGAGGAAATAGAGTGAAAATCACAACAGGAAAAGGCGACATCCGCGTTGCCATCGTTGGAGTAGGAAACTGCGCCAACTCATTGGTTCAAGGTGTTACCTATTACAAGGATGCTGCTGCAGATCAAGAGATCCCAGGTCTCATGCATGCAACTGTCGGCGCCTACCACATCAGCAACGTCAAATTCGTAGCGGCTTTTGATGTTGATTCGAAGAAGGTCGGACTTGATCTTGCTGACGCAATTTGGGCGAGCGAGAACAACACAATTAAATTTAGCGATGTCGCAAAGACTGGCGTAGAAGTTCTCCGTGGAGTAACTCACGATGGACTTGGACGCTACTATCGCGAGACAATTACAGAATCAACAGCTGCAGCGGTAGATGTCGTTGCAGTCCTTAAGGAAGAGCAAGTAGATGTACTTATCTGCTACCTACCTGTGGGATCAGAGGTAGCTGCGAAGTTCTACGCACAGTGCGCTATTGATGCCGGGTGTGCTTTCGTAAATGCACTTCCAGTCTTTATCGCATCAGACCCAGTCTGGGCGAAGAAGTTTGAAGATGCCGGTCTACCAATCGTTGGCGATGACATCAAGAGCCAGGTCGGTGCAACAATTACTCACCGCATCATGGCTAAGTTGTTCCAAGATCGCGGCGTTCACTTAGATCGCACCTACCAGCTCAATGTTGGTGGAAATATGGACTTTAAGAACATGCTCGAGCGCGATCGCCTTGAGTCTAAGAAGATCTCAAAGACAAACTCTGTGACATCACAGCTTGATCATGACATGGGTGAGAAGAATGTTC
>Ga0075464_10000348_pt1 | contig 20087 bp, 18 predicted proteins | sample DEB19_08_DNA_5_FD_75068 | JGI IMG/M metagenome (GOLD analysis project Ga0075464, IMG submission 75068) | Aqueous microbial communities from the Delaware River and Bay under freshwater to marine salinity gradient to study organic matter... | ecosystem: Environmental > Aquatic > Marine > Coastal ...
ACCTGCCATGCATAAAAGCAAGGAGGACGTTGCTAAATTATTTGCGGAACATTTGGGTACTGATATTAATTTAACGCCGGAAGAATTAACATTGGTTGCAAGAAAAAATTTAAGAGAGAAATATACACAAGCTGAAATTGGAGTTACAGGTGCCAATTTTATTTTATCAGATATTGGAGGCATAGCATTGACAGAAAACGAAGGAAACGCAAGGCTTTCAGTTGCTTGGCCTAAAACACATATTGTAATAGTTGGTATCGAAAAAGTAATTCCTTCCATGACCGACTTAGGTTTGTTTTGGCCCTTGCTTGCCACTTTTGGAACAGGCCAACAAGTAACTGTTTACAATAGCATTATTACAGGTCCTAAACAAAAAGGGGAAACGGATGGTCCGGAAGAGATGTATGTTATTCTTTTGGACAATGGCCGCACAGAACTATTAGCAAATGCAAAAAGTAGAGAAGCACTTTATTGTATCAGATGTGGCGCTTGTTTAAATGCTTGCCCCGTTTATAAAAATATTGGAGGTCATGCTTATGACACCACGTATAGCGGTCCTATTGGAAGTGTTATAACACCTCATTTAAGGGGAATGCACGACTATCATCATTTAAGTGATGCTTCTAGTTTGTGTGGTAATTGCACCGAAGTTTGTCCTGTCAAAATTAATCTTCATGAATTATTATTGGAGAATAGAAGAGAAGCAGCTGTTGCAGGAGAAAATAGTTATGCAGAAAAATTTGCTTGGAAAATGTGGAAGCAAGCTTCTTTAAGTAGATTGATTATGAACCAAGGTAATGCTACCATTAAGAACTGGGTAATTAATAAAATGTTTAAGGGCTGGAGTAATCAAAGAGCTCCTTTGGAATTCCCTAAAAAAACATTCAACCAATTATATAAGGAGTCGCAAGTTAGAAAGTAATAATTTACATACCGTCTGCGTCGGAAATTGCTTCCACCGGATCTTTTTGTTTCTTCAAGCTATAGTTAACTAAGTAGACACCAATTAGTGTACATACTGTTCCAACAATACTATTCCATGTCATGTCTTCTTTTAAAAGTAAAGACCCTACCCATATTGCAACTATGGGATTAATATAAGCGTATAAGGAAGCAATGGCTGGTTGTAAGTGCTTCATAGTATATATGAAGGAAATGAATGCGAATACAGAGCCGCCAATAACCATGTATATTATTACACCCCATGAGATAGCTGGTATTTTATGTAATGGTATATAGTCCCCAGTGTATAAGGTAAATAGCCCCATAGTGATTGCACTAATTAACATTTGCCAACCAATGGAATAGTAAGCATTCAAGTCGATTTTGTTTCTAGAAATAATTATGGAACCCACACTCCAAGTGAGCATTGCGAACATGGAAAGCGCTACTCCAAATGCATAATGTGTTCCATGTACTTGCAAACTGTCTTTATAAAAAATAAATCCAATTCCAAGTAAGCCTAAGAATAATCCTATTAAAGTTTGCGGCGTAATTTTAATGGCTTTGAAATAGAATCGCTCAATAAGTACTACAGACAATGGATATAGCGCTGCTATCAATGCGGCTAAGCCACTCGTTATAAATTGCAGCCCATAGGTTGCGATACCGTTAGAAGAAACAAACATTAAAAACGCCATTGGGATTAGCCATAAAAATTGCTTTTTTGTTGGCAGGCCTTCTCCCCTAAGTAAAAAGAAACTTATATAAATACTGCCTCCTAAAAATTGTCGAATACTAGCTAGCTCAAAAGCTGGCATATGGGAAATTCCCATTTTACTTGCCACCCAAGTGGTTCCCCAGACAATGCTGGTAACACTAAGCGCTAAGTATGCTTTTTTTTGATTCGACATGAAGGGTTATATACTAGTTTAGTGCTTGAAATGTCTTAATCCGGTCATTACCATTGCTAAGTTATTGGCTACACAATATGCAATACTGTCCTTGTCTCTAACAGAACCGCCTGGCTGTATAAATGCTTCAATACCTTCTTCGTGTGCAATTTTAACACAATCATCAAAAGGGAAAAAAGCGTCCGACGCAAGTGCAGCACCTTTTAATTCAAAATTGAATTGTTTTGCTTTTTCAATGGCATGTCTTAGTGCGTCCACTCTTGAAGTTTGTCCGCAACCCTTACCCACTAGTTGTTTATTCTTAATAAGTGCAATGGCATTACTTTTTAAATGCTTACAAATAATATTTCCAAAAACCAGGTCTTCTTTTTCTGATTCGGTACATGGTCTTGCACCCACTTCATCCCAGTTCGTATAATTTCCTGTATCAAGACCTTGCTCCAATGTTCCATTTAAAATTGACTTTTGTTGCGTTGGCTTGAAACTAATACCGTCTTTGCTTTGTAATAAAATCCTATTTTTCTTAGCAGCTAAAATAGTCAAAGCTTCTGCATCAAAAGCTGGGGCAATTAAAACTTCAAAAAAGATTTCTTGAATAGCTTCTGCAGTTGCTTTGTCAATAGTGCCATTTGTTACTAAAACTCCGCCAAATGCACTTTCTGGGTCACCAGCTAATGCAGCATGCCAGCTTTCGTTAACAGTAGCTCTTTGTGCTACACCACAAACATTGGTATGCTTAATAATTGCAAAACTTGTTTTAGGTAATTCGCCAATTAATGCAATAGCAGCGTCCACGTCTACTAAATTATTATAAGACAATTCCTTGCCATTTAATTGTGTGAACCAGTTTTCTAAATTGCCATAAAAAGTAGCTATCTGATGTGGGTTCTCTCCGTATCTTAAAACTTTTCCTGTAGCAGGATTAAAGTAATTGCTTATTGCTATGTCATAATGCATTACAACTTCAAATGCCTTAGCAGCGAAAGCCTTGCGTTGTTCTATTGTGGTAGTTCCTTTTTGGTCAATCAATAATTGGTTTAATTTGCTATAGTCGTCTTTAGCAGACAATACCACTAAGTCGCGGAAATTTTTCGCAGCAGCTCTAATCATAGAAGGCCCGCCAATATCTATTTTTTCGATTATTAATTTTTCTTCGTCTGTAGTTCTTAATGTCTCCTCAAATGGGTACAAGTCAACTATTACTAAGTCTAATTCAGGGATTTTATATTGAGCCATTTCTTTTAAGTCTTGATCCTCGTAACGGCGACCTAAAATTCCTCCAAAAACAGAAGGGTGCAATGTTTTTACTCGACCACCTAATATGGAAGGATAGCCAGTAACTGATTCAACTGATACACAAGGAATTCCTAAGTCTTCTAAAAACTGCTGTGTTCCTCCAGTTGAGTAGATAGTGATACCTAACTGATGCAAGGTTCTTGCTAAAGGTTCTAAACCGTCTTTATAAAAGACAGAGATAAGGGCTGCTTGTATTTTCTTTTCCATATGCAAAGGTACACTCTTCTGAAATTTTCAAAAGAGCTCATTTTCCACAAAAATTAGGGAAGGCTGAATAACTTTAAGCAAATTTGAACGGTTGCTATTAAAATAGCCACAAATAAGATACTAGCTTGCTTTTTAAGGATCCATAAATAGATTAACAAAAGATAAACGTAATAAAGGCAAAGCCCCCATTTTGACATTTGGAACACGGGGGCCTCATAAGGTGATAATTGATAAACTAGACTTACGATATGATTCAGCCAGATCATATAAGCTTGTATTGCCTTTCCCAGTAGGATGGATAAATTAAAAAGTGATGGAGTTAACAGGAGCATTAATAATACATATAACAAGGCAGTACTTAATGGCACCATTATGAAATTACTTATTATGACCAATCCAGATACCTGATGGAAATGATATATTAATATGGGCAGTGTGGGAATTTGTGCTGCTATGGTGATGGATAAATTACTCCAACAAAAATTTAAAATTGGGTTGTCCATTTTATTTAAATCATACAGGAGCGGATAAAATAAATGAATGCCAATTACTGCAGCATAAGAAAGTTGTAATCCAATTTGATTAATAGAGGAGTGGTCAAATAATAATACAACTAGCAGGCCGGCGGCAATACTATTTAAGGTGTATTGATGTAAGTTGAACATTTGACCTGTTAAGTAAATGGTGAAAAACAAACTTGCCCTTATAATAGAGGGACTCGCAAATGCAACAAAAGTATATACCCATATACCTAACAATAGCATAAAAAATTCAAGCCATTTAAAAAATATTTTTTGGGGAAGCCATTTTGTAAATTGAGCTAAGTACTGGTAAATAATATCTAAATGCATGCCGCTAATAGCAATGATATGTATTATACCAAGTTGCGTATAGGCCTTAACAATAGACTTATCCATTTCGCCCTTTATTCCAATTAACATGGCCTGCGCAAAGGCATTAGACGCTTTATGGGGTATAGTGTTATTCAGTTTCTGAATTATACTGGATCTTATTGTTTTAATAAATGCTTCCGGGTAAGGAATAGACAAAAGGGAATATTGTTTAGTTAATATAGCCATTATCACACCCCATAAAATCAGGATTGTGTAAATTAAAAATCCATGTAGCCAGTTCGTATTTTTATTTGTCTGCAATAATAACAAGACTATAATAGTCATTAAAAAAAAGAAAATAGAAAGGTAATTGCTTTTGTAATTAATAGTATTTAAGAATGGGCTTGAAACTGCTGGCATTTGTTCCGCAATCAATGCGCCCGTCATTAATAAACAGGAAATAAATAACATGGGGTGCTCCGACTTCCAATGTTTGAATGATTTATCCATGCCAAAGGATATCCATAAAACAAGTACAATAAACTTCGGTTAATACTTAGGCGCCTATTAAAAAAATCACTAATTTTTTATGCAGTTCTGGTTTATTATTTTTCCAGTAATTAATGTCGGCAGTTTTAATAAATTCTGCTGGCCCAGTAATGTCCACTCCAATACAGACTCTAGTACTAGGATGACAGTTTTGAATAAGGGCTTCTAGCATTTGATTGTTTCTATATGGTGTTTCAATAAAGAGTTGCGTACAGCCTGTTTGTTTGGTATCTGCTTCTAAAGATTGAATTTTTTTCTTTCGCTCCGCTGCGTCAATAGGTAGGTATCCATGAAACTGGAATAATTGACCATTCATACCACTTGCCATTAAAGCCAATAAGATAGAGCTTGGACCAACATAGGGTTTTACCGTGTAGCCTTGCTGCTGTGCTGCTGCAACTAATAATTGTCCAGGGTCGGCAATACCCGCGCATCCCGCTTCCGATACAATACCAATATTCTTTCCTTCTTTTAATAATTGAGTGAATGCTTTTATTTGGGCATCTTCTACTTTATGAATGGGTTGCCATACATAATTATCAATGACCATTTCCTTCCAAATTTTCTTAAAATAGCGTCTGGTTGTTTTTTCATTCTCAACAAAAAAAGCATCACATTGCTGTATCCATTTTAACATATCTGCCGGAATGGCTTCCCATCCTTCTTCCTGTAATAACATGGGTAATAAGTATACTTTTCCTTTGCTCATTTATGCGTTGTCTTTAACTTCCTGTGTATTTAAATGTGCTGCAATTAACGCGTAAAATGGCGCTGTCATCCAGCCTATAATTGGAACCAAGTGAATTAGGTAAAACAGAATTCCATTTCCTATTGGCAAGCCCTTGTGCTCGCTAACATAGGCAGCTGATGCTACTTTACTTTGGTCTTCTGTCGCTAAGCCATAATCAAGCATTGCATATCCATAAAAATAGCATTCCATTAAAATGGTAAATATAGGAGTGAACCATCCAATTACTGGAAGGGAACAAAATAGCACAATTGGAATTAAGTAAACAGTCTGCCATAATAAATTAGTTAGGCTTAATCGAATAGCTCTAAATACTAATTTCCTGTAGGCCTTTGCTTTAAATACAAAAGGCTCGTTTTGTTGTATAGCAAACACTCTTAAATGCAGGTAGGAAAAGAAGGGGGCAAATAAAACCAACAATATAAATTTGAACAGGGCAAAATAAAACATAAGCAAAGTGAACCATAGCCAAAAGCTTCCCATGGTAATGAAAAAGCCTAGCCAATCACTATTCATACTGTCAACCCAGCTTTTTAATCCTGTTTTTAAAATTATCCATTCAATAAAAAAACTAGAGCTCTGACTAAAATAATTCATGCCAATTACAAAAAGAAAAGCATAAATAATACCAGGCACAATCATCCATCTCCATAGTTTATGTTGAAGTATAAACTGGTGTGCGCTAAAATAAGCACGAAAAGATAAGATGAGTTCTTTTAACACTATGATTGCATTTTAGTTCCATAAGCTAAATCCCCAGCGTCTCCAAGACCTGGAACAATATAGCTTTTGTCATTTAATACGTCGTCAATGTCGCCACACCAAATTGGAATATTTTTTCCCAATGCTGCTTCAACTGTTTCAATTCCCTTCTTGCTAGCAATGGCAACTGCAATATGAATTTCCTTTGGCTTTTGGGTTTTAGTAATTGCTTGAATTGTCTCTACTAACGAAGCACCTGTAGCTAACATAGGGTCTGCTAAAATTAAAATTCTATTATTTAAATCTGGACAGCTTAAATATTCAATACTAATTTCAAAGCTTCCGTCACTATGATGCTTACGGTAGGCGGATATAAATGCATTATCCGCTTTGTCAAAATAGTTCAACATGCCTTGGTGTAATGGTAAGCCTGCTCTTAATATAGTAGCTAAAACCGGCTGCTCTGCCAATACCTTTGAAGCATGAATTCCAAGTGGGGTAGTAATATTAACTATTTTACTAGCCATTTGCTTGCTCATTTCGTAAGCAATTACTTCCCCTATACGCTCTATATTTTTCCTGAAACGCATTCTGTCAGTTTGGACTGTAATGTCTCTTAATTCTGATATCCAATTACTTACCAAACTGTGGTTTTCGCTTAAATTATGAACCATGGTTTCCTATTTTTAATCAAAACTAAGTCTCTTAAAGCCAAATTTAAAATAATTTAAAATTGCTTCCGTCAAATAGCCCCTTGTCACTCAATTTCAAATGTGGAATTACCAATAATGCCATAAAGCTTAATGTCATAAAAGGCGATCCTAGCTTGCTTCCTAGGGCTTTTGCCATGATATCAATTTGAGTATAGTCTGCTGCAACTAAATAAGGGTCTTTGGTTGTCATAAGTCCTGCAACGGGTAAGCCCAAAACTTTCTCTATCTTTTCATTTACGCAACTTATTCCGCCTTGTTCTTTGATAACTAAATTAATTGCTTTTACAATAGCTTCGTCTGTAGCGCCTACTGCAATAATATTATGACTATCATGTGCTACGGTGGAAGCAATGGCGCCTTCTTTAAATCCAAAATTTTTAATAAATCCAATTTTAGGGGCAGCAGCATAATATCTATTGTATACTACTATTTTCAATAGGTCATTTTCAATGTCTGACACTAAATTACCGTCCTGCGTTTTTGGATCTAACCATAAGCAGTTGGTAATTAATTGCCCGTCTATGGCTTCAATGACTGGTATCTTATTTTCTTTATTTGGATAAGCTTGATTAGCCAAGACAATGTCTTTTTCTGCAATTAATGCAGCATCAAACTGATTTATTGCGCTTTCTTCAATAGGCGCAATGAATGACTTTCCATTTTCTGCAACCAATTCGCCATTTATATAAGTTTGAATTACCTCAAAAGAAATCAAATCCTTTAAAACAACCATATTGGCAGGGTCCCCAATTTTCAATTTACCTGTTGGTAATTTATAATGCTCAACAGGATTAATACAAGCGGTTCTTAATACATTAAATGGATCAATCCCTTTTGCTACTGCACGTGCACATAAACTATTAATATGGCCTTCTAATAAGCTGTCAGGATGCTTGTCGTCACTACATAGCATTACCATTTTAGGATGATCGTCAATTAATTCATAAAGTGCTTCAAAATTTTTTGCAGCACTTCCTTCTCTAATTAAAATTTTCATACCAAAAGACAATTTGTCAACTGCTTCTTCTATGGTAAAACATTCATGGTCGGTACTAATACCTGCCTGTATATATTTCATTGCATCTTCTCCTCTTAATCCTGGTGCGTGTCCGTCTACTGGTTTTCCTACTTTATGCGCTGCGTTAATTTTCTTCATCACTTCCGCGTCTTTAAATAAGACGCCTGGGAAGTTCATCATTTCACTTAAATAATAAATGTCCGGAGAGTTTAATAAATTCGCCACTTCCTCACTATTTATTGCAGCACCTGCTGTTTCAAATACAGTTGCTGGTACACAGCTTGGCGCACCAAAGAAAAAATGAAATGGAACTTTCTTCCCATTTTCAATCATATAATGTACTCCCTCTACGCCACAAACATTTGCAATTTCATGCGGGTCGCTAATAGTCCCTATGGTTCCATGAACAACTGCAAGTCTTGCAAAGGAGCTTGGAATTAACATACTACTTTCAATATGCACATGACTGTCTATAAATCCTGGAATTAAAAACTGTGCAGGAGCGTCTTCGCAGGCTTCTATTTGTTGAATTATTCCGTCTTGAATATGCAAAGCTGCTGGGAAAATACGCTTGCCAATAATGTCAACGTATTGCCCCTTTATAGTAAAGGACTTATTCATAATAGAAAAGTTATAAATTAAACCAATAGTTGAATTTAAAAATAAGTGCTCTGTTCTTATTTTTAAATAGAGGGTCGGTGAAATAGTTGTCGGTATACACTAAGTAAAAATCACTCATTGGTCTGTATCTATATTGTAAACGACTATTAACACTAAAATTATTTCCCTGTGTGTTGTATTGTACAAATGTGGTCCAAAATAATTGGGTATTAAAATTGTATTCCACTCTTGGCTGAATCAAAATTAAATCTGTACTTCCATAGGGCTTAGGTAATTCTATATGATTAAACTGAGTGCGTATTCCAAAATTCAAATGAGGTTGTTTGCGTAAATTAAATCCAGCTCCAAAACCTCTAACAGTTCCGTTATAAAATTGCCCTAAAGTGAATCCAACGCCATATCCAAATGGTTTTCTAAAATCCGACATATAACCAAGGTCCATTTGACTAAAGCTATACCTCATAGCAGGGATAGGGGTTGCGTCGGTAAATGAAACAGGGTATTTTAAATCTAAAGTAGTGCTTGAAGCTGTAAATTGAATTGAGCTTGTATTTTTATATTCGGACCTTGCAGAAAGTCTAGTATTCCCTTCGTTAAAACTATTATCTGGGTTCATCACTAAATCCTGATTGATGCCAATAGTCAATTTTCCAATTTTTCCCGAAGGGGGCATAGTTGTATAGGATAAGTCTGCAAATAAGCTTTTAAAACCTAATCGAATGGTGGTATCTCTTACTGCATCATAGTTGTTAATTCTTTGGACAAATCCCATGTCAGTATAATAATTCTTACCTACGTTATTTATTAAAGTTACATAACTCCAATGCCTTGAGTTGGTTGTAAATCCTGTTTCTACGTAGGCGTCTTCTTTATTAATTCCTTCTTTATAGGATTGATTATAATGTGTCCAAGAGCTAAAACTACCTTTTGCATTGGTATATTCATATGTTAAACCAGCATTGCGACCATAACGGTCTAATGGATTTTTTTTTGCTGCTGCTTCAGAAATAAAATTCTCTCTATTTAAGAAATAAGCTTTGATGGAAGACCTTGTAAATACACGTCTATGAATTGTAAAAGCGGAAAAATTTTCAGGAGAATAATCTCCCTGTCTTCCTGTTTGAATATTCATTGCTCCTATTCTAGTTTGCGGGTCTAAATTTCCGGAGAGTCTTGCACCAAATAAAATTGGAATTTTATTTCCGTCTTTATCTAATCCAATGGTTCTTGAATAAAATGGTCGTATTGGAGGAATACCAAAGTCTGAAAACAAGTCAGAATTTTCTAAAAAGAAGGTTCTTCTTTCAGGTAAGAAAATACTAAATCTGGTAAGGTTAGTTACCTGTTGATCTACTTCTACTTGTGAAAAATCCGGGTTAACAGTAAGGTCTAAATTTAAAGATGAGTTTACTGCTACTTTTGCATCAAATCCAGCGGTACCAGATGTTTGCAGTGTTTGTCCATTCTCTTTGTCCTCGTTCCCATTTCCTGTAATATAAGGTTGGAAAATGATATTGTTTTTACTTTTAGCCAAGTTTGTCGGAAAATGTAAAATGCCCATATACCCTAAGTCATAGGATTTAAAATTAGTAGGGACTTTTGTCCAAGCACTATACTCATTATGCTTTGCGTCAATCCTTAAAAAATTGATCCCCCATTGTTTTTGATTGGGATCAAATCTTAATGACTTAAGAGGAATAGCTACTTCTGCAATCCAATAGCTACCATAATCTTTTGTTGCGCTGGTCCATTTAGTATCCCAACTCCAACTTGGTTTTTCTATAAATGAATTGGAGAGTTGGTCTTCCGACTGTACGTTCAGTGCGCTCACCACAAAGAAAAAACCATTTGTCTTTTGGTTTAATGGGTCTAACATAATTGCAACACCATCTCCTCCATCATGTCCTACATCTCTTTTTAAACTTTTCACAACTGCATTACCGCTATCGTAAACTTTAAATCCAAAATATATATTTTTATCGTCGTAGGTAAGTCTTACTTCTGTTTTACGTTTTGCTTCACCAATGTCATTTGGATATTTTTTATTAAAATCTTTTGCTAACTCAGCAGTGCCCCAAACGGGCTCGTCTAAAATGCCATCAATTTTTATTTGCGAAGTTGTAGGCTGAATATGTAATTGAAAATTCTTTTGATACTCAGTTATTGCCTGAGCGTCTAATAAGCGGGGAGAAACTAACAATAGAAAAGCAAAAATAGCTGAAATGCGCATGTATGATATTTATCATGCAAATATCGAACAACTCAAGCAGAAAAAGGGCATAATGGGCTCAATTATGCACTATTAATTGACAAACGGCTATTGGGTTCAATGACAAACAGACTGAAAAATATAGATTAGTCCTTTAATAAATCTGGCCTTCTTTTTTTGGTCCTATCTAATGCCTGTTCTTGTCTCCATATATCTACTTTTTTGGGATCCCCAGTGAGTAAAACCGGAGGTACGGGGATTCCTCTAAATTCAGCGGGCCTTGAGTATACAGGAGGAGCTAATAAATTGTCTTGAAAAGAGTCGGTCAGCGCAGAAGTTTCGTCATTTAGTACACCTGGTATAATTCTGCCAACTGCGTCAATAATGACTGCTGCTGCTAATTCCCCTCCACTTAATACATAGTCGCCAATAGAAATTTCCTGAGTAACATATAAATCTCTAATTCTTTGATCTATGCCTTTATAGTGTCCACAAATAATTAATATCCTGTTTTTAAGTGACAAAGTATTCGCGTCTTTCTGTTCAAATGTTTTGCCGTCCGGCGTTACAAATATAATTTCGTCAAATTTTCCTTCCAATTGTAACTCGTCAATGGCATTGGCTAATGGCTCGCACATCATAACCATTCCTGCGCCGCCGCCATATTGGTAGTCGTCAATTTGACCATGTTTATTAATGGCCCATTTTCTTAACGAATGCGTTTTAATAGTCAATATTCCACGCTCCTGCGCCCTTTTCATAATACTATGTTCAAAAGGACTAGTTAATAGCTCTGGGACTGCAGATAAAATTTCGATGATCATATTACAACAAAGTTAATCCAAAAAATCGCCTAATTCACGTCTATCTTTTTTAGTTGGCCTTCCAATTTTGCTTAAGCGTTTTCCTGTTTGGAAAGTAGCAGCTACCTGTCTTACTCTTTCTAATTCTTCAATAGGAGTCAAGTCTTGATAAAAATTAACGGCTTCCGCATAAGCTAATCGATGGTCTAGCACTGCAGTAACTTGAATGGTCCAGTTTTTATGTTCTGTTCGAACATCATATTGGTCTCCCACTACCACATTTCTAGAAGCTTTTACAGACTCCCCTTTCATTTTCACACGCCCCTTGTCAATGGCTTCGGTAGCTTGACTCCTTGTTTTATATAGTCGAATTGACCACAAGTATTTATCAAGCCTCACTTTCTCTTTTATTGTTGCTACTGAATTTGCCATTGATTATTTTTTTTCAGCAAAGTATTGATGAAAATAAGGGATGGTTTCAATGCCTTTATAAAAATTGACAATATCATATTTCTCATTCGGACTATGCAAATTATCACTATCCAATCCAAAGCCCATAAATACAATCTTCAATCCTAATTCTTGTTCAAACAAAGCACAAATTGGAATACTTCCCCCACCTCTTACTGGAATTGGAGCTTTGCCAAATGTAGTTGTGATTGCTTTTGCTGCACTTTGATATTCATGTGAATCAATAGGTGTAATGTAAGGTTCGCCACCATGGTGCTCAAATGCATTTACAGTGATATTTGCTGGAGCAATTTTTTTGAAATGCTCCAATACCATTTCTGTAATTTTTGCAGAGGATTGGTTAGGTACTAAGCGACAAGATATTTTAGCAAATGCTTTTGAAGGCAATACCGTTTTCGCTCCTTCTCCAGTATAACCACCCCATATACCATTCACTTCTAATGTTGGACGAATACCTGTTCTTTCATTGGTACTATATCCTTTTTCGCCCCATTCTTCTTTAATACCTAAGTCTTCTTTGAATTCATTTAAGTCAAATGGAGCTTCTGCCATTTTTTCACGTTCTGCTTGGGTTGACTCAATTACGTCATCATAAAAACCTGGTATAGTAATATGATTGTTCTCGTCATGACAGGAAGCAATCATTTTAGACAAAATAGTAATTGGATTAGCAACGGCACCTCCATAAACGCCACTATGTAAGTCTCTATTAGGTCCTGTGATTTCTATTTCTATATAGCTTAATCCTCTCACTCCAATGTCTATAGAAGGATTGTCCATGCTAATCATAGCAGTGTCACTTATCAATATCACATCTGCTTTTAATAAATCATGGTGCGACTTTACAAAAGTGGCTAAATTAGGACTTCCAATTTCCTCTTCACCTTCTATAATAAATTTAATATTCGTTTTTAAGGTATTGGTTTTAGACATAATTTCTAATGCCTTTACATGCATGTAAAATTGACCTTTGTCGTCGCATGAACCACGTGCAAATATTTTTCCGTCAATGATTGTAGGATCAAATGGCGCGCTGTTCCAAAGCGCTAGTGGGTCGGCTGGTTGCACATCGTAATGCCCATAAACTAATACGGTTGGTAATGCAGGGTCTACTACTATTTCCCCATATACAATTGGATGACCTTCTGTTTCATAAATCTTAGTGGTAGTTGCACCGGCTTCTTGTAAAGACTTTTCTACTGCTTTTGCGCAAGTAATCATATCGTCATTATTTTCGCTCTTTGCACTTATGCTAGGAATACGTAACAATGCTAAAAGTTCTGCTAAAAATCTTTCTTTATTTGCTTCTTGATAGTCTTTCCACTCTTTCATAATCTTATTTTTATTGAACCCCTTTTTTAAAAGGATTGGTTTTTTAAATTGTTATATTTTTATAATTGATGTTTTAAATTCGACAAAACATTTTCTAAATTCCAGTTTAATTTTTGTTGAAAATTTGACTTTCTTTTTTCGCAACCTTCAATGGTACAAATAGGGCAACTAAAAGGCATACAGCCGTCTGTGTGCACAAAAAACTCAACACTATCTCCAAATTTATTTTGAATCAATTTGGTAAAATCGTCTACCGCAAAATGTGCTTCATTTACATTATAATACCAAGGCACAGTTAAGTGACAGTCAATATGCATTAATGCGCCATATTTTATTACTCTTAAATTATGTAAGTCAATCCAATTCGCATTACGCGTTTGATTAATCTCTTGAATAACTTCTTCCAACAACGCCATGTCGGCTTCGTCCATAATACCCGCTAAGGATTCTCTAATAATTTTATACCCATTATAAATAATCCACACCCCCATTATTATAGCTACAATAGCATCTATCCTGTTATAACCTGTAAGTAATACTAAGCCAATTCCAATTGCAATAGCGAAAGTGGTAAAGCTATCAATTAGCAAGTGCTGTCCACTTGAAACCAATGCTAATGACTTGTTTTTTCTGCCAATTTTTTTGGCAATAAAGCCTGCAATTAAATTAAGGATAGCAGTAGATAATAAAACCCAAATACCATTATCTAAATCGTGTAAAGTAGTAGGCTCAAAAAATGTAATTATGGATTCGTATAATATTATAAAGCCCGCTGTTATTATTAAACTCCCTTCAAAAGCAGCAGATATAAATTCAGCTTTCCCATGCCCATAAGGATGTTCCTTGTCTTTAGGCTTAGAAGCGACATATAAACTATATAAGCCAATAATACCAGCCAATACATTTACAATACTTTCCAACGCGTCCGACAATACAGACAAGGAATGGGTCATAAAATAAGCCACAAACTTGAGCACAAATAAAACAATGCTCAAACTAGTTACAAAAAATTGAATCTTTAAATTCTGCTTTGCTGATTGCACTTAGAAATTATTTTGAAGTAGTAGCTGCTGTGTATCTTTTTTGAACTAATTCCCAGTTTACTAAGTTCCACCAGTTATTAATATAGTCAGGTCTTTTGTTTTGATATTTTAAGTAGTAAGCATGCTCCCAAACATCAAGGCCTAAAATTGGGAAACCTTTTGTTTCCGCAATGTCCATTAAAGGATTGTCTTGATTCGGAGTAGAACATACGGCCAAACTGCCGTCGGTTTTTACTATTAACCAAGCCCAGCCACTTCCGAATCTTGCCTTAGCGGCGTCCGCAAAAGCAGTTTGAAAATTAGCATAAGACCCGAATTGTTTTTGGATAGCGTCTGCTACTGAACCAGATGGAGCTGTTGAAGGAGCTGGCTTCATTAATTGCCAGAATAATTCATGATTATAGTGACCGCCTGCATTGTTCCTCATTTTAACGGAGTACTTAGAAATATTTTTTATAAGGTCTGTCAAACTTGTGTTTGCTGTATCCACTTTTTCAGCTACAGTGGCATCTGCTAAATTCTTTGCGTAAGCGGCAGCATGTTTAGTGTAATGAATTTCCATAGTCATGGTATCAATAAAAGGCTCTAATGCATTGTATGCATAGGGGAGTGCTTGTTGTTGATATTCGGTAATAGAAAACGGAGCCAATTTACTTATCAAAGGAGTTGCTGCAATTGCAATGCCCGCTTTGCCAGAATTTTTTAAAAACTGACGACGATTTTGTGGTTGACTTGACATGGTATTATTTTTTAAAGTACTTTCTCAAAGTTACTTTAATTGGATGTAAAATACGGTAGTAAAATTCTTGATTGAATAGCTGAGAATCGCGCATGGCTTTATAGGTCAAAAATAATCCAATTGGTATTAATAGAAAGCTAGAAAGCCACATGCCTGCATATACATTCCACTGACCAGATTTAGCCAATTTCTCTCCAAAATTATTTAACAGAAAGAATACCACAAAAAAAGCGACTGCTAAGACAAGGGGAGTTCCTAGGCCACCTTTACGAATAATAGATCCTAATGGTGCTCCTATTAAGAATAGAACAATGCACGCAAATGATAATGTAAACTTGCGATGCCATTCAATAGCATGATAGGCGCTTGCCTGCAATTTGTCCTTATAATTAATTGCTAATACGTCTAGATTATTTATTATGGAAGTAAACTGATATCCCACATTCTCGATGGTACTAGATACTATAGAGTCTGGTATGATAACTTTAAAACTACTAATTTTTGGAGCTGCTACTTTGTCGAATACTTTACTACTGTCTTTGTATTGCAGGAAGCGTAAGTAAGGTCCAATTTCGGCTTTTGTTTTCTTAAGGTAAAATACTTCCGATCCTTTTAAGGAGTCCATTGCATGTTGAAGCTGTCTTACACTCAACATTTTAGGATCATAAATAACGTCGTTAGACTTATTCATTTGAAAGCTTTTTAAATCAAAAACCTTTTTGTATTCTTTAAAATGAAGTCTAGTAAATTCTGTACTGGAAGTAGCTCTTTGCCCCCTTTCTTGATAACGCCACCCATTAAACATAGTAAACTCTAAAAATTTCTTATTGGGTGAAACACGCATCACGCCCGACTCTGCCATAATCATATTGTCTTGCAATGCAAATCGTTTTTCAAAAATTACGATATTACGCATTACGCTATCATTCGCCTCCTTCTTTCCTAATTTAATAACATAGCCGTCTATTTTATCATAAAACACACCTTCTTTTAAGTCAATAGCAGGCTTTGAAACAATAATTTCATACTTCAATGTCGTGAGCTTCATTTGCGTAACAGGAATAATATTGTTAGCAAATAGAAAAGCGATACCAGACAAAACAATGGTTAAAAGGAATAGCGGTCTCATGAATCGAATGAGCGGAATGCCTGCCGCTTTAATGGCAATTAATTCAAAACTTTCGCCTAAGTTTCCAAAAGTCATGATGGACGAAAATAGTAAGGCTAAAGGAAGTGATAAAGTGACTGTACTTACTGCTACTAGTCCTATCAACTCCATAATAGTTAGAAAGTCTAAGCCCTTGCCAACTAAGTCGTCAATGTATAGCCAAAAGAATTGCATGGTCAGCACAAAAGTTGTAATAATAAGTGCTGCCAAAAAAGGACTTATAAAAGCCTTAAGAATTAGTATGTCTAATTTTTTGAACAAGTTTGTAGTACTAGCTACCTATGCGATAAAAAAGGTCTTTGATTTGATATTCCCAAAGTTGAGTTTGGTCTTTAATCTCATTCTTCTCGGCAAAGTCTTTAATAATCAAGATAGTTTGGTTAGAAATCTCGGTTTTCTCGATACGGAACTCAAAATATTCGTTTTTCTCGCTATGTAACCATCTGAAACGAATAAATTTATCTTCGTCTTGGTCCAATATTTCTGCTTTGTCTGGCACACCACCATTCCATGAAAAACTATATACGTTTTCCCACTCGTCTACTTTGTCTGCAAACCACTCTTGTAATCCTGAAGCCGTAGAAAGGAATTCAAATAATATATTAGGTGAACATCTTACTGGAAATTCAAGTGTAAATAATTGTTTCTTACTCATAAAATCATTGGCCTCTTATATAAGGTCCATTAGGTGCAATAATATTAAATAAATGAGAGGTTCCAAGTATTTTTTATACTTAAATAGTTAAGAAACTGTCAAGAAGCCAATTTGACTACTTAATTATGCATTTAAATAATTGACAATCAATATTTTATGCAAAAAATAATATTCCTAAAAATACATGAATTATATCTATTATATAGCTGATTATCAATAAGAATTGAAATCGTGAGACTCAATTTGATCCTGTATCTTTGCTGCCCTTAATGTTCAATCATGTTTAATACGCTTAGTGAAAAATTAGAATCGGCCTTCAAACACTTGAAAGGTCAAGCACGTATCAATGAATTAAATGTATCCAATACATTAAAAGACATTCGAAAGGCGCTTTTAGATGCCGACGTGAATTTTAAAATTGCCAAAGAATTTACCGACACCATCAAAGAAAAAGCGATTGGTGAAAAAGTAATCAATGCGATTAGTCCTGGTCAGTTAATGGTTAAAATAGTGCAGGACGAATTAACTGCATTAATGGGTTCAGAAGCTGCTCCTTTGGATCTTTCTAAAAATCCTACTATCATTTTAGTAGCCGGTTTGCAGGGTAGTGGTAAAACAACATTTTCTGGTAAGTTAGCTACTTATTTAAAAGCGCAAAAAAAATCTCCTTTATTAGTTGCTGCCGACATTTATCGCCCTGCAGCTATGGACCAATTAACGGTTTTAGCAGAACAAATTGGAGTGGATATATTTGTTGAAAGAGAAAATAAAGACGCAGTCTCTATTGCACAAAATGCAATTGCTTATGCAAAACAAAATAATAAAAATGTAATCATAATAGATACTGCCGGCCGTTTAGCAGTAGACGAAATGATGATGAATGAAGTTGCAAATATTAAGTCTGCAGTGCAACCTCAGGAAATACTATTCGTTGTAGACTCAATGACAGGGCAGGATGCAGTGAATACTGCAAAAACATTTAATGACAGATTAGATTTCACTGGAGTGGTGCTAACTAAATTAGATGGCGATACAAGAGGTGGTGCGGCTTTGTCAATTAAGTATACTGTAAATAAACCTATTAAGTTTATGAGCAGTGGGGAGAAGATGGATACTTTGGATATTTTTTATCCAGAACGTATGGCCCAAAGAATTTTAGGAATGGGTGATATTACTTCCTTGGTGGAAAAAGCACAAGCTCAATTTGATGAAGCAGCAGCTAAAAAATTAGAGAAAAAAATTAGAAAAAATCAGTTTGATTTTGAAGACTTTTTAACTCAAATTCAGCAGATCAAAAAAATGGGTAACATAAAAGATTTAATGGGCATGATTCCAGGAATGGGGAAGAGTTTAAAAGACGTGGAGATAAATGACGATTCTTTTAAAGGAGTGGAAGCCATTATTCAGTCTATGACTATTTTGGAAAGAAGAAATCCCGATTTATTGTCTCCAAGTAGAAAGCAAAGAATTGCAAAAGGTGCTGGAAAAGATATTGGTGAAATAAATGCTTTTATTAAGCAATTTGATCAAATGAAGCAGATGATGAAGACAATGAGCAATATGCCAATGGGAGGTAAAATGCCAGGACTTAGAAGATAATAATTGTAACTAATTGGTTATCAGTTAAAAATTTCGCAAAAATATTTTAAAGTTCTTGCAAGATTAAATGCTTTGACTTATCTTCGCACCCAGATAACAATATTTCTTAACGCCTATAAATTTCTATTTAACATGGCAGTAAAAATGAGACTACAACGTCACGGTAGTAAAAAAAGGCCTTTCTACTTTATAGTAGTGGCTGACGGACGCGCACCAAGAGATGGTAAATTCATCGAAAAGATTGGTACTTACAATCCCCTAACAGTTCCAGCGACAATCAGTTTAGATCGTCAAAAAGCGTTAGAGTGGTTAAACAAAGGAGCACAACCTACGGACACAGTTCACAGAATTTTGTCTTTCAAAGGTGTTCTTTATTTAAAACACTTGTTACGTGGAGTTAAATTAGGTTTATTTGATGACGCAACAGCAATGGCTAAGTTCCAAACTTGGTTCGCTGAGCATGAGTCAAATATCGCTAGCAAAACTGATGCACACAAGAAAGCACAAGCTGCTAAGAAAGTGTATGTTCCTATCGTAAAGAAAGTTGCTGAGCCAGTTGCGGAAGCACCTGCTGAAGTTGTAGCTGAAGTAGTAGCTGAAGAAGCTGCTCCTGAAGTTGTTGCCGAAGTTGCTGCGGAAGAAACACCAGCTGCTGAATAATCTTTACATAGATTAAAATAGCTTTAAAAGCCCCGGTTTCCTTTTGGAAGCTGGGGTTTTTTATTGATACAAGTTTTATAAGTTAACTTTGAGACATGAAAGATTTCATACATATTGGAAAAATTGTGGCGCCTCATGGTATCACTGGTCATATTATTTTAGAACATGCTTTGGGAAAACAAATCAATTTTAAAGGAGTAGACGCTTTATTTATTGAAAATGCAAAAGATAGTTTCATCCCCTATTTTATACAATCGGCATCTGCAAAAACAGACACGCTAACGCATGTTCAAATTGAGGGAATTAGTAATAGAGAAGCAACCACTATTTTAATGTCTAAAAAAGTATGGTTACCGCAGGAAGATTTCCAGAAGCTGGTAGAGAAGAATGCACCACTTGCTTTACTTGGTTATATGGTACAGGAAGCGGGTAAGGATTTAGGTATTATTAAAGAGGTGATTGAACAACCACATCAACTATTGGTTACCATTTTATATCAGGGGCAGGAAGCCTATATTCCATTGCATGAAGAAAGTTTAAAAGGGGTAAACCATGCTAAGAAAATCGTGACAGTAGAGCTCCCAGATGGATTACTTGAGCTTTATACAGAAGTATCTTAATTACTTACTCGACACCTATCTAGCATACTGGTATTCAATAGTATGCTTTTCAATTATGCTATTTTGAGTATTTTATAAATATTGGTAGTAAAAGTCTACTAAATTAGTAGGAAATATATACCTTTGATTAGAAATAAATAAAAACAGCATTATATGAGTTTAAGATTAGGGGATATTGCTCCCGACTTTAAAGCAAAAACAAGTATTGGCGATATTAGTTTTCACGAGTTTTTAGGAGATAGTTGGGG
>Ga0075464_10000349_pt1 | contig 20083 bp, 19 predicted proteins | sample DEB19_08_DNA_5_FD_75068 | JGI IMG/M metagenome (GOLD analysis project Ga0075464, IMG submission 75068) | Aqueous microbial communities from the Delaware River and Bay under freshwater to marine salinity gradient to study organic matter... | ecosystem: Environmental > Aquatic > Marine > Coastal ...
AAAACGTTTGAAAATAAAGAAAACATTCAGGTTGTTTGTATTTATCCTCATGAAGGCACAAGTGAAGTTCAAAAACTTCAGATGGTGACAACAGACGCCGAAAATGAAAAAGTACTCGGAATCATCGGAAATTTTGACGATGCACAGACTGCGCTTAAAGCTCTTTTAAAAGACGAGGATTTCAGAAACACGTTAAAAGAAAACAATATCAAACTTTCAGCCGCAAACAGCGTGAATTTCGGAAGAATTATTTTTCAGATTATTTATCATTTCTGGAGTTATTTAAAACTTGTGGAAAACGCTGAAATCGATATGATGGATAAAATCGACGTAATTATCCCAAGCGGAAACTTTGGAAACGCCCTTGGTGCATATTACGCTAAAAAAATGGGTCTTCCGATTGATAAAATAATAATCGCTTCAAACAAAAACAATATTTTATATGAGTTTATTAAATACGGTAAATACGATTTAAGAGATAAAAGTCTTATTCATACTATTTCACCTGCGATGGATATATTAAAATCAAGCAATGTTGAAAGGGTGCTTTTCGATAAGTTTGGAGAAGAGAGAACAAAAGAGCTTATGACTTCACTTGAAGAAAACGGTTATTTTGAGCTTACACCTGAAGAACACGAAAAAATAAAAAAAGACTTCTTGGCGGATTTCGCAACGGACGGAGAGTGTGAAGAAATTATCGCCAAGTATGCGAAAGAAGGCAATTACATAATGGATGCTCATACCGCTACGGCAATTAAAGCGTATGAGTACCTTAAAGAAAAAGGTGAAATTAACAATAAAGTGGTTGCATACTCTACTGCCGAGTGGACTAAATTTGCACCAAGTGTGTATGAAGCGCTTACAAAAGAAGATATTAATCGTGAAATAGCCGAACTTGAAGAAAAAACATTAAGCGACAAAGATGCAATTGTTTATATCGAAACGCATTATGAAGTAAAAGCGCCTGAGTGTATAAGAGAGCTGTTTGAAAAAGATATAAACGAAACAATTATCAACAAAGACGAAATAAAAGAAAAAATTATAGAGTTTATAAAAAGAGATTAATTTTTTTCCGGTTTAGATTTGATTAAATACTATATGTTATAATTGATGAAGTTCTATAAAAAGGAAATGAAATGACAATTAATAATACAGGAAACATGTTTACAAATCCTGCTCAGCATATTCCTGTAGGAAGCTCCCAAGGACCAAAAGATGGGAGTGGTCCTAAGGGTCAGCAGTTGCAACAGCAGCAAATCGATCAGGCGCAGCAAGAGCAGATGCAGCAGCAAAAAAGACTGCAAAACAGACTGCAGGAAAACAGACAAACGGAACTTCAGCAACAGCAGCAGCAACAGCAGCAAAATCAAAAACAGATTCAACAACAAGCCGCAATGGCGACGGGAATCGGGGCGAATTTAAACTTAATGGCGTAATTTGATTACAGTTATAGGTATTTATGTTTTTATTGTTTTAGGCTTTTTGTCTAAAAAGAAATTTAATGAAATAGACGGCAAAACACTTGTAATTCTTTCCACTTATTTTCTACAGCCTTTCCTTACCCTCTGGGGTATCATGCTCGTACCATTGAATTTTGATCTTATTATTTCTCCGGTGGCGTATCTTGCTGCGGTTTTTGCGAGTTTAATTTTTACGTTTATCCTTACATTTATACTACTTAAAGATAAAAAAGAAAAAATTATCGCTTCCCTTACACCGCTTATAGGAAATACCGGTAATTTGGGAATACCTCTTTCATATGCACTTTTTGGTGATATCGGGGCGAGTATAGCTACGATGGTTAACCTTGCGAATATATTTTTTATATACAGTTTCGGTATATTTTTCTTTGCAAGCGGGAAGTATGATTTTAAAGAAGCGTTTGCAAAGATACTAAAGATTCCCGTTATGTGGTTCGGGATCCTTGCACTGATAATTAATATTTCAGGTGTAACATTTAATAAAGATATTATGAAAATACTCCAAATGGGAGCTTTTGCTTCAATTGTGGTTCAGCTTTTGATATTCGGTATTTATGTTGCGGAGATTAAAACAAGAGAAGTTTCTTTGAAACTCACAAGTATAACGGTAATTAACAAATTTGCAGTATTCCCTGCAGTGGGGTTTTTGGTGTTAAAGCTTTTCGGATTAAATCCACTTTTTTTCAAAGCGGTAATGCTTGAAATTTTAACGCCTCTTGCCGTGACAAATGTAAATTTGGCTGCACTTTTTGATCTTTATCCAAGAAAAGTTGCGATGCTTGTAATTATTACTTCTTTATTATTTTTGGGTGTGATATTTTTTTTAATATAAAAATTAATGTATAATTAAAAATATATTAGAAGGGGAGGCAATGAAAAGATTTATAAAAAATATGTTTTTAATATTAATTGCCGTTTTTTTTATATCATGCAGCGAAAAGAAAGAGTTAAAAATAGCGGCAAATTCATGGATAGGGTATACCCCGTTATTTTATGCGGATGCAAAAGGCTGGCTAAAGAATGAAAATATAAAATTAATAAACACCGTTTCATTAGCTGAAAGTGTAGATTTATATAGAAATAATTTTATTGATGCGTTTGCCGCTACTCAGTATGAATATTCTTTGTTAAACAGAAATGATGTATATGCGATTATGCTGTTTGACAAATCAAATGGTGCCGATATGATAATGATAAATTTTCCTTTTAATAAAACAGATCAGTATAAAAATAAAATCGACGCTTTTATGGAAGTGAATTCAGTTAATTATTTATTGTTTGAGTATTTTATTAAATCGAATAATTTAAGTAAGAATATTTTTAATATCCATAATTTAGACCAAGGACAAATAGTAAAAAAAGAATACCATTCTCCGACGTTGATCGTAACGTACGCTCCATATGATGCGGAATTGAAAAAGCATAATTTTAAAATTATCGCATCGACAAAAAACTCCAAATCATTAATAGTTATCGATGCTCTTTTCAGTGACGCTGAAAATATCCAAAAGCATAAACAACAATTTATAAAATTAAAAAGTTTTACTTTAGAAGCGTTAAATCATCTTAAAAAAGACCCAAAAGAATTTTTTAATACTATTAAAGATTATCTGCCGGGATATACTTACGCTGATTTTGAAGCTGATTTGAATAATATCGAATGGATAGTCAATCCTGATGATAATATTAAGAAACTTTTAAAAATAATCAAATTGCCATATAAAGAGCTTAAATGAAAATTAAAAATTTTTTAATGCTTATAAATATGTTAATAGTGATTGTGTTTATAAGTATTTTTTATTTTATATACCTTCAACAGAAAAAGACACTTGTAAATATTATATCCGATGATATTTTTCAAACATTAAATAGTGTTTCTTACAGTTTCAGCAAAGCTATGAATAATAATTCCGATTATATGATTCTTAAACCGATTTTAGACAGAAAAAGTACGAGTGATTTTTTTGATGGCTTTATTCTTTCCACATCTAATGATGAAGTATTGTTTAAAAGCGGGAATATGAAATTAAAAATTCCTCAACCTCAAAAAATACAATTTAAATTAAATAATATTGACCTGCGGACTCTTCTTAATAAGGATGCGTATGTAATAAATATAAAATATTTTGATAAAAATAGATTTAAAACTATGAAGCTTTATCTTTTTCCGAATAAAGATTATTTAAAAAAGATTTTTACATATTTAAAAATAAAATATGTTTTGCTTTTCCTATTTACAATTATATTCGTATTTTTTTTCCTGAAGAGTATCTATAATGCAGTTATAGTTAAACCTCTTGTAAAACTGAAAAAATACGCCGACAGGGAAATTAATAAACCTAAAAAGTTTTTTATTTACGAATTTGATGATATTAAAGAAACACTTGCTCAAACATTTGCAACAATAAGAGAATATATTGAAAAATTAGAAATAAGTTCTATAACCGATTCACTAACAAGACTTAAGAACAGAAAATTTTTAAACGAATATTTGGTGAAATTAATTAGCGAAAATCAAAAGTTTGCGGTTGTTTTTATAGATATCGATAATTTTAAAGATATAAACGATTTTTTTGGTCATTCTGTAGGAGATGAAATTATTATTGAAATATCTTCGATTTTATCAAAGCATGTAAAAAATCATGAAATCGTAGCAAGAATCGGAGGGGACGAATTTGTACTGGTATTTCAAGAATATAATAATGAAGAAGATTTAAAAGAGAGGTTGGACTTACTTTTAAATAGTTTACATAGAACTTGGACTATACATAATCAAAACATCGGGACTACGGTAAGTATAGGTGTGGCTGAATTTCCAAAAACGGCAAAAAGTGTTGAAGAATTATTAAAGTTTGCAGATATTGCACTTTATGAAGCTAAAAAAATGGGTAAAAACAAATATGTAATTTTTGATGAAAATCTGAAAAATAAAATCAATAAAGAAATACAGATTAAAACAACTATGAACCAAGCGTTGGTAAATAATGAGTTCAAACTCTTTTATCAACCTAAATTTGATAAAAATAAAAATATAATAGGATGTGAAGCTTTAATAAGATGGATAAGAGACGGTCAAATAATTTCCCCATTGGATTTTATACCTATTGCCGAAAAAAGCGGATTTATTATTCAACTTGGAAATTGGATAATGGAAGAAGTTGCCAAAGTTCAGCAGGAATGGTTAAATAAAGGTATAAAACTTGAAATTTCTTTTAATGTTTCTGCCGTACAATTTAGAAATGAAAAATTTGTTAACGATTTAAAAGAAATATTTAAAAAATCGCAAAGAAATCTAATAGAAATGGAAATAACGGAATCGGTTTTCATTCAGGAAAAAGATAAAGCAAAAACTATTATAAATGAGATAAGAGATTACGGAATTAGAATCAGTCTTGATGATTTCGGTACGGGTTACTCATCCTTATCATTTTTAAGAGAATTTGAAATAGACGTGTTAAAAATAGATAAATCTTTTGTGGATGAAATATATAGTGAAGAGGGTAAAGTGTACGTTCAAACTATATTAAATATGGCGGAGAACTTACATTTGGAAACTATAGCCGAAGGTGTGGAAACCGAAGAGCAGTTTAATATTCTAAAATCTTTGGGATGTAAATATTTTCAGGGATATCTCTTTTCAAAACCTCTTCCTAAAGAAGAATTTGAAAAATTTGTACTTTCATATTCTTAAGTATGTTTTAATTAAACCAAAATATTCGTGTATGGCCTTATATGAATGATAAAAATTTCCTGCATTTGGGAAAATATCCCAAAATGTATATTCATTGTCATAATAAAATCCAACTGGTTTCGGAATGATTTGGAATCCAAAATTATTAAAAATCATTATGGCTCTTTTCATGTGATATGCGCTTGTAACCAAATAAATTTTTTTGGAAAGATTTAATTTTTCAAATAATTTCGCAGTATATTTTGCGTTTTGAAACGTATTTAACGAACGGTTTTCATAGAAAGTTTCAATATCGCAATTACATGTTTTTAATATCATATCTATATCTTTTTTTATATTTTCGGCTTCTTTTATATTTTGTATACCGCCACCTGTAAATATATATGGCAGACTTTCTTGTTTTGCTATTAAAAGTCCGTAAACCTCACGTTTAAACGCATCAGGCATCGCTTTTAAAACATCACGTGAATTGGTGCCGCCTCCCAAAACAACTACTGCACTTGGTGTAATCGTATCCGATTTATAGCCGTGTTCAAGCGGATATAAAAGTGCGTTTGCTACGAATTTTGTAGATATGGCCCATAGTAACACTGCTGCAGAAAAAAAGACAATTTTAGCCTTTTTTGCAAAAATTGCAGCTAAAAAAAGTATAATTACAAAAATTCCTGGCGGCAGTAAAATATAGGTAAATAGTTTAGAAATTATAAACATAGAATGCCTTTTTTATAATTATATTAAAATTGATGCAGTTATTAATATATTGGGTTTAATATAAAAATAAAAGACTTATAACAAATACACTAAAGGAAATATATGAATATTCTTATTACTGGGGCAAGCAGAGGAATAGGGAGAGAACTTGTTAATAGATTCGATAACGGAATCAATAAAATATATGCAGTTGCAAGGAATGTTGAAGGGTTAGAAGGTATGGATAATATAATTCCCGTAAGTCTTGATCTTGCGGATATTCAGAGTGTGAGGGAGTATTTTAAAAATCTGGACGTTAAATTTGATATCGTTATAGCAAATGCCGCAATTTCCCTGCCGCATTCGCCTTCATTTACGCCGTTTGAGGATTTTAAAAAGACGTTTGATGTTAATTTTTTAAGTATTCACGCAATGCTTGAAGGTGTGGTGTCTAAAATGGAAAAAGGCAAAATCGTACTTATTTCGTCTCTCGCATCACTTGTGGGGGCTCCGAGTTCAATGCCATACAGTGCAAGCAAAAGGGCTCTTAACTCATATGCTCAGTCACTAAGAAATCTGCTTGCACCGGATATTAAGGTTATAAATATCCTGCCCGGTTTTATTAAAACTGATATGACAGATAAGAATGATTTTTATATGCCGTTTTTGATGGATTTAAAAAGCGGGGTTGACAGAATCATGTATGCGATAGAAAGCAATAAAAAAGAGTATGCATTTCCTAAAAGGTTTTATTACTTAATTAAACTCTTTAACCTGTTGCCTCTTTCAATTCAGGACAAATTATTGCAAAAAGTATCAAAATAAGATATATTAAGAAAAAATGTTTGGAGTTTGAAAATATGCAGAAAACCAGCGTATGTACGTACTGCGGAGTAGGGTGTGAGATAGACGCCAAAGTAACCGACGGCAAGATTGAAAAAATTTTGCCTGTAAAAGAGGGAAAATCAAGCGGAGGAGAGCTTTGTATAAAAGGAAAATACGGGTTTGATTTTTTAAATGAAAGAATCGACACTCATCTTGTAAGTTATGAATTTATTGAAAAAAATAAAGACAAATTCCCGTTTGAGCTTTCAATCAGGCTTGCAAATCTGTACGAATACGACGAAAAGTTTTACCGCTCTCCTTATTCTCTCGCACTTGATCTTGCGGCGTGGAAAATAAAAGAGATTTTAAATGAATATACTCCGAACCACATCGCCTGTATAGGAGGTGCGAGGACAAGCATAGAGAGTGCGTGGCTTTTCCAGCATTTTGCAAGAAATATTCTAAAAACTCCAAACGTCGACAACTGCGCAAGGATCTGCCACTCTCCGAGTCTGTCCGGACTTAAGATGAGTATAGGCGAGGGTGCGAGCAGTGTGGAGTTTGACGAGCTTTTTAAAGCAGACGTTATATTTATAATCGGTTCCAACACTACTCAGGCGCATCCTATGGTGGCAAGCAGAATAATTAAAGCCAAAAGAAGGGGTGCTAAGGTAATCGTAGCGGACGTGCGTGAAATTCCTATTATGAAGTTTGCGGATATCAGTGTAATACTTCCGTTTGAATCGAATTTATTGTTTTTAAACGCAATTGCAAGGGAAATGATTGAAAAAGATCTGATAAATAAAGATTTTATCGAAAGCAGATGTGTAAAATATGATGAGTATAAAGAAAACATAATAAAACATCCCGATTCAAAAGAGTATTTTGAAAAACTCAGAGGCTTTGAGCATATTAGAGGGCAGATTGAAGAAATCGCAAATTTAATATCTAAAAACAAAACAATTTTCGCCTGGGGACTCGGGGTAACCGAGCATATCGACGGTACCGAAGCGGTAAACGCCATCAGCAATCTTGCGATGCTTAGCGGTAATTTCGGCGAAGGATGCGGAGTACTGCCACTTAGGGGCCAAAACAACGTTCAGGGTGCATGCGATGTGGGGTGTCTTCCTTACTACGGGCCTGATTATACTATTCCTGAGAAGATAGGGCTTATGACTCCCGATGTGATGGATCATCTGATAGACGGCAGAATAAAAGCGATTATCAATATGGGTGAAGATATACTTCATGTACATCCTAATCTAAATAAAATCAAAAAAGCGTTTGAAAATCTTGAATTTTTAATGGTTATGGAAGTTATGAGAAACGAAATAACCGAAAAGGCGGATATAGTTTTCGGTGTAAAAAGCGCATATGAAAAAACAGGCGTATACGTAAACGCCGAAAGAAGACTTCATTTAAGCACTCCTTTGGTGGAATGCGATATGCCTGATGACTGGGAAATATTGGCTGAGATATCAAAAAGACTCGGGAGTGAGCTTGAATTTAAAACAAGTGAAGATGTGTTTGAAAGCTGCAAAAAAGAGGTTGAGAGATTTAAAGGTGCGACATATGAGAGACTTAGAAAAAAATCTCTTTGCTGGCCGGTGAGAGTTGACGGCAGCGACTCTCCGGTACTTCACACCGAATCATTCAGTACACCTGACGGGAAAGGGCATTTTCATTATCATCCGTACCATTTAAGAGGAGAAGTAAAAGACCTGCTTGAAAACAAAAGAAGATGGTACCTGAACACCGGGCGTGAGCTTCCACAGTACAACAATGCCGCGCAGACAAAACCGAGTGGGAAACTGACCAAAAAATACGGTGAGGATATTTTACTTGTAAACGAAATACATAAAAATGAAATAAGCGAATTTGTAAAACTGCGTTCAAAATACGGGGAATCAAATGTTTTAAAGGTGAAATTTACTAAAACCGTAAGACCTTTTACGCTATATACGACGTTTCATTTTGCAAAGAGCAACATAAACGCGCTTTTCGGTGACGAACACGACCATAAGGTTAAAACCGCGAGATTTAAAAGTGTGGAGGTTGAGGTAATAAATGCAGATAATAACTCTTGAGGAATTTTTAAAACAAAAATTTGATTATGTACTTGATGCGAGAAGTCCGAGGGAGTTTGAAGAGTCGCATATCCCAGGAAGTGAGAACTTTTATGTTTTAAACAACGAACAGCACGCTTATATCGGAAATCTGTATACAAACCATTCAAAATTTCATGCAAAAAAAGAAGCAGTAAGTTTTATGCTTGAGAATATATCCGCCCAGCTTAAAAGCTTTGACGCCAAACCAGGAAGCAGAATTCTTGTGTACTGTGCGAGGGGAGGTAAAAGGTCTACGGCTTTATATACGATTCTTTCACAATTGGATTATAGGGTTTATAAACTCGAAGGCGGGTATAAGGCTTACAGAAAGTGGGTGGTCGATTATCTTCAAAACTTTCCACATAAAAAGTTTGCCGTTTTAAGAGGAAACAGCGGATGTGGGAAAAGTGAACTTTTAGAACATCTGCACCCGTCTTTAGATCTTGAAAAACTTGCAAACCATTTCGGCAGTAATTTCGGATATAAAGGCGCACAGCCAAGCCAAAAGCAGTTTGAAAACGAAGTAGCGGACATTTTAATTAAAACCGACCCGGAAAAAACCATATATATAGAAGCGGAAAGCCCAAAAATAGGATCGTTGTATATCCCGAAACTTCTTCACAAAAGAATGCAAGAAGGCATACAGATAGAAGTAACTGCGGATCTTAACGACAGGGTCAAAAGAATAATAAACTATTACGGGGATATTGACGATACAGGGTTTATAAACACGCTTGATAAAATAAAACCTTTTATTTCAACGACAATATATGAAGAACTTAAAAGTTACTTTTTAAATGGTGATATTCAAAAAGTAGCCGAAATGCTGCTTACGGAATATTATGATAAAAAATACAGAAAAAAACCAGCCGATTTTGTAGTTAAAAACGACGATTTGAAAAAATGCGCCCGTGAAATAGAATCATTTGTTGCATCTGTTGTTAAGCCATCTGATACTTAAAAACACTATAACCGAAAATATTATCATCAAAGCCGCCACAGGAGCCGAATAATTAAGCCCGAAATTTATAAACCTGTCATAAATAAGTACCGGCGCTATCATAGGATGATAAGCTATAATTACCACGGCTCCGAATTCCCCAAGTCCTCTTGCCCACATCATCAGCATTCCATTTATTATGTCTTTTTTTGCATTCGGGATTACGATTTTCATAAATGTCTCAAACTGACTCGCACCTAAAGAACGTGAAATGTTTTCAAGTTTAACGTCTACGTTTTTAAAGCCTTCTTTTGCGGAGTTTATGAGATAAGGGGCTGAGAGGAACATCATAGCAGCCATAATTCCCGTAGTCGAATCTATAAATCCGAGTCCTACCGATTCTAAAAAACCCTGGATGTTTTGGCTTCCGAATGTCATCAGAAGCGCAATACCGGCAGCCGTGTGAGGCACCATGGTGGGAATGTCTATCAGACTCTCAAGCAGGCTTTTTCCAAAAAACTCATACCTGGCTATTAGATACGCAAGGGGAAGGCCTGTAAAAAGTACGAAAAGCGTGGCAAGAAAAGAAACTTTCATAGTAAGAAAAATAGAGTTAATAACTTCCGTATCTTTTAGTGTTTGCATATATGAATCAAATCCGACTCCCAATATCAGTTTTAATAAAGGTAGGGTTAAAAAAAGTACGATAACCGCTGCTAAAAATACGAAAATCCTTTTCATGCCAAACCTTTTTTAAATTTTTTATTTTCCATTTTTCATTATCCCTATATAAACACTACATCTTTTTTATTAAAACATATGTAGATCTTTTCACCTTTATTGATTGAAAGTTCTTCAAACCTTCTTTTTGGTGTTTTAATAAAAAACTGAAACTCTTTTACGTTTACGAATATTTTATAATGATCCGTTATTCCCATAATTTCATCAATAATCCCTTCAAAACAGTAATCACTCTTCAGAGGGGTTTTGGTAGTAGTAATCTGATTCGGGTCTATTGAGAAATATTTATGCGAATTTTCAAATCCCAAAAGTGAAATTTCAAAAAGGTTTTTAAAGCCCAAAAATCTTGCCACTTCAATGGAATTCGGGTTTTTAAGCACGCTTTTGGCTTCACCGCTCTGCAGCAGGGTGCCTTTTAGGATAATTCCGAGTCTGTCGGCAAGGTATGATGCTTCTCTAAAGTTGTGCGTAACGTGAATAACCGAGAGGTTGTATCTTTCGGGCAGTTCTTTTAGATTTTTCATAATCTCATTTCTCATAGTAGGATCCACCGCGCTTAGAGGCTCGTCAAGAAGTAAAAGTTTTGGCTGTGAATAAACGGCCCGTGCGAGGGCGATTCTTTGTTTTTCACCGCCGCTTAGATGCTGAATGTTTCTTTTTAAGATTTTTTCAATCTGTAAAAATTTTACTAAATCATTAAAAAGCTCTTCGTTTTTTTTGTGGTATTTTTCGGAAAAACGGATATTTTGTTCTGCGTTTAAATGCGGAAAGAGTGCAAAGTCCTGATATAAAAATCCGAAATTTCTCTTCTCAGGAGGCAGGTTTGTAATTTCTTTACCTTCAAAATAGATTTCCCCTTCAATTGTCTCAAATCCGGCTATACTTTCAAGAAGAAGAGTCTTGCCACTTCCGGTTTTTCCAAGCAGGACAAAATATTCGTTTTTATCTACATCCAAAGAGAGGATGTTGAGTTTGAATTTTTCTTTTTTTAAAAACAGATCTTTTATTTCAAGGAGTTTATTTTGCATTTTCCGTCCATTTTCCGTTTATAACGGGAGGATTAATTACACCCTGGCCGTTTTTTTTCATAATTGTCTGACCTTCGGGTGAAAGTACGAAGCTTACAAAGAGTTCGGCTCCTTTTTTATTAGGTGCGTTTTTAATAACGGTAATGCCGTATACCATAGGGGCGCCTTTTTTTACGATAAAGCTGCCAGGTTTTTTGCCCGTAACTTTAAAACTGACCTGTTTGTAATAATCGGCGTATTTTTTGCTTTTAAGGCTAATCTCTGGGGGAAGTTCTATGTATTTGAGACCGTGCTGCTCGGCTACGGATTTGTAAATAAAAAGATAATCGTACGCACCGGCTTCCAAAAGTCCCAAAAGATCGGTTTCTTTCGGTCTTACTATTACTTTTTTTGTGTTTTCTTCACCGCTGCTGTAGTAATCCCCATATCCTAAGAGTTTATTGTAAAAATCGGGTTTTTTGTAATAAATACCGGCGAGTTTTGTTACGAGTATACTTCTGTATCCGCAGGGGTCAAGGTTAGGGTTTGAGTGTCCGACTTTCACACCCGGTTTTAAAAGTATGTCAGTCCAATTGTTTTGATTTATTTTCTCGGCGTATTTTGACTGCGGTGTAAAAGCTATCACCATTTCGTTTGTTGCGAAAAGTGCGTTAAATTCAGCGTACTTAGGAATTAAAAGATTATCAATTACCTTATAATCCGCACTTGCCATTACATCGGCTTTTTTATGAAGATCAGTTATTTTTCTCGCACACGCACGACTTCCAGCCGCTTCTCTTATTACATCAAACTGGGGGTATTTGGCTTCGAATTTTTTTTCAATTTCCGAAAAAGGAACACTAAGGCTTCCTGCATGAAAAACCACTATTTTGTCTGCAAAAAGAGACAAAGTTAAACCTAATAAGAAAAGCGTTTTTTTCATTTTTTATCCTTTTATGCATGAGTTGCATATTTTTTTATGCTTTTTTTGCATATTTTTAGTATTTTTAAAAATAAAAGGGAGATAAAACTCCCTTTAACATTTTTCGGCAAGTTCTTTGTCTTTGCCTTCTTTAATTATTTTTTTGTAAAAAACGGAATGAAGATATTTTAATTCGTCTTCACTTTTACATCCGTCAATCATACTGTCAAGCGAGCCTTTTATCGCAAAAACACTCATATAAACGTGTGTTAAGAAAAAAGCGACGATAAGCATCGCTAAAAAAAGATGAGTAATTACGGCAAGTCTTAATAAATCGATCTGATATAAATTCAAGCTGTTAAGGAGGGCTATGTCGAAATCTTGAAAATACATCATCGCACCGGTAATTATCATCACAATACCTCCAAGGGTTGCAATCCAATACCACATTTTTTGTCCTGCGTTGAATTTGGCGGCGGGGATTTCTTTTTTTTCTTTGCTTAAGTATCCGCCTAAAATCATAAACCATTTAATATCCCAAAGTCTCGGTAGCATCTCTTTTAGCCACATTAAAAACATTGGGATAACGGCAATACCGAAAAGTACCGCCCCGATATCATGCAGATACCTTGCAAATCTTACCGGAGTGCCTCCGCCGAAGAGTTTTGCGTAAATAATCATTATTCCGGTTGGTATTATTAAAACAAACCCAAGTGCGGCAATCCAGTGAATAATCCTCTGCCAGCTTGGGAAAACTAAAAACTTTCTTCCTTCATGGGAGAATTTTTTAGGTCCTATAATTAAATAATGCAGTAAAAATACGGTTGGTACTGCAATCAGGATAATTAAAAAAAGTAATTTAACCCAGTGGGTTTGGAGATATAAAAATAATTCTCCATAATTACGCCAAGCCGGGATAGCTTCAATCATCTGAGGTGAGATCAAAGTACTCCCTTTGTTAACGGGAGCCAGATTAGGCTCCGCTAAATGGACGTTTCCGGCAAAGGCAAATATGCCAATCAGAGGCAATAGTTTTTTCATACCATATCCTTATTTGTAGGCTACGTCCCAACCGTAAGGTGTCATAGGGCCTTTACCTTTGGCTGCGTCTCTTGCTCTTTTGATTTCGGCTACACTATCGGCGTCACCTACAATAAGTGCGTTGGTGGAACAAACAGCTGCACACATAGGCACTTTGCCTTCCGCGATTCTGTTTTGTCCGTAAAGTTCAAATTCTTCAATAGAATTTGTTGGAGCCGGACCTCCCGCACACATTGTACATTTATCCATAACACCCCTAACTCCAAACGCTCCGTCTCTTGGGAACTGAGGAGCTCCGAAAGGACAGGCGTAGAGGCAGTATCCGCATCCGATACATTTATCTTTGTCGTGAAGTACGATGCCGTCTTCTCTAATATAAAAACAGTCAACCGGACATACCTGAGCGCAAGGCGCATCGGTACAGTGCATACAGGCGATTGAAGTTGAAAATTCCTTACCCTCGATTCCTTCGTTAAGCGTAATAACTTTTCTTCTGTGAATACCCACAGGTAGCTCGTGCGCTTCCGCACAGGCTACCGTACAGGCGTTACACTCGATACATCTGTATTCGTCACAGTAAAATTTCATTCTTGCATATTCATACATTTTCTACTCCTTACGCTTTTTCAATACGGACTAAGCCCGCTTTTGTTTCAGGAATCTGGGTAACGATATCGTATCCGTAGTTTGTAACGGTATTTGCCGCTTCGCCTGTAGCATACGGTACAAGACCTTCAGGATAATTTCCTCTTAAATCCTCTCCTTGCATAAATCCTGCATAATGGAAAGGTAAGAATATTCTGTCCGGTGCCACTGAATAGGTAAATCTTGCTTTCACTTTGATTTTCGTACCCTCAGGTGCGTGAACCCAGATCATATCACCGTCACTGATGCCGTGTTTGTAAGCAAGTTCAGGATTGATGTCCGCAAACATTTCAGGCTGTAAAGCCGCAAGATATTTGCTGTTTCTTTCAATTATTCCCGCACCGCTGTACATAACAAGACGTCCGGTTGTGAGAATAATCGGGAATTCTTTTGACCAGTCTGTTTTTTGGATTGATGCGAATTTTGTATCAACCCTGTATTGATTTTTTTTGTCAGGATAAGTCGGATATTTTTTAGCCAGATCGAATCTTGGTGTATGGAGCGGTTCTCTGTGAAGAGGAATTTTATCAGGGAATGTCCATACGTATGCTCTGGCTTTTGCGTTACCGTAAGGTGCCACACCCGCCTCAAGAGCATATTTTGCAATAAGTCCGCTTAAATCCACTTTCCAGTTTTTACCCATAATTTCTTTTTCTTTCGGGCTTAGTTTAATTCCTAAAACTTTTTCGATGTTGTCTTTTGTAAGTTCAGGATATCCGCCTCTTACTTTAGCACCTTTAATTGTAGCTCTTGGACCGGCAAGCAGACTTTCACCTTTGTATTCGGTACCGAATCTTGCTCTAAATCCCATACCGCCTTCGTTTACAGGTATGTCAATGTTGTAAAGTACCGGGCTTCCGCTGTGGGTTTCAGTCCAGCATGGCCATGGAAGTCCGTAATATTCGCCTTTCATAGGTCCTATACCTTTAAGAGTCACCTCATCAAACATATGCCAGTTTTGCTGATGTTTTTTAAGTCTCTCAGGTGTCCATCCGGTAAGTCCTATTGTTTTGATGATTCTTGCTATTTCACTTGTAGCGTCTTCTGGCCATTTGAAAGTGTCTTTTACTTTTACGGCTTTTCCGTTTTTGACGCCCATCATCATACCTCTTACGAATTCATCGTAAAAGCCGAATTTTTTGGCAAAGATAAACATGATCTCTTCATCTGTTTTGCTTTCATATAAAGGATCCACGACTTTGCTTCTCCACTGAGCCGTTCTGTTTGTAGCCGTAACGCTTCCTTCGCATTCAAACTGGCTTGCAGTCGGAAGAATGTATACGCCGTCTTTTTTGTTTGTAATTACCGCAGCTTCGTTTGCAAACGGTTCGGCAATTACTAAAAGATCCAGTTTATCAAGTGCCTGTTGTACTTTTGCCTGTTGGGAAATGGATGTAATACCGTTACCCTGAACCCATAACGCTCTAATCGGTGCGTCTGAATAGGTTTTTTCTTCCTGCAGTACTCCCTGCCACCATTTGGCAAGTGTAAAGCCTTTGGTATGCATCCATTTTTTGGCTGCAAATCTTTTTTGAAGCCAGTCAAAATCAACTCCCCAGTTATGTGCAAAATATTTCCAGCTGCCTTCGCTCAAACCGTAATATCCTGGCAGTGTATGTGACAGACAGCACATATCTGTAGCACCCTGAACGTTGTCATGACCTCTTAAGATGTTACATCCTCCACCGAATTTACCCATATTTCCAAGTGCCAACTGAAGTATAGGAGCCATTCTTGTATTGGATGAACCGATTGAATGTTGAGTTAGTCCCATTGCCCAAAGAAGAGTACCCGGTTTGCTTGTAGCGTAAGCTCTTGCAATTTTATATACAAGACTTGCAGGTACACCTGTTACGTCTTCGACTTTTTCAGGAGTCCATTTTTTGGCTTCTTCGATTACATGATCCATTCCGAATACTCTATTTTTGATGTAATCGGGATCATGCCATCCGTGTTTGAAGATTAAATGCAGCATTCCGTACATAAACGGAATATCGGTTCCCGGTCTTATTTTTGCGTAAATATCAGCTTTTGCCGCTGTTTTTGTATATCTTGGATCTATTACAATCAGTAAAGCGTTGTTTCTTTCTTTTGCTTTTAAGATATGTTTAAATCCTACAGGATGGTTAACCGCCGGATTTGCACCGAAGATTATAATTGCTTTTGAGTTTTGGATATCTCCAAGGTGGTTTGTCATTGCGCCGTAACCCCATGTATTCGCGACCCCCGCGACTGTTGCGCTATGTCAGATCCGTGCTTGGTGATCTATATTGTTAGTACCCCACATTGCTGCAAATTTTCTGAAATAATATGCCTGTTCTGTGCTCATTTTAGCACTTCCTAAAAACATTGCAGCATCAGGTCCGTTTTCACGTCTTATCTGAAGCATTTTTTCGCTGATTTCGTTAATTGCTTCATCCCAGCTTATTCTTTTCCATTTTCCGTTAACTTTTTTAAGAGGGTGTTTAACCCTTTTTTCCGTTCTTATGTAATCTATTGAGTCTATACCTTTACAGCAGTGGCTTCCGTGGCTGATAGGATGATCTTGTGCAACTTCCTGTCTTACCCATACGCCGTTGTGAACTTCTGCTATAATTCCACAGCCTACCGAACAGGTAGTGCACACTGTTTTAACTTTTTTACTTCCTGGGTAAGGGTCTTTTATTTCGTCATCGGTGGCGTCTCTCACAGCCGGTGCCGCGCTTAGCATTGTTGCACCTGCTACTCCTGAGAGTGCCGCCATTTTCAAAAAGGCCCTTCTACCCACTTTCGGATTCATTTTTTCAAGTGAGCTCATTTTTTACTCCTTAAATGGCATTTTTGTAATAAATTTCCCAATTTTTGGTTTTTTTGTAAAGAATCTCTTTTTTAGGTGAGTGTCCTATTACTACACCGTTGTCATATTCCGGTTGTTCGGATTTGGCAAAGATCAGTGTTGAAGAAGCGACACTCAGTGCTCCTATTCCAAGAGCCCCTTTAAGGAAACTTCTTCTTTTCATTTTTGCTCCTTTTTTAAATTTACCCCGCAAAATGTTCATTTTGCGGGACCACTTTGATACCCCAAAAAATCTACCGATTTTTCGAGGACCTTGTTTTAATACCCAAAAAAGTCTAAAGACTCTCCGGGACCCGGTTTTGCTCTGCAAAATTAAAATTCTGCAAAGCCGGCCTTATAAATTTTAGAATTCACAAGGCCGGATTCCTAAAAGTGCTTTTAGGAGTACAATGTTCGGATTTATCTCGTAAGAGATAACGGCAAAGCTCGGTAAGCTCTGCGGTTATATCTTTTTTTTATAAAACAAAAGAAAACATAATTGCTGATTCTGAAAACATATTGCTTTTTTCAAACGGCTTCGCTACGGTACCCGAAATTTCAAAGAAATTTCGACCGTTACGCTGCAGATGTTTTCTTAAAGCAATATGTTTCAGAGAATAATTTATTAATTTTCCATTGTCCATTTTTCACTTTTCACTTTTCATTTTTTTAAACTTCATCCTCAACGTCTCCGCCTTCTTCAAGGTTACATACGAGGTTTTCGCTCTCTTTTTTCTTACGTTTTTTTCTAAGTGCGGCTTCTTCATCGGCAATGCAAACTTCACATACTTCTTTTTTTATTTTTTCTATAACCGGTTTCGGTTTTTCAAGGAAGATTCTCTCACTCTCAACAAACGCTTTTAAAACCACGGCGATATCTTTATAAAGATTTGATGCTTGGTGCATATAGACGTTTTCTGCAAAATCGTCTATGAAGGTATTGAGTACGTCAAACGTTTTACCCTCAAGCCATTCTGATTTTTCATCGCCGTTTAGTTTTTCTAAAATTAGATACTGCATAAAAGGAAAAATGAAACCGATATCATCTTCACTATCTTTATACTCTTCGTTTTTTCTAAATTTTGACCCGAGAACAATATCCACCATTTTTACTTTCATTTTGCCGTTTTCTATTTCTTCATCATAAAATGAAGCGGTTGTGGGGACCGGGTCTTGGGAGAGGTCGTAAAATATTTCGTCAAACTCTTCTGCAAGTTTTTGTTCGTTATAATTTTGCAAGAAGTGTTCAAGCGCTTTTTTTGAATTTTCTTCAAGTGCGTAGTTGTGTAAAATTTCAGCTGCTTCTTTTACACCCGCAAATCTCTCCTTATCATAAGTAAACGTAAAAAGTTTTGAAAAAAAACCGTAATAAAAAGCCCTTCCTTCGTTAATTTCCCTATTTTGCATTTAATTTCCTTTCGAGGTAGTCATTAAAGACGAGTTTTGCTTTACACTCCTCACAGCAGTAGATTGATTTTCTTTTTGTTTCATCCGTAAACATCGGAAGCAGGATTGATGCTATTTTTTCTATGGATTTTTTAGGAGCGAATGGTTTGCCGCACATTATGCAGTGAAACGGTTCGTCTTTTGCCATGGTTTTCTGTCCGAAATACTCTGGGTTTAGCTCGAGACTGTCGTAGATTACGTTAATGCATTTTTCGGGACATGCTATTTCGCAGTATCCGCAGTCCGTACATACTCCCGCATCAAACTTAAGTGAGTTATCCTCAGGATGAGCGGTAAGGGCTCCTGCGTTACATACACTTACACAGCCCATACAAAGGGTGCATTTGTCTTCTTCGATTTCTATTTTGCCGTAATGGATGTATTTGTTTTCACTTAAATCTATTACTCCCAAATCATCATTTTCGACTATATGAGAAAGTCTTATTGCGAAGTTTTCTCTTTTTTTAAGATTGTGAGTGTTTGTAGTATAAGATGCTTCAGGTACAATCTGTGCTTTTTCAAGGGCTTTTTTAAGCTCATTTATGTTTTGGGCAAGTAAAACGGCTTCTTTTTTATATTTTCTTATACTTATTTCATTTATGAGTCTGATTGCCTCTTTTTCTCCTTTTGAAAGTCTGTCGGTATAAAAAACAATCTGAGAAGCACTCTCTTGAAAAAGAGTTAAAAAATGCGTTTCATCTAAAAATTTAGCTCCTTCAACCGCCAGAGGAAGTACGTGTTCTTTTAATTCTATATCTAAGACTTCTATTAAGTTTTCTGGAATAATCAGAGGAATATGTCCTTTAAAAAATTTCGCAATTTCGTAAAATGTCTCTCTTGGAACTGCACTGAAATCCAGTGCGCCGCTTGGGCATACGCTTACACATCCTCCGCATCCGTCACAGTCTATATGGGAAAAAAGCAATTTTTTTTCTTCATCGATTTTGAGTATTGCATTGGTAGGGCATACATCTACGCAGTTGCCGCAGGTTTCTTTTAAAACCCGTCCGTTGTACTGACACAGGTTAATATCATAGGTTATGTAGTTTCGGTAGTTGTATATTCCTGCTCTTTTATTTAGTATTTCGTGGGTTTTTTCAATTCCGATATCGATAGGATCTATAATTCCTCTTTGTTTATATGCAATTTCTGGAGCATTAAACCAGAGAGCCTGATCAACCGTTAAATTAATATTTTCACCGTTTTTGTTTATTTTAAATTCAAGGTTTCCGATTGTGCCTTTAATATCTTCTATCCATTCCGGCAATGCGTAATAAACTTCAAAGTTTTCGGTATTTATCTGCTCGGCTTGATTTTTTGAGCCTATAATAAGCACTTTATTACCTATTTCTTTTTGGTATTCGTTATATTTTGCATTGTCGAATTTGATACTTCTTATTTCATATAGTTTTTCTAAAGCATTAATCTTATTTAAAACAGTGTCTTTTGAATTGTTTATATAAAAGTTTATTTCAGGGGCATAGATTTCACATTCAATTTCTCTGGAGTTGGATATAATAGCTTTTGAGGTTTTTTCTCTAAGGTGGGTTATGTTTTCCGGCAGTGGAAAATCTAAATCTTTGGAATAATATACATAGTCGTACATATTGAGCCTTTTTAATTGATAAAAACATTATAACACTATTAAACTTAATGATTGCTTAAATAGTAAAAATATTATATGTGTATAGGCACAATAATGGCACAATTATATGTTTTAATGATAGTAAA
>Ga0075464_10000350_pt1 | contig 20038 bp, 26 predicted proteins | sample DEB19_08_DNA_5_FD_75068 | JGI IMG/M metagenome (GOLD analysis project Ga0075464, IMG submission 75068) | Aqueous microbial communities from the Delaware River and Bay under freshwater to marine salinity gradient to study organic matter... | ecosystem: Environmental > Aquatic > Marine > Coastal ...
AAGGACACATCATGAACAAAGACCAAATCAAGGGCCGTGTTGAGCAGGCCAAGGGAAACGTCAAGGAAGGCGCTGGCAAGATCGTCGGTAACGACAGACTCCAGACAGAGGGCCTGGCCGATCAGGTCAAAGGCAAAGTGCAGGCGGGCTTTGGCGATGCCAAAGAAGACGCCAAAGACAAAGCCCAAAGCCTCATCGACAAAATTTAAGGAGCAGGTATGTCCACATCCTTAACTTCCCACACACCTTACCGCATCAAGGCACTGGTGCTGGCCTGCGCACTTGTGGCCATGGCCGGACTCTCAGCCTGCGGCAAAAAAGACGATGGCCAGACCGTTGGCCAGAAGCTGGACTCTGCCGTGACCAGCACAGAACAAGCCGCCGCACAAGCCAAGGCCACCGCTGAAGCGTCCATGGCCCAAGCCGGCGATGCGATGAAAGATGCTACCCAAAAGGCCGAAGCATCAGGCAGCACAACCGCCATGTCCGCGGCAGGAATGGTTGACGACGTGGCCATCACGGCATCGGTTGCTGCGGGCTTTGCCAAAGACGCTGATTTGAGTGCCCTCAAAATTGATGTGGACACCAAAAACGGCAACGTCACCCTGTACGGTCCCGCACCCACAGCGGCTGCACGTGACCGGGCCACCACCATTGCCAAAAGCATCAAGGGTGTGACCTCAGTTGACAACAAGCTGGTGGTCAAATCCAGCTGAGGCCTTAGTCGCCCACAAAAAAACCTCCTGTGGGAGGTTTTTTTTGATGCTTGACGTATCAGGCCGTCACATCCTCATGCGCTGGTCAAGGACGCACAACAATGTCGTTACGCACGGAACGCACGTTTTTCACGTTGCGTGCAATGTTTTCGGCTTGTGACTTTTCAGCCATGGACTTGGCAAAGCCTGACAGCTGGACCGTGCCGTTGAGCGTTTCAACGCTGATGGACGAGGCTGACACTATTTTGTCTTCAACCATTTTGGCTTTGACGGTCGTGGTGATGCCGGCGTCATCGACGTAGGCGCCAGTCGTTTGCTGGCCACGTGCAACGGCGCAACCGGTAGACAGAACAGTCATGCCGGCGAGAGCCGCAAAAGCGCAAACGAGTGCGGTAGTGCGGGCGATGTTGGAAGCATGTTTCATGGTAATTCCTCTGGAGTTGGTGTCATTGAATCGGTGCAAAGTTAAAAAAGCCTGCCCGCCAGCGGCACCACGCTGGCCAGCCTGCGGTCAGGGTCAACCTGTTTTGGAGATGTCTTCAGACCGGCGGGTCAGTTCGTGTTGGGTGGTGATCAGCGACAGCAAGGCAGGGGTCAGGTCTGATGACTTGACCGTGGCCAGCAGCAGGCCTGTCAGCGACATCAGGCGCCAGGGCCGCATGATGACAAGGGCTGCGCCCAGGGCGGCCGCCGCGCCCAGCAGCTGTATCGGCTTTTCTTCAGCGTATTTGCTCAGCACCGGTTTGGCGACACCTGCGGCCACGTCGATGGCCATGTGGGCCGGGTGATGCTGCCACCACGTCAAAGCAGTGCGCTTGAGGATTTTCCAAACCGAACCCGGTGGACCGGGTGGCGTGTTGTCGGGGGTTGGGTCAGGCCTGCCGACGCTGGCTGCCTCATCTTGACCACGCGCCATGTAGCCCACAATGGCTTGACGGCTGTTGGCAAGCCTTTGCTGGGGTGTGAGATTCTCAAGTGTTGTCATGTCACACCATCAGGCTGCGCTGCGCAAGGCGTTTGCATCACTGTGCAATTGTGCTTTCAGGTCGGGGAACTGTTCGGTGGCCAGTGGTTTTTGGGCTTGCCTGAAGGCCAGTACAGTCGCCAGCAGCGTCGCGCCTGGTACCGCCACCAAAACCCAGTGAAACTGGTTGTTGAAAAACCCCAGCATCAATGCAATGCCAGTCATGGACAGGAACACCGACCCACACACCACCGTCAGCAACCAGGCCAGCGCACGCCGGGCCAGCTGCGCCCCAGCGACTTTGGCCTCCTGGCCAAACAATGCGCCATAGGCTGACAGGTGCCCCATGACGAGGTCAGGGCGTTGGATCACGGTTGAAAATATCGGGTGCAGCATGGGCAGTGGTCCGTTTCAGTCAGGTGGGCATCAGTCCATCTGATGGATTAACGGGCCTCGCGGCTGCACGCGGCAGACATCAGCAGCGCTACTGCAGCACCGACTGCGGCGGCTATCAGCACCGACTGCACCGGCTTGTCTGACACATAGCGACTGGTGGCTGCGGTGTAGTGCGTCAGGGATTCCCTGGCTTTGTCTTTGGCCTGTGCGGCGATGTCCAGGCCTTGCTTGGCCAGTGCTTGCGCCTGGCTGAAGAGTTTGTCCAGCGCTGGCTCAACCTTGTTTTGCAGGGCATGCACTTTTTCGTCTGCTGCATCCAGTGCATGGTTGGCATAGCTGCGGGTGCTGTCAATGGCTTTGTCAGCCGCGTTCATCATGCCGTCAGCGACCTGGCGTGCATGTTGTTGAACAGAGGTTGAGTTGGAGGAAGTGATCATGGTGGTTTCTTTCGAGGTAAAAATGGGATGGCTTGAGTCGGACAGAAGACAGGTTGGAGGGCGTGGGCGGGCCGTGAATCGAAGGGTTGACATCAGCGCTTGTTGACAAGGCTGACCACAAAACCGACGATCGCCATGGCTGCAAAAATGAAGAAAAGAATCTTCGCAATTTCAACCGCACCCGCTGCAATTCCGCCAAAACCAAAGACGGCTGCAATCAGTGCGATGACCAGAAAAACGACGGAATAGTGCAGCATCTTCAACTCCTGTGTTCGAGAAATAGGGAGGATTTGCCTGCAAAAACCCAGTCGATGAAAAAGCTCTACAGGCACATGCTGCAAGCTTATGCGTGCCGTAGCCTGCGTCACATCGGTTGCAGCCCCGGGAGCCTGTCAGAAAGACAGCTTGGCAGGTGTAGGCGTTGGCTGACAGTGCGTGACGCGCAGGCAGGCGTCATGGAAACGTCAACGCCTGACGTCTCTTGACTTCAACCCTTGGGCATCACCGCAGAAATGCGGGTGCCCTGGCCTAGCGCGCTGGTGACCGTCAACTTGCCGCCTGCCGCATCGACCCGGTGCCGCATGCCGCTGATGCCGTGGCTGCCGGCGGCGATGCTTTGGGTGTCAAAGCCGATACCGTTGTCATTGACTTCAATCATGACGTAGCCGCCCTGGTTTTGCAGGGTGATGACAATTTGTGTGGCTTGTGCATACTTGCCGATGTTGGTGAGTGATTCCTGTACCAGCCGGTAAACCGTCAGTTGCGCCGAGCCGCCCAGCTCGACGCTTTCCAGATCAGTGGTCAGTGATGCGCCTGATTGCTCTTCAAACTCCCGTGCCAAAATTTCAAGCGATGCCACCAGGCCCAGATGTGACAGCGACGACGGCCTGAGATCTTCCACAATCCGGCGCTTCAGCGCAATGCCGCTGTTCAGGATCGTGACCAGGTGCGCGATACGTTCCAGTGCCTCGGGTTGCGTGTTGCCCAGACGTGACTTCAGCCGTGCAACATCCAGCTTGGCCGCTGTCAGCAAGGCCCCGAGCTCGTCGTGCAGTTCGCGCGCCAGGTGGCCGCGTTCGTCTTCTCGCACGTTTTGCAGGTGAGTCGCCAGTTCAGCCAGGGTGGCGGTGCGTTCACGCACTTGCAAATCCAGCTGGTCTCGTTCATGTTTCAAGGACTCCTGCTCGCGGATGCCAGCGTTCAGCAAGGCCCGTGTTTGCAGCAAATACATGTAAAAAGCCAGCAGGCCACCCAGCGCCATGATGGCTATGCCAATGCGCGACAGTTGCAAGGTGTGCCTGACTTGCGCCTGGCCGCGCTCCATGTCGCGAATGCTGCTTGCATCAAGTTTTTCAGACTGGGTGCGTATGCCGTCCATCTGATCTTTGCCCACATCGGTGGTCAGCACAAAGCGCCACGCTTCTTCCTGGCCTGCATCGCGCATTTTGATGGACAAATCCATCTCGGCCAGCTTGCGCGAAATGTGTCGTGACATCACGCCAAAGTCACTGAGTGGCTCCTGATAAGGTGTGAAGGTGATGCGCAAATGGTCCAGTTGCTGGTTGATGGTCTTGAGGGTTTCGTAATACGGCTCCAGGTAGACCTGGTTGCCTGTCAGCAAATAGCCACGCTGCCCGGTTTCCGCATCAAGCACGCTTTGCATCAGTTCATTCAATGCGCTGCGCGTACTTTGTGCGCGTTCCATGTCCCTGACAGAATCAACCGTGTTGCGGTAGCTCGCTTCGTTGATGAAAAACACCAGTGAGACAGCCAGTACGGCCAGCGGCAGGCTGACGGCAATACCGGGTAACTTGATGGGCCACTTAAAAAATTTCACGGGAAACTCTCCTACACGTTATGCGGGTACATGCGTCAATAATCGAAAACAAACAACGCTTTCATACAAGGGCAGCATCATGATCAAAATCGGTATTGTTGACGACCACGCGATTGTGCGTTCCGGACTCAAGCAGTTTTTCTCGGAACATGTTGACCTGCGTGTTGCCGGCGAAGCCGCCAGTGGCCGGGAGGCCATTGACCTCGTGCGCAATGTGGAGCTGGACATTTTGGTGATGGACTTGTCCATGCCCGGCCAAAGCGGCATTGACGCGCTGGCCATGATCCGGGCCAAGGCCCCTGATGTGGGTATTTTGATTTTGAGTGGCTACCCCGAGGAGCATTACGCGGTCAGTTTGATTCGCCAGGGCGCGAGTGGCTACCTGAACAAGGAATGCGACCCGCAAGAAATTGTCGACGCCATACGCGTGATTTCTCTGGGCAAGCGATACATCACGCCCAGCGTGGCGGAACTGCTGGCGCAGCAACTGAACCGCCCTCAGGACATGGCCTCGCACGAACAATTGTCGGAACGCGAATTTCAGGTCTTTTTGAAGCTGGCCAAAGGTCAAACCGCTGGAGACATTGCCAAGGCCTTGTCGCTGAGCGTCAAAACCGTGAGCACCTACCGTACCCGTGTGATGGAAAAGATGAGCCTGGCGTCCAACAGCGACCTGACCTACTATGCGCTCAAAAACAAACTGATTGATTGATGCACAGACGGATGGATGGGGTGAAGGCGTGCTGACAATGCCCGCACCCCGGTAGTTGCGCATCGACGACTCAGCCCAAAGCGTCGTTTTGCAGGCGGCAATAATCCAGCAGCGCGTCAATCTCATTGGATTTGTCAAACACCGCATCGACACCCAGTTGCGCACAGCGCTGGCGTATGTCTGCTGTCGCATAGTTGCTCAGCACCACGATTTTTTGTGTGGGTTTTCTGTCGCGACAAGCAGCCAGCACGCCCAGACCGCTGCCCTGCTTTAAAAACAGATCCAGAATCGCCAGGTCCCATTGCTCGGGGTTGTTCAGCAGCCATTGCTTGCCGTCATTTTCATTGTCACTCGTGCCCACCGCTTCCACATTGGCCAGCTCTACGAGCGTGGCAATCAGGTTGTCGCGAATGGTGGGATTATCTTCAACAAGATAAATTTTGAGGGTCACGAGGCAAGTCCAGGTCGGCTGTGGTGTTAACGGGTTGTTTTTTGGGGCGCTTTGTGGGGTGCGCTTTGCAAGTTCATGGGTATTTTGCACTTGAAGCAAATTTATTTTTGTAGGATGTCGCCTACTGTTTTCCATGTTTGTCGATATGTGGGCATCTGCCGACAGATTTGCAACCCGCTTGACGACGATGGGGTGGGTAGGAGCTCGTGAAAATGAAGGGCTTACTTTAACAAGGCCTTGCACCCATGAACAAAGCGTTTTTCCAGTCGGTGACGGTCCGGCGCGGGTTCATAAGCGTGGCCGCCGTTGTGCTGGTGCTGGCTGGGGTGTCGTTTTTCTTTCCTTGGGACATGCTGCGCGGCCCCCTCAACCGCTACGTGTCCGATCAGTTGGGAAGGCGGTTTGAGATCACCCAGCGTTTGTCCGTGCATCTGGGCATCACCACCACGGTGCGGGCCGATGGGCTGGCGTTTGCCAATCCTGACTGGGCCAGCGAGCCGTATCTGGTCAAGGCCAAAGCGGCAGAATTTGACATCAAAATTTGGCCATTGATTTGGGGTCGGGTAGAGCTGCCTCGAATCGCCCTGTTTGAACCCCAAGTGGGCCTGCAAATCGAGCCCGATGGCAGGCGCACGTGGGCCTTGTCACGCGACACGTCGGATGCCAGCGCAACACCCCACATCGGTACCATCACGGTAGACCAGGGCAGCCTGAAGTACCGTGCCGGGCAGCAGGGGGCAGATGTCACGGCGATTTTTTCTCTGGTGGCTGAGGACAGCGCTGCCTTGCCCCTGCGCTACCAGGTCAGCGGCACATGGAAAGAGCAAGCCTTCACCGCGAGCGGCCGCGCAGGCGGTGCGCTTGCCCTGAGCCGTGATGTGCTGCAATCATTTCCAATCGAGGTCAGCGCGCAGTTGGGCCAGACCCAGCTCAACGCCAAAGGCACGGTGGAAAACCTCCAGGAATTTGCCGGTTTGTCAGCCGCGTTTGACATCCAGGGCAACAACCTGGACGAGCTGTACAAGCTGGCGGGCGTGGTGCTGCCGTCAACGCCGCCCTACAAGTTAAGGGGCCAGTTGAGCAAGCAGGGGGACATCTGGTCGGCCGGCCAACTGCGTGGTGTTTTGGGCCAGTCGGACATCAGCGGCCAGCTGGTTCTTGACACCTCACAGGCCACACCCATGCTGACAGGCAAGATGCAATCGAACGTGCTGGATGTTGCGGACTTGCGGCCTGTGATCGGCTTGCCTGTCAAGGCGTCTAAAACGGTCGTTACTGCGGCCAATGCCAACCGTGCCCATGTGAGCGCCAAACCCAACACAACGCAGCTAACGCGCAAGGCGCTGCCCACCGCCACGCTGGACATGGTGCGGCTCAAATCCATGAATGCTGACGTGATTTACAGCGCGCTGGACATTCGTCATGTGGAGCAGCTGCCGCTAGACAAGGTCAGTGCGCATGTCAGGTTATATAACGGTGTGATACAGCTTGACCCCTTGGCTTTGGGTGTGGCGGGCGGGACGCTGGCAGGGCGCATCACGATTGACGCCAATGTCGTGCCTGCTGTTTTTGACACGCATTTTGACTTGCGCGCCGTGCTGTTGAACCAGTTGTTCCCGACGATTCAAACCACCCAAACCGGTGTGGGGAAAATCAGCGGCCGAGTGGCTTTGAAAGGACGCGGCAACTCGGTGGCGCACATGCTGGGCTCGGCAACCGGTGATGTGGCGGTGCTGATGGGCAAGGGCGAAATCAGCAATATTTTGCTCGAATACCTGGGGCTGGATGGCGGCGAGTTGATCAAGTTTTTCTTGCGCGGTGACCGCAACGTGCAACTGCGGTGCGCTGCGGCGGCGTTTGATGTCAAGCAGGGGCTGATGAGCAGCAAGGTCATTGTGCTGGACACCACCGACACGGTGATCCATGGCAGCGGTCAGGTCAGCCTGGCCCATGAAACGCTGAATATATTGCTCAAGCCTGAACCCAAAGACCCGAGTATTTTGAGCTTGCGCTCTCCGCTCAGAATCGGCGGTACCTTTGCCGCACCTACTGCTGGTCCTGACGAGTTGGCACTGGGTGCCAGGGCGGGCCTGGCCATTGCCCTCGGTGTGGTCAATCCGTTTTTAGCGTTGCTGGCAACGATTGAAACCGGACCCGGTCAGGACGTGGATTGCACGGGTGCGTTGGCAATAGCGTCAAAAGCCTCAAACCCCGCAGCCAAAGCCGCCGTCAAGCCAGCCGGTCAGTGATGGCCGCAAACAGTGCACGCGATGTTCTTGGGCATGCGTATTTCATTGAAAGCCATGTGGCGGCCGTCAAGCATCAGTAAACGACCCGTGAGGGCTTGACCAACCCCCGTTAATAGCTTTAAAGCCTCGGCCGCCTGCACGCTGCCAATGATGCCGACCAGCGGTGCAAACACCCCCATGGTGGCGCATTGCGCTTCTTCAAAAGAGCTTGTTTCAGGGAACACGCATTCGTAGCAGGGCGACTTGGCATCACGCGGGTCGTACACCGTGACTTGTCCGTCAAAACGAATCGCGGCACCGGACACCAGAGGCTTGCCATGTTTGACACAGGCCCGATTGATGGCGTGACGGGTGGTGAAATTGTCGGTGCAGTCGAGCACCACATCGGCAAGACACACCCGTTCATCGAGCAATGCATCGTCTGCGCGCTGGGTGATGACGGTCACCTGGACATCAGGATTGATGCTGGCAATGGCTTGCTGGATGGATTGCGCTTTGGGTTGCCCCACATCGGCCAGTGTGTGGGCAATCTGGCGCTGCAAGTTTGTGACATCGACCGTGTCGTGGTCAACCACAGTGATGTGGCCAACACCTGCACTGCCCAGGTACAAAGCGACAGGCGAGCCCAAACCGCCGGCGCCAACGATGAGGGCGCGAGAGGCCAGCAGTTGCTGCTGGCCTTCAATACCGAGTTCGTCTAGAAGAATGTGGCGCGAGTAGCGCAGCAGTTGTGCGTCGTTCAAGAAGAATCCAAGAAAAAATCAATTCTCTTTTTTCTCGTTTTTGTTCTCAATCACCGCTGTTTTGCTGACGATCACAGGACGACCTTTGAGCTGGTTGATGGCCTGCGCCAGCGGGAAGTCTTTGTCACTGCCCAGTTCGGGGGGGCGGCGCTGCTCGGGTGTCTTCTTGTTTTCTTCTTCGAGTCGCTTCAACGCCAGTTCGCGTGCTTTTTCGCGGTTGGCATCTTTGACCTCTGCACCCTGGCCGCTGCCCAGGTGTTTTTCAAGGTCAGCCTCGCGGGTGCGCAGGGCGGCAAATGGGCTGCCTTCCAGAGTTTCGTCCACCATCACGTCAGGAATGATGCCTTTGGCCTGAATTGATTTGCCGCTAGGCGTGTAGTAGCGCGCCGTGGTGAGCTTGATGCCCGTGTCTGGCCCCAATGGCCGTACCGTTTGCACCGAGCCCTTGCCGAACGTCTGGTTGCCCATGATGATGGCACGCTTGTGGTCTTGCAGGGCGCCCGCCACGATTTCGCTGGCCGATGCCGAGCCTTCATTGACCAGCACCACCAAGGGCACTGTTTTCAGCGCAGCAGGCAGTTTCTTCAGCGGGTCGTTGCCGGCACGGCGCAGGTAAAACTCGGGTGCCGCTTTGTAGGTGAACTTGCTTTCAGCGAGCTGCCCGTTGGTCGACACCACCGTCACGTTTTCTGGCAAAAAGGCGGCAGAAATAGCCACCGCTGCATCCAGCAAGCCACCGGGGTCGTTACGCAAGTCCAGCACCAGGCCTTTTAAATTCGGTTCTTGCTTGTAGATGGCTTCCATCTTGGTGGCGAAGTCGTCCACCGTGCGCTCCTGGAACTGGCTCAGGCGAATCCAGGCGTAACCGGGCTCAATGACCTTGCTGCGCACTGACTGGGTGCGGATTTCTTCACGGATGATGGTGACCGGGAAGGTGCGGCTTTCGTCCTTGCGGAAAATCGTCAGCACGACCTTGCTTTTGGGCTCGCCCCGCATTTTTTTGACGGCGTCATTGAGCGACAGTCCCTTGACCATGGTGTCATCAATTTTGGTGATCAGGTCGTTGGGCTTGAGGCCTGCGCGGTCGGCAGGCGAGCCTTCAATCGGCGACACCACTTTGACCAGTCCGTCTTCCTGGCTGATCTCAATGCCGACACCCACAAAGCGGCCACTGGTGCCTTCGCGGAATTCCTTGAACGATTTTTTGTCAAAGTAGGCGGAGTGAGGATCCAGGCTGGCCACCATGCCCGTGATGGCGTCTGAAATGAGTTTCTTCTCGTCCACAGGCTCCACATAATCAGACTTGACCATGCCAAACACATTGGCCAGCTGCTGAAGCTCTTCGAGCGGCAGGGGTGCCAGCCCGCCGCGCGCGACGGCCTGCAGCTGCACGGTGGTGAGCGCACCGGCCACCACGCCAATTGAAACCCAGCCTGCGATTTTGAGCTTTTGACCCATGAGGACACCTTGAAAAAGAACTGTCAGAAAAAACGATGAAAGCAATATACACCTAGGACAAAAGCCCTGTCATGGAGTTCCGTGCTGCGTTTTTGGTTTACGTGCTTTTTACACGCCGGTCAGGTAGTAGTGCTTGAGGGGCTTGAAATCTGCATCCAGTTCATAGACCAGCGGCGTGCCGTTGGGGATGTTCAGGCCCACGATGTCGGCGTCTGACATGTTGTCCAGATGCTTGACCATGGCGCGTATGGAATTGCCATGCGCTGCCACCACCACACGTTTGCCCGCCTTCATGGCCGGGACGATGGCTTCGTTCCAAAAGGGCAGCACCCGCTCGACCGTGTCTTTCAGACATTCAGTCAGTGGCACCTGGCTGGGTTGCAGCTTGGCATAGCGGCGGTCAGCGCGTTCGCTGCGTTCGTCGTCAGCGCTCATGGCCGGTGGCGGCACGTCGTAGCTGCGTCGCCACAGCATGACTTGCTCGTCGCCAAACTTTTTAGCCGTCTCGGCTTTGTTGAGCCCCTGCAAGTCGCCATAATGCCGCTCATTGAGCCGCCAGTGGTTGACCACCGGCAGCCAGGTGCGGTCCATCGCGTCCAGCACGTGCCACAGGGTGTGGGTGGCGCGTTTGAGCACGCTGGTGTAGGCCACGTCAAAGTCATAGCCCGCGTCCTTGAGCAGCTTGCCTGCGTTTTTGGCCTGGGCCACGCCGGTGTCGGTCAGCGGTACATCGGCCCAACCGGTAAAGCGATTTTCTAAATTCCAGGTCGATTCTCCGTGGCGTATCAGGACAAGTTTGTACATAAAAAAGGTATTTTTTGAGGCTTAAAAGTGGGCTGGGTCGGCAGGCCCCTTGGCTCATTCTAAAATCAAAGGCTTTGCTACTCATTTCTCCAAAGGCTCAACGTGAAATTTTTGATCGATAACTGGATGCTGATATCCATCGCCGCGGCCTCTGGCGGCTTGCTGGTCTGGCCTATGGTCGCCAGCGGCATGAATGCAGGCGCATTGAGCGCCACCGGCGCAGTCACGCTGATCAACCGCGAAAAAGCCGTGGTGATTGACGTGAGCGAAACCGAAGAATTTGCGGCCGGCCATGTGGGTGGGGCCAAAAATGTACCGTTTGGTGAGCTGGAGGACAAGCTGCCTGCTGCTGCCAAAAACAAAGCCTTGCCCCTGATCCTTGTGTGTGCCACCGGAGCGCGGGCCAACCGCGCCGTGGCCGTTGCCAAAAAACTGGGTTACGAGCAAGCCCAAGCGCTGGGCGGCGGCCTGAAAGCATGGAAAGAAGCCAACTTGCCGGTTGAGAAAGCGCAGGCTTGAGATGCAGGCTGTCAAAATCTACACCACGGGCACCTGCCCTTACTGCATTTCCGCCAAACAGCTGCTGGCCAAGCGCGGCGTGACTGAGCTCAATGAAATTCGCGTGGACCTGATCCCAGGCGAGCGTGAGAAGATGATGCAAATCACCAACCGCCGCAGCGTGCCGCAAATTTTCATCGGCGACACCCATGTGGGCGGCTGTGACGATCTGATGGCGCTGGATGGCAAGGGCGGCCTGCTGCCCCTGCTCAATGCCTAGTTTTTCAACGCCTGATCCCCCCATTTTTAACTGCAAACTGAAAGCAATTCATGGCCGAAGCCAATCTTGATCCGGTGTTCCAAATCCAGCGTGTTTACCTCAAGGGCATGTCGCTTGAGCAGCCGAACTCTCCAGAAATTTTGTTCAACCAGGAGCAGCCAGGCGTTGACATCCAGCTGGGTGTGGAGACCGTACCGGTGGCCGACGGCATGTTTGAAGTCACGGTAACCGCGACCATCCACGTCAAGATTGCAGACAAAACCGTGTTTTTAGTGGAAGGCAAGCAGGCCGGTATTTTTGAGCTGCGCAACATGGCGCAAGAGCAGCTCGGTGCTGTGCTGGGCATTACCTGCCCACAAATTGTGTACCCCTACCTGCGCGGCAACGTGGCCGATGTGGTGCAGCGCGGTGGATTTCCGCCGGTGCATCTGGCGGAAATCAATTTCCAGGCGATGTACGAGCAGCAGCAGGCTGAAGCCGCCGCTGCGCAGGCACCCGCTGCTGCGCAAATCATTGTTTGATGGCTTTCATGGTCTTTAGATCATGAAAATCATGGTGCTGGGCGCTGGCGCCTGGGGCACGGCGCTGGCCATCAGTGCCGCATCCAGCCATCAGGTCACGTTGTGGGCGCGAGATGCGTCTCAAAGCAAGGCGCTGGCGGCTGATCGTGTCAATACGCGCTATCTGCCCGGCATCGCCTTGCCTGACAGCCTGGGCCTGGCGGCTGGCGAGTCCCATCTGCACGCTGCGCTTGCCGGCCAAGACCTCATCATCATTGCGACGCCCATGTCTGGCTTGCGCGGCATGCTCAAAGCCCTCGGAGCAACACCAACGCCTGTCGCATGGCTTTGCAAGGGCTTTGAGGCACCTCAAAAAGATGATTTTCAGGTATCTTTTGGCCTTCTAGCCCATGAAATACGTGCGCGAGTAGCTCCTGATTTAATAGCGGGCGTTTTGAGTGGTCCCAGCTTTGCCCAGGAAGTTGCGCGCGGCCAACCGACCGCACTGGTGGCCGCCAGCGAGCATGCTGCCGTGCGCGATGCGCTGGTCGCCGCCTTTCACAGCCCTACGCTGCGGGTCTATGCCAACGACGACATCGTGGGTGTTGAAGTGGGCGGTGCCGTCAAGAACGTGCTGGCGATTGCTACCGGTTTGTGTGATGGCCTGGGTCTGGGCCTGAACGCCAGAGCCGCCTTGATCACGCGTGGCCTGGCCGAGATGACCCGCCTGGGTGTTGCTTTGGGCGCCAAAGCTGAAACCTTTACCGGCCTGTCTGGTTTGGGCGATCTGGTGCTGACGGCCACCGGCGACCTGAGTCGCAATCGAAAGGTGGGTCTGGCATTGGCTCAAGGCAAAACCCTGGATGAGGCGGTCGCTGCGCTGGGCCATGTGGCCGAAGGCGTGTACTGCGCCCGCACCGTGGTGCAGCGCGCGGCCAGTCTGGGCGTGGAAATGCCGATTTCACAGGGCGTGGTGGCGCTGCTGGATGGAACCATCACGCCTGCCCAGGCCGTCGCGGCGCTGATGGGGCGTGGGCCCAAAGGCGAGGCCTTTTAAGCCTGCCTTTTCAAATTTCCAGGTTGTCAATCAACCTGGTGTTGCCCAGCTTGGCTGCGCCCAGCACCACCAAAGGCTGGTTGGCCACATCGCCCCAGGGCGGCATCAGGTCGGCGCGGCGGCGCACTGTCAGGTAGTCGGGTTTCCAGCCGCGGCGGGCCAGGGCTTGCATGGCTTGGGCTTCCAGCGCCGGCAGGTCTTGCGGGGTTGATCGTTTGGCGGCAGCGCCCAGGGCTTGCAGGGCTTTTGACAGTTCCACCGCTTCCAGCCGCTCGGCTTCTTTGAGGTAACTGTTGCGGGACGACAGGGCCAGCCCGTCAGTGGCGCGCTGGGTTTCGCCGGCCAGAATGTCAATCGGCAAAGCAAACTGCTGCACCATGCGGCGCACCACCAGGACCTGCTGGTAGTCCTTTTTGCCAAAGGCCGCCACGCCGCCTGGCATGCCCGCAAAAACGCATGAAAACAGCTTGAGCACGACGGTGCTCACACCGATAAAAAAGCCCGGCCTGAAGTGGCCTTCCAGAATGTCGCCCAGGTCGGTGGCGGGGTGGACTTTGTAGGTTTGCGGCTCGGGATAGAGCTCTTTTTCACGTGGGGCGAACAGCACGTTGCAGCCGGCCGCTTCCAATCTTTGCGCATCGGCATCCAGCGTGCGCGGGTAGCTGTCAAAGTCTTCATGCGGCGCAAACTGCAGGCGGTTGACGAAGATGCTGGACACCGTCACGTCGCCCAACGGCTTGGCCTCTTCAACCAGCGCAATGTGGCCGTCGTGCAGGTTGCCCATGGTGGGTACAAAGGCCGGGCGCTTGAAGCCGCTGAGAGCGCTCCTCAGGTCAGCGATGGTATGAACGATGTGCATGCTTGTCTCCTCAACTGTTGTTATTTTTAATCACCACGCATGGGTTGCGTTAACCGGAAAGCTGCCATTTTTAACGGCGGTCACATACGTCTGCATCGCCCCGCGCACGCTGCCTGCATCGGCCATGAAGTTATGGACAAATTTCGGCATCTTGCCCAGGTTCATGCCCAGCATGTCGTGCAGCACCAGCACCTGGCCCGCGCAGCCGTTGCCCGCGCCAATGCCGATGGTGGGGCAGTGGCTCAGGGTGGTGGTCAGCGCCGTGGCCAGCACCTCGGGCACCATTTCAAGCACCAGCAGGGCCGCGCCTGCGTCTTGCAGGGCGCTGGCATCACGTTTTAATGTGGCTGCGGTCTCGTCGGTTTTGCCTTGCACGCGGTAGCCGCCCAGCGCGTGCACGGTTTGCGGTGTCAGGCCCAGGTGCGCGCACACCGGTATGCCGCGCTCGACCAGAAAATGCACCACCTCAGTCGTCCAGCCGCCGCCTTCCAGCTTGACCATGTGCGCGCCCGCCTGCATCAGCACTGCAGCGCTGCGCAGGGCTTGCTCTTTGGACTCGTGGTAGCTGCCAAACGGCAAATCGCCAATCAGCCAGGCAGTGGCCTGCGAGCGGCGCAGGCCGTTGGCCACGCATTCGGTGTGGTGGCGCATCGTCTCCAGACTGACGCCGACGGTGCTGGTCAGCCCCTGGCAAACCATGCCCAGCGAGTCACCCACCAGAATGCATTCAACACCCGCAGCATCAGCCACAGCGGCAAAGGTGGCGTCATAAGCCGTGAGCATGGTGATTTTTTCACCCGCTGCATGCATCTCGCGCAGGCGCGGCAGGCTGATGGGCTTGCGGGCTGACGGGGTCGAGGTTGGGCTCAAGGTGCCGTAGGGGCTGGCGGCTGTGTTCGCGGGTGTATTCATGCGGCTACTCCTGAAAGTGTGCAGAGTCTAACCAGCTTTGCCGGCTGAAAAACGTCATCAGCAAGGGCTATCAGCTTGGCGTGTAAGCCAGCCGCACGTAAATCGGCGCATAGGCTTCGGCCTGCGTCACCTCTAACAGGCCTTCTTTGGACAATTCGAGCAGCGCAATAAACGTGACCACCAGCACCGGCATGCCGCGCGCAGCATCAAACAGGTCTTCAAACTCTAAAAACTTGCGGCCCTGCAGCTTGCGCAGCACGATGCTCATGTGCTCGCGCACCGACAGCTCTTCCCTGGAGATGACGTGGTGCTGCACCAGCCGGGCGCGTTTGACAATGTCTCGCCAGGCTTCTTGCAAATCGACCACATGCACATCCGGAAAGCGCGGCTGCAGCGATTGCTCCACAAACACCTGGACACGCAGAAAATCGCGGCCAAACTGCGGGACGGCGTTCAGCTTGTGGGCCGCCAGCTTGATCTGCTCGTACTCCAGCAGACGGCGCACCAGCTCGGCGCGCGGGTCTTCGGCTTCCTGGCCTTCGGCCACCTTTTTCGGCGGCAGCAGCATGCGTGACTTGATTTCAATCAGCATCGCGGCCATCAGCAGGTATTCAGCCGCCAACTCTAAATTGGTGGCGCGGATTTCGTCCACGTACACCAGGTACTGGCGCGTCACGGCCGCCATCGGGATGTCCAGAATATTGAAGTTTTGCTTGCGGATCAGGTACAGCAGCAAGTCCAGCGGGCCTTCAAACGCCTCTAAAAACACCTGCAGCGCGTCGGGCGGTATGTACAAATCGTGCGGCATCGCAAACAGCGGCTCGCCGTACAGGCGCGCCAGCGCGACCTGGTCAATCACAGCCGGCATGTCGGGGCTGGACGCCGTGGGGAGTCCAGCGGGTAACCGGGTGGGGATGGTGAGTTCAGTTGCCATGAAGCCTGCTATTAAATAGTGAGCTGCTAGCGCATGTATCTATTGGGCTAAAAGCCAATTTGATATCTGAAAATGGCCCAAAACAGGTCAAAACTGCTTATTTGGCGTTCGGATGGCTGCCCGTGCCGTACACATACGGCTGCTGGGCCACCGTGGCATCGAGGAAATCTGCCTGCTCGGCAGTTTTCAGGTTTTTGTCCCACAGCAGGGCGCGGCCAGCGCGTTGTTCGGCTTCCAGCGTGGGTTTATTGACCTTCAGCTGCTCAATGAACTGGGTGGCGTCAGACGTGTAGTCGGCGCGGCGGAAGATGGACAGGAGATTCATGGACGGGCTTTGCATGGAACGTGTAGTGGCCCGATTTTACCGGGCGACGACCATGACGCCTCGAACAGTCAAAAAAGACTCGAAAAAGGCATCAAATCGACCTCCTGGCCAATGGATATAAGCCCGAATAGCTCCTGTATTGATAGTATTAGTCGTATTTTTAGCGCAGTTCAAGCAGCCAGGCCAACTCTAAACCGTTTGAACCTTGTCCAGAAACCCGCAGCGCGTCATGGCTGCTTTGGGCTGGGCATTCAGCCCGGCCATCACCAGACTGCCGCCGCGCAGCACGATGGCCTTGCGCAGTTGCTCCAGCACGTCCAGGCCCGACGTGTCGAGCGATTGCAGGGACTGCACGTCAAGGCGAATCACCAGGCCCGCAGGCGCGCTTTCCACCAGGCTCAAAATCGGGTCTAGCTTGGCCACAGCGCCAAAAAACAGCGAGCCATAGAGCTGAAACGTCGCGCCTTCAGCGCTGCGCGCTACTTCCACCACCTGAAACAGCATGCTCATACGCCGCACAAACAGCACGCAGGCCAGCATCAGCCCGACTTGCAGGGCCACCGTCAGGTCAAAAATCACCGTCAGTAAAAACGTGCCCAACATGATGAAACCGTGGTGGCGGCTGTTCTTTTTCAATGTTGCAAAGGCTTGCCACTCGCCCATGTTCCACGCCACGTACAGCAAGATCCCCGCCAGCACCGCCAAAGGCACATGCACCGCCAGCGGTGCGGCCAGCAGCACCACGCCCATCAGCGTGGCGCAATGCACCAGGCCAGCGATGGGCGACGTGGCTCCGGCCCGTACATTGGTCACCGTGCGGGCAATCGTGCCGGTGGCAGGCATGCCGCCAAAAAATGGCACCACACAGTTGGCGATGCCCTGGGCCATCAGCTCCTGGTTCGGGTCATGGCGCGGCAAGCCCGACATCTGGTCGGCCACCCGTGCGCACAGCAAAGACTCGACCGCGCCCAGCAGTGCAATCGTGACGGTCGGAGCCATCAGCAAGCGTACCGTTTCCCACGAGAAATCAGGCAGCGCAAACACCGGCAGCCCGCGCGGAATGCCGCCAAAGCGGGTGCCAATCGTCTCGACCGGCAAATGCAAAAAATAAGCAAACAGCGTGAGCGTGACCAACGCCACGATGGGCCCCGGCATGCGCGCTGCCAGGCGTGTCACGCGCTGCAGTTGCAGGCCTTCGCTGGCATGGATTATTTTCAGCAAACGATTCGTCACTGTATGGGCGTCACCCGCACCGCTGCCAAAAAGCCGTGGCCACACCAACAGCCCCAGCAGGCTGACCAGTCCTAACCCCAGCGCATAAAAGTTGGTGGTGCTGATCTGGCTGCTGATGACGCCGATCTGCGAGAAAAAATCGCCCGGCATTTTGGCAATGTGCAGACCCAGCAAGTCCTTGAGCTGCGACAGCACAATCAGCACCGCAATGCCATTGGTAAAGCCCACCACAATGCTGACCGGCACATAGCGCACCAGCGTGCCCAGCTTGAACAGGCCGAGCAAAAACAGCAAAACCCCGGCGCAGGCCGTCGATATCAGCAAATTGGCCACGCCGTAGCGTTCCACAATGCCGTAAACAATCACGATAAATGCGCCTGCAGGCCCGGCGATTTGCACCGACGAGCCGCCCAAGCCAGCGACCAAAGCCCCGGCAATGATGGCCGTCCAGATGCCCGCTTCAGGCTTGAGGCCGCTGGCAATCGCAAACGCCATGGCCAGCGGCAGGGCGACGATACCGACGGTCAAACCCGCACCAGCGTCTTTGAAAAACCGGTTTTGGTCGTAGCCTGCCAGGGCGCGCAGCAGCCGGGGGGAAAAGGCGGCTAAATACGGCGGCAATGGCATGGGGCGGTTGATATTGGTGGGTTCAGTGCCGGTGCGGCAAATGCGTTTGTACATCATGCGCGATAGGCCGCATGATCAGCAACAAAAGGGCCATCGCCAGCGGCACGGTGGTCACGTAACCCAGGTATTTAAAACCCAGTGCCCCCATCAGCGCGCCCGTAAAAAAGCTGGTGATCAAAATCAGGTGCAGGCGCAGTTTGACCCGGTTGGCTCGCACCGGCTCGGCAGCGCTCAGCCGGCTGCGGTTGATGTACAGCAGCTTGCCCAGTTCAATGCCCAGGTCCGTCACCAGGCCGGTGACGTGGGTGGTGCGGATTTCTGCCTTGGAGATTTTGGTGATGACGGCGTTTTGCAAACCCATGATGAAGCAGAGCAGCAGCACGGTCAGGGGTATGAAAAAATTCGACCACAAAGCGATGGCTGCGCCGAAAAGTCCGAAAATCAGTAGCAAAACTGCTTCCAGCAGCAACGGCAGTCCGAAAGCGCTGGTCAGCTTTTCACGCAGCCCCCAATTGACCAGCCATGCGGTTGTCATGGCTCCCAGCAAAAAAGCCGCCAGCGCGCCCATGCTGGCAGCCGCAAGCACAACATTGCCCAACACCAGGTTGTCCGCCAGAGAAGACACCACGCCCGTCATGTGCGACGTGTAAGTCCCCACCGCCAAAAAGCCGCCAGCATTGGCAGCGCCCGCCACAAAAGCCAGCACCGCGCCCAGGCGCGTGTTGGTTTGCAATGTGCGGTTGTCAATGTCGGTCCAGCCGTGAATCAGGGGGTGCATGGGGCTGTCCTGATTCTTCGCGGGTTGCCGTGGGGATGCCTAAATGGCTTTGGCGTGGTAGCTCACACCCGGCAAATCTTTGTAGTCAACGTCTTGCGTCCAGAATGTGGCGTTGAATTCGCGAGCAATGCTGTACATCACTGCGTCGGCCATGGCGAGACTGTGTTTTTGAGCTGCTTCTGATGCCGCAGCCGCGCGCATGGCGTTCAGGTCAATCACCGTGCTGCGGCACATGAGTTCTATGGCGGCATCGCGTACGCTGATGGTCGCGGTTCGGCTTAGAAAACGGTGAACTTCAAAAATCGACACTGCTGGCACGACCAATTGAGCGGTCTGCTCAACGATGGGTTTGAAGGTTCGGCCTGCTGTTGAACCTAGAAAAAACTCAATCCATCCTGACGAATCGACACAAAACATCAAAAGCGATCAGGCTCTTTGGGCATGTCAGTGTTGATGTTGCCCAGGTGCTTCAAGATACCGAAGTAGGCTCTGACAGGCAGCTCAGGCTTGAGCGTAGCTTCTTTGTCGCCGCAGAAAAACTTGATTTTTGAGCCTTCAACCAAGCCAAACCTGGCGCGCATGGCTGCTGGCAGGGTAACCTGACCTTTGCTGCTGACGGTGGCTTCTAGTTCGAGAATGGCTTCCATATAAAACTCCTGTTGCTGAATATGGTAAGTATGAACTAAAAGTAAGGCATAGTCAAATTCCTTACTTTTTACGAGTTACTACCTGACTCGCATACCCGGCAGAGCGCCCGGCAGCGGCTCCAACACATAAATCCCTGGTTGTGCTTTTTCATCGCCATGGCTGGCGGCTAGCACCATGCCTTCGCTGATGCCGAACTTCATCTTGCGCGGCGCCAGGTTGGCGACCATGACGGTGTGTTTACCGATCAGGTCTTCGGGTTGGTAGGCGCTGGCGATACCGCTGAAGACGTTCCTTAGCTTGCCTTCGCCCACGTCCAGCGTCAGGCGCAGCAGCTTGACCGAGCCTTCAACCGCCTCGCAATGGACGATTTTGGCGATGCGCAGGTCGATTTTGGCGAAGTCGTCGATGGTAATCAGGGGGGCGAGTTCCTCACCGCCTGGGGTGAGCTTTTCGGGTTCAGGGGCGGCTGGGGCTTCGAACAGGGCTTCTAGTTGCTCGGGGGTGACGCGTTGCATGAGGTGGGTGTAGTCGCCAATCTGATGGCCTACCGCGAGCGCAATAGCCGCGTTATTGAAATTGAGCGGTTCGCACTGCAGGAATTTTTCAACGGCTTGGGCCAC
>Ga0075464_10000351_pt1 | contig 20019 bp, 23 predicted proteins | sample DEB19_08_DNA_5_FD_75068 | JGI IMG/M metagenome (GOLD analysis project Ga0075464, IMG submission 75068) | Aqueous microbial communities from the Delaware River and Bay under freshwater to marine salinity gradient to study organic matter... | ecosystem: Environmental > Aquatic > Marine > Coastal ...
CGACGAAAGCTAGAAATCCCATATACATGTCCTTTTGATTTGCAAACCTGTAACCATTCGTCACAGGTTAACAGTTAAGGATCAGCTGTGCGGTTCAGCCCTCGCTGTGTTGATCAAATTTGTTACAAAAATGCGTTGGGGTATCAGATTATCCCAAACCCGCTTTTACCCCCTCGGCACCCTCTCGCTGCACACGTAGCGCATCACAAGGCACACGCTGTGGAGAAAAAGATGCACCTAGAGCAGCACCGCCAGCCAGCCTAATTAACAGCAGCGCAAAGCATCCGCTATGCAGCAAGGCACATCGTTCTTTTGTAGGTCGGGGAGTGGGTCAGCCAGTGGCTAAGTAGTGGCTATCTTGTGGCTCACTAAGGGGCAGCTGTGGCCCCTCTTAGTTGAGTGAGTAAATGGATCATTCCCATTGGTGGGATGTCTATATTTTCAGCTGAGATAAGTACGATATCACAGCCTGTAAATTGGGGTTTTTAAAGCTGGTGTTGTGGCTCTGAACTGGTCACAGTTGGGCCTTCTTTAATCAACCCTAAGGCACCAAATGTCCATCACTTCCACAGCCAATTCAATCATTGCATCACTGCTCGATTCAGTAGCTTCCCGTGCTCACAAGGTGCTGCCTATTGCTGGTGCTTGGGTTGGCTATACAGCCGGCCTGTCGTTCAGGATTGATGCTTGGAAGGATGGCTCTACCCGTGTGATTCAGCTGGGTGGCTACGAGGCCTGTGTTGACCTTTAAGCACTACTAGGCTACACAGGTAGCCCTGAGCTGCTACAGAGGCTCTAAGGGGTACTGTAGGGCTTCCTGTGGTGTCTTGTAGAGCTTACAGGGCAGCAGTTTAGCTAGGCTGCTGAGATAGTGACACACGACCAAGCAGATTACTCACGCTGGTCTTGTACCAAATGCCTTTTCGGGGAGTCAGCATCCCCATTTCATTCAATGCCTTGGCAATCCCACCCAGTGAGGATATGCCTTGAGCTTGCAGGGATTCGATCACTGGCTGTAGGTTGGTAGCGTGTCTATCTGCCTTCAGCTTGATGGTTGATACAGCAGCTGTGTTCCCCTTGGCAGCTTTCAGGAGGGCAGCAGCCCCGTTAGGGTTACCTAGCTTTTGACCTCTGGCCTTGGCAGCCTGTAGGGCTTCCTTGGTTCGCTTAGATGTTGCCTCTGCTTCCTGCTGTGCAATTAGAGCCATGATCCCCACGGTCAGGGGTGTCGCATTGGGCATATCTGCTGCTACGAAGTCAACCCCAGCATCCTGCAGGGCCATGAGAAAGGACGCATTGCGGGAGAGCCTGTCTAGCTTGGCAATCACCAGTGTTGAGCCTGTCACCTTGGCTAGGTGCAGAGCTTTGGTGAGTTCTGTTCTGGTGTTCAGCTTGCCTGTCTCCACCTCTGTGAAGGTCTGAAGTATTGCAGCACCAATGGAGACTGCATATCGGCCAACAGCCACCTGTTGAGCCTCAAGACCTAGACCTGAAGCGCCTTGCTTGGTAGTTGAGACACGGAGGTAAGTGACTATTTTCTTCATGGTATTAAATTGCCTAATGGACATTAGTCAATACTATACCTCTGTTTCACCCTCAAGTGTGGTGATTAACAGTACTCTCAAATTGATAGCAAGCTATCTAGCAGCAGCAACACCTAAGCCTGTTATTAGACCTAAACCCTGATCTTCGCCCCCAATGCCTTTTGTTTTGGGTCACATCTGGTCACCCACGGTGGCCCCACGAGCGGCTTTAGGTCAGCAATTGAGGTCTAGACCCTGACTCTATTTCAGGCTGTCACCTCACCCCCCTTTTTTCAATCCTGAACGTTTTGCTTAAGCAGCAGCACGGCTGTCAGAACCCCTTCATGGATCAATCCCAATGGCACTAACAAAACGAAAGCGTACCCAGTCAAAGGCTGGCAGCAAGACCTATCTCCTTCAAGGCTCATACAGCTCCAACAACGCCAAGCTGGACTTCCGTTCGCACCTGTTCCTGAGCTGGATGGATCACTGGACAGCCATTAATGGAGGACTCAAGTCCCCTGACAGTGGGTTGATCCGTAGAGCCTTGGTTCTGTATTCCAAACATATTGCCGCTCTTCCACCTAGTGACGCTGCATTTGAACTTCGGCTCATCAAACAGGCCAATGGATTGATCGGACACCTCCCGCATGAACAGGCAGTAGCTGAAGAACGGCTGGCTTCCTGTGTGACAGCTGGTGGATCACTGCTTCCCTTTGAGCTGGTCTTCCACGGTCAAGAACAGCTTGATAGAGCAGCCAGGTTAATGCAGCACCTCCGAGAGGTCGAGGACAGCCACCGATCACCTAAGCCACGACTTAAGAAGGAACACCCAACCCCATGAACCACAAACACAACCTAACCCCTGAGACACCAACCACGGGTAAAGCAACGGCTGTCCAGCTGGGGCACCTTTGGTCCCTCTGCCTTCGTTTGCTGGTCTCCAAGCTTGGATCACCAAAGGTCTCAGCTGAGCTGCTCATGGTTAGTCGTACCTTTTTGAAAGACAACGGCTATGTACCAACACGGCTCCACGGCAGGGTCACACAGAAGCTTCTAGCTGAGCTGGATAGCTTGTATCGGCAGAAGTTACTAGCTGGCTTGGCTGATGGCATTCCATCAATAGGTCTGCTCAGTGAGGCAAGGCTCTACAGGGCTGAGCTAGAGCAACACATCGAGCTTTCAGACGGCATGAAGCAGCTGACAGCTGTACCCATCAAAACACCTTTTATGTAGGAAATCACTATGACCAATTCAACCCATCTATCCGCTGAAGAATTCCATGATGCAGTCCTGAAGCTGCCCTTGTTTCAGCCACGACCAAAATGAACAAGCCAAAGATTTATGACAACACCCCAGTGCGGAGCTTCCTTCAGGGCTATGACAGCTCTAGTGAGCTTTGCAGTGAGCTGCCCCGTGTGGATGACATCTTTACTGGTGCTCTGTCTTTGAAGACTTCAGGCAATACAGCCACAAGGACACTTTCAAGGAAGACCCTATTTCGGGTTTTACAAAGCTGCTCAGCTGTAGACATTGACACGGTCAACAAGGCAACAGGAGGACGCTACGCCTACAGCACGGTAGCCGACTATGCAGCTCTGGCCCGTGTCATCTCTAAGGCTCTGCTGCGGCTGATCCCGCTGCTTCCAAAGCAACACAGCAGGTTCTCAGTGAGTCAGGCCAAGCGTGAGCTGGATGCACCTTACACAGCTGAACTCAGGAAGCTGGGTTTAGTGTGATTTCTAATTTCTAACCTAAGAAAGCAGCTGGTTACTTTTGGTTGATTTCTAATTTCTAACCTAATAGAGCCACAGGTTACTTTTGGTTGATTTCTAATTTCTAACCTATAGAAGGAAGCCTGAAGTTCATTGCCGCGCTATATAACAAGGCTACAAGATGTCCTAAAGGTGAACTCAAGTGAACCTGCTGATCTACCTCTGCTTCAAACCAGAGGGGCAGCAGCGCAACCTTGAGGCGCTACGCTTTTGATGACATTCTTGGGTAGGTAATTACTTCATAGTCAGAACCAAAACAAGGATGAACCTCAAGGCTACCTATTGCTTCAAAGCCAATAGGTAGCTTGAAAGCACACCTAGGTAAACCTGTAAGGGAATGACTCTGATTAGTCAGACCTTACCCAAGCTATGCAGGGCTTGAAGCTCCACAGATAGAAATCTATGTTCATAGGTGCTATCTGGCTCCTTCAAGTGAAGCCCCTAGGCACCAATAACGCTGCTTCAGCCAGCCAAAACCTCCCAGCCAATTACCGTTAAAAACTTTGGCGCTGTAGCTGACACAGCTGCCACCACAACCCCCTCTGGTTTCACCAGCTGGCACCCCTCGTTAACCCTGTAGCTCTCTTGTAGCTATCTAGTCGTTCCTTCCTGTGTCGTTTTCTCTAGTGGCTTCAGCAGAGCCACCACAAGCAGGACCAGCAGCTACGACATCAACACCAACAACCCATATGACCAACCCCGTAACAAACATTCAACACCACAGGTTTCATCCCATTGGCCCCGTGGCAATTGCAGTCTCCCAGAATATTCAGAAGCCATGCAAGGCCCACGGATGCAATGAGTCCCGATCAGGTCTCAGCCTGTATTGCAGTTCCCACACCTCAGTCTTTAAACGATACGGTCATCCCAATGGCCGATCTATTCCACCCAAGGACTACCGTTCATATCGCGCTGAGGTATCTGACATCTTTGATGCAAACACAGCTCACCCAGGCTATGTTTCAGCGTTGGATTATTTGACCAAGTACATGGCTAGGGCTGCTGCTGATTCAGATGACAAAGATGGGCCATTCAAAGGTTCAGTAGAGATAAACCGTCTAGCTTCCTTTGGCATCACCCCAAGGGACATCTTGTTAGAGCTGTGTTCCTTCTGGACATACCTCCACGATCACCCACGGGCCTTGCCTGACCTCCGTGCTGAAGACTGGGGATTGTCTAGAGCTGTGATGTCGTTGGCTCCACGGCTACGTCGATACACATCGGGTCGGCTTGCACTGGGTGGCTATTCACCTAAACCTAAGTTCAGTAGCTTGGATGGGATCGGATCACATATGCGCTCCGTGCTGTCAATGTTCTTTGTAAATGTCGCAATGTCAGTGACAACAAAGGAACAACGGGCACTGGTGACCCTACAGGCTCTCAAGGCTCCACTGGCTTCACCTACTGCTGTGTACCTCGCACAGGCAGCAGCAGCAACTGCAACAGCCACTCCCACAGCAGCAACTCCCATCCCTCACTCAGGACGTTAATTGTGTCAAAGCTATCCAACAAACACAGGATCAACTTGCAGCGATTCCTAGATCAGTCACCGGATCACCAAGCTGCTATCAAAGCCGGCCTTGAGTCTTACCCAGCAGAGCCAACGTGCTTCGGAAGGTTTGAAGGCCACCATATCAAAACAGCGAACGGCCGCTGCATTGAATGTGCCAAGGCCTCACACCTTAAGGACAAGGCCAACCAGAAAGCCAAGGTACAGGCAAGACTCGATTACGCGGCACAGATAGCAGCACAGGTAGCAGCTCAGCGAGCCTTGACCAAGTAGCCCACACACACATCACCCATCCCCATCAATCACTTACTTCATTTTTAGAAATCACAAAACAACATGACCAACCAATCCAACAATATGACCGTAACAACCAATGCGGGTCTCACACGCATGACGATAGGGGCCGTGGAGCAGCCGCAGTCCCTCACCGCACCAGCTGAGTACCAGCCGAACCGTGTAGCCAGTGGCGTAACCCGCCTCCAGTTTGGCGCTAGCTCCAACGTAGAACAATCTGGTGTGACCCGCCACCAGACCTATAACCAACGCAGCTCTGACTCAGTCATGGGAACGCTGGAACGGGTCAACGGCAAGGACACAGTTGAATTGATTCCCGGAAATGCAGCATCACGAACAGGCATCCAGCAAGCCTTCAAGGATGGACTGATTACACCCATAGGCAACGGTCAGTGGGCGAATGCTGCAGAGGGTCGGAGCTATCAGCCAACACAGCAGAGCCAACAGCCAGCAGCTACCACTGGTGACAGCAACGAGCAGCCTCAAGCTGACCCAGGCTTTGGAGTATTCATCCCTGAAGAAGATGCTCAGTGGCAGGACTGGATTGATCCACTGCCACAGCATTCATTCGATGCAGCTTCAGCGGGTGTTACCGCTGCTGTCCTTGCTGGTGATGAAGGCTTCGCCAAGACAGCCTCAATGCTTGCAGAGTCAGCAGGCATTGAGGTGGCTGAAGCCCTGAACTACGTTGAGGAAGGCTATGCATTGCATGAACGACACGTAGCCCGTGAAGCTGCTGCTATGGGTGTTACCGATAAACAGGGGTTCTACGGCTGGCTGCGCAGCGCCAAGCCGCAACAGCTGCATCGGGCCATTCAAAGCCTCAGCGCAGCCCGTGACGTGCAGCCGTTTCGTGTTTTGGCTCTTGAATACACCCGCTATAGCTCGGCTCAAGCAGCCAAGCTCCGTTGATTGTGTTGTCCTGCCATGAAAACAACAACAACAACAAACACCAGCATCACTCAGGCTCTCACTGAAGCAGCTCAAGTGGCCTATGTCGTTACAGCCTTGGCAACAGCAGCGGCTGTGCTGGGTTTCCTCAGTTGATCGCAACACCGCAGGGCCGTTATCGCAGACTGTCAACAGTGGCTAGCCTCACGTTCCCCTCAGTTGAACCACAGACCTTCCAAGGCCTTGAAGTGAAACTTGAAGGGGCAGCATTGGGTGACGCTGTTGACCTCACAGAGCCTTACCAGAGACCCGCAGGGATCACGTTCTTTGCCTATGTCTCTGCTGCTGACACTGTTCGTATCTGTGCCAAAAATATGACTGGTGATGTGACCATCACAGTTCCTAATTCGCAGTTCGGGATAGCAATCAACCCGCTGTAGTTTTAGTTGTCCTCGCTGTAGCTTCCTTGGGAACCTTCTGCAAACTGGTCTGAAGCAACCGCTACAGCTTGGACATCTTTCTTGAGCATCTTGGGTTTCAAAACCTAGGGTGTTCTTGAAAGGTTGGGATTGCAAAGGCTGGCTTCGCGGCTTCCAGTTCAAACCAACGCATGACAATCTTGTGGCGCATCGGGATGGAGTAGCCGGAGACTAGGGTTGTGGTCAGGTCTTTGGGGAGGAGGTACTCTGGATTGGTTTTCCCGTTGGCTGCAATGTAGTAGCGCTCAAAACTGAGCCCTTCTATTTCTAGCGCTTCGCAAACATCGCGGAAGTCCCGCATTACGTTCTTGTGTTCCTTGCCAGTCAGTTCGGCAATCTCACGGGTTGACATGGACAGGGTGGAGGTAGACGCAACCTTGAGAGCACAATAGACTTTACAAATCAGAGCTAAAGATCAAAGGAACTTGCCGTGACAGATAAAGAGCTATTCGCACAAAAACTATTCAACGAATGCGATAGTTTGAAAACTGATTTCTCAAAGATTGAAAATGAAATCACAGCAGTTGAGTTCTGCTGGAGTCCTATCAGTTGTGCGGAGGCAGGTCTGCAATTTTCAGGTTACCAGCTTTACTCCATAGATTCTGACGAAGACTCAGCAAGTGACTACCTTTGGGATGTTATTTGCATTGGGTCTTTCAACATGAATGAAAGGCTCACCCCTGTGGCGCTCAATCGCACTGGAATACAAAATGAATTGCGTATCCATGGGGTCTTCATCGGAGAGGATAAGCCAGCCTACACCCCCCATCTGTTCAATGCAGATAATTCAATATTTTCGTTAGGTATGTCCGGTTCTTCTTGGCATACGCCTGAAGAGAATTTTTCCCACTTCTATTCCCTATTTGGTGCGCTTCTGGCTACCCGTGAAGACAAAATTATGTGCTTGTCAGCAATAGTGTTTGAATGCACGTCTATTCTCAGGGGATGGATCAGCGAGGATTTGACAGAACGCAATGCATTAATGAGTGCAATGACAGGACACTCCATGGCTCAAAATGGCATTCCACTTAGGAACTCTTGATATTGAGCCTCTATTTTGGTCTTCCCTCAAGGCTTCCACTGTGGCACCGTGTAGACCCTTGGCAAGCTCAGCCCATCATAGGCAATGCTTGCTGCTGTACCAACTAGGTCAGCTGGTTTTACCCTAGCGTAGGTTCCAGCTCCCATGCCTTCAGGCTTGTGACCAAGGTATCTATCAATGTAAAGCTGACCTTCACGCACACGCTGTAGCTTGCTCTCTATCGTGTTCCTAAACCCGTGGAATGTGTTGGCAGCTCCAAAGCCATGCGAAATCTTCAAGATGGAAAACCACTTAGAAACAGCACCACCAGCACCGTTATCTTCAGAGACTGTAAGGGCAGGGAAGAGCCTGTGTGAACCAAGGGCAGCCATAGCATCCCTGTAGTCCAACAGCCCCAGCCGTATCAGCTCTGAATGGATTGGAATGTTCCTTTTGCTTGGTTCATTCTTCAGTGATTGGATCGTGCTGTCAGTCACGGCTATCCTGAAACAATGTATGCCGTCAATGACTTGCAGGTCATCCACCAGCAGCTGAGCCAATTCAGACACCCTAGCGCCCGTGTAGGCACCAATGACAGGCACCCAATATGCAGCATCGACACCTGCATTTTTCGACTTGGGAAGTCTGTAACTTTGGAATATTGGATCACTGAACAGCTTCACAGCTTGGGTATCTGTCCATTCCTCTCTAATCGTGGCTGCATTGGCAGTGATACCAAGTCCAGCCCAAGGATTCACAATGATCCTTTGGTAGTTATCTACTTCAAAGTTCAACAGTATATTGACCCAAACCATATTAACGCTGGCTACGTTCAGGGTCAGGTCAGAGGCTAGCAACAGCTTCCTGTACTCAGCACCCTTGGCCCTCGTTAGCTTGCCTAGGCTTGGGTTATTCATCAAGTCTTCAAACCTCTGGACAGCCAGTGCAGCAGCACCAGCTGTCTTTTTGTTCCTGTCTGGCTCATGGTCTCGCCACAGCTGGTAAACATCGGTCAGCTTCAAGTTATCAGCTGTCTTCTTGCTGGGGTCAGTTACAGCCTTACCTTTGGCTTCCAGAAGGCTCGGCAGCAGCTCCTTCTTTTCTGGGGTATCTACAGGCTCACCTTTGACCCTCTGCTTGACCTGCTGCACTGCCTTGCCATAGACAGCAGCCCAACGATAGACCATCAACCGTAATTCATCCTTATCAGTGGGAGCTATCAGGCCATGTGCTGCAAGGTCTGCCTTGAATCTTTGGTACAGCTGGCCCTGCTTGCCACCTGAGAGGGCGCTGGTGACCTCTTCGTCAATATCGTGCATTGCACCTGACCAAGATTCACCGGCAGCTGTATCGGCCCCTGCTGACCTCACAAGCTCATCCTTCAACAGCAGCTCCCTAGCACCAGCTGAGGCTATGTGCTCAGCCTCTGCAATCGTGGGTGACCTTCTAGGCAGTGCTGGGGCAGCTGGGGCTGTGGGTTCAATACCCAGCCCATTCAGCAGGGTGAGGAAGAGGGCGCTGTAATGCGCTGACAACTCACGGGCTTTGATAGCGGCCTGTGGGTGACTGAGCCTGCCTAGGGGTTCTGTAATCTCTCTCTTACCGATTGAGGCAATGAGATTTGCTGGGACTCTGAGCCGGAAATAGTAGGAGTTGTTCTTCTGAACTAATCCTTGGACTTTCTTCGCCATGATGATAATTGCCATTCTTCATTCTCTCCCAAATAACTGCCCGTGTGGGAAGGTCTGTGGGAAGGTTTCAGGGGAGGCAAGTGGGAAGAAAGCTATGACTGGGGCGGGTTCCCAGCTCCTGAGAGGAGAAAAGAACCCGCTTGTCATTTTTGGCGGAAGAGGCGGGAGCTTTTGCCTTGTGGTACAAGTTGCCAATGATCGTTGATTAATATAAGTATTGTTCTTGTTTGTGTCCATATTTATGTACCACACATGTGTCCACTGTATTTGCGTCCCTCGTAGGGTGGCGTATGATCAACAACATGAAACACAGCACTCCACACCTACGAAAACGCGGTGATAACTTCCATGCGAGGATGAGGATTCCAGAGGATGTCCGGGCGGCATTCGAGGGAAAGCCAGAGTTCGCCAAGACCTTGGACACCGACAGCAAGGCAATAGCAATGCGCCGACTCCCATTGGTGATTGCCAAATGGATGCAACAGATAGACGAAGCTCGTAGGATTACGGCGGGCAGTGCCGGATCAGGCTTACAGTCTCCCGCAGAGTGGGCCAAGTCGTGGCTGGTTGATCTTTCTAAACCAAATACTGACCCTGTCTATGAAAACCTTCTAGACGCTGCCAGCGATGACGTAGAGAAGCAGTTCAAAGCCGGGTTGATGACTTTGCCAGAGGCCCGTAAGGCATTAAGGGTTGTCAGCGGGACTGAGGTTCTATTTAAGACCCATGCAGATGCCTTCCTCGACGAGATGTACAAGGGAAAGTCCAGAAGCTCCATGAGTGGCGCACTGAGTCACTTCCTGAATCATTTCACAACACCAGAGGACATCACACCTGTAGCCCTCAGAAGTTGGTGGCAAGCTGAAGCCAAGACCTCCTCGGCGAACACCATAGAGCGGGTCCTGTCCGTGTCAAAGGGTTTCATGAGGTATCTGAAAGACCATGACCTTGTTAAGTCACCAGCCATCAACCTGCTCAAAGCAGAGGATCTCAGGACCCCTAAGTCAGCGGTGAAACCTGTCCCGTACCAGCCCTTCACAGTACCGGAGTGCCTCGACCTGATTGAGAGGGCCAAGCTAGTCAAGACTGGCCGTGACAACTTGGCTTTGCTCATGCAGGTGGGCATGTACACAGGGGGCCGGATAGAGGAGGTCGCAAGCATCAAGAGGGTGGACATCCACCTGACGGATAACTGGATGATGATCAGAGGAACCAAGACGGATGCATCGGAGAACCGTGAAGTCCCCATCCATCCAGACCTGAAGGTGATCCTCGTAGCTGCCTTGGCCTCACACAGCGACAACTACATGATTCCAGATCTTCCCATGGACAAGCACGGCAACAGGGCCAATGCTATTGGCAAGCAGTTCGGCAGACTGAAGGCCGCAGCAGGGTTCACCACACGGTCGAAGTGCTTCCACAGCTACCGGAAGACATTCGTTACGCAAATGGAGCAAGCGGGTGTCCCAGAGGGGGTTGTCGCGGACATCGTAGGACACGAAAAGAACACGATTACCTATGGTGTTTACTCTGGGGGCAGCAGCATGGAACAGAAAAGACAAGCCATTGCGATACTTGTTTTCTAAGGTGGCCAAGGAGTAGGGCGGCTGTTGGCAAGTCAGCAATTTCCTGTATCACCGGAACGACTGGTCACGGTCGCCCGGAAGACCTACCGCAGAACTATTGGATGCGACAGGACACAGGAGCGTGCTGTGACCTCGATACTGAACTAGTCTCAATACCAATGGTCACTGCGCCACCGGTGATTGCACGCTCCACATTGAGTATCAGGAAACCGATACGTGTCAGGGTCTTGGTCCATAGGGATGTCGAAGTCACAGCCACCAATGACGATCTCTCCTCGTTGAGCGAGTTCAAAAGCTTCTTCGCTTGGCAGCCCCATGAGCAGTTGAAGACCGGCTTCTTGGCCGCAGTTTGGGCAATTCGGTTTGAGCATAAGTAGTGGCGTTTCGTTTATATAGACCGAGGTTCACCTTGACGACCCTTGATAAATATTCAAAAAGTATGTCAGGGTATCAACCATTTGGCGAGACTAAAAATCCCCCCGGTGGGGGTCCGATGCCGTCAATGTGTCCATCTTGCGCTCTTGACGCGTGAGGCTGTCCATCGTTGATCGGCACGACACCATTCACGATGTCTAAGTTGACCAACTATTGAACCTTGGATGCATTGATGTACTGGTAAAGCGTCTCGCGGCTGATGCCATATGCCTTGGCTACTTGGGCCTTCACCGCCCCCGGCACAGTGGCTGCTGCAATGATCTCAGCTACTTTGACTGGGTCTGAGATCTTTCGAGTTCGTCCCTTGTAAACCCCGCGTTCCTTGGCCATGTCGATGCCTTCACGTTGACGCTCCCGGATCATTGATCGCTCAAACTCAGCCACCGCTCCGAGGAGTTGAAGAAGCAACCGATCCCTGATGTCTCGTCCCGGTTGGAACGTGAGGTTGTCCTTGATGAACTCGACACGAATACCGCGACCTGTCAGGCCATCCACCAGCCCCTGAAGGTCCGCTAGGTTCCTTGCAAGTCGATCCATCGAATGAACGATGAAGGTGTCACCGGGCCTTAAATGACTCAGTGCGGCTTGTAGTTGTGGTCTGTCAGTAGTGCTACCGGACGCCTTGTCCTCGAAGACCTTGTCCAACTCAACCCCTTCAAGCTGACGGGCTGTGTTCTGCTCACTGGTGCTAACCCTGCGGTATCCAATTCTCTGTGCTGTTGTCATATGGCCAATCTTGATTGTGTCAGGATGGAGTCTAGATGCTTTCCTTGATTGTGTCAATAATAGACAGATTAACCCTATCCTGACGCCACTAACGACTCACGACTGACGTCCGCATCAGGTGTACCCCAGACTGACATCCGTCAAGCTTCACGCCTTTCGCTGCTTCAGGGTGAGCGACGACCAATGGTGGATCAATTACCCCACACCATTAGGTGAACAAGCCGACCGTTCCGGATAAGTCACAAACGCTGCGACCAACAGGCATGAAAACAAGACGATGGATCAGCCTGACCAAGGGGTCCAGTTGAGCTAAAACCCGTGCGAATCGATTACCCCACACCATTTGGATAACCAAGCCAATCTCTAGTCCACCTCTGAGTGGGCTTTTTGCTTTCTGGGACGCAAGCCCCGGAACCTTTCTGCATCTGATCCCCGCGACACCACATCGGCGGCCGGGCATCTTTATCTGTATTCCCAATGCTCACTGAACCAATTACCAATAACGAACTTTTCTGCGATCATGACTTTTCCGACGACACATCGCTTGGCCCTGAAAGAAGACTTGGAAGTCGCTTTGAGGGCAACTTGATGCCAAGGACCGAGGTCGCACGATCCCTCCTGACCAGAGTATTGGTTGACTTCGAGGTGTTCGAGCAGACGTTCAACACCCGCAAACGAAAGCGACGACTTGCCGACCAGCAACTATTTATCCAACAAGTCGAGGCGATCCTCTGTGAAACTATTTGCAGGGAACTCACTGCCCCTGATGAATGGCTTGCCATATCCCTCTCTCACAGCTTCTTGGGTATGAAATGTGATCGGTACACACCGAACATCCTGACTGAGAAGGTGGTCTATGTGATCAAGACCTTGGCCCATCCTGTGTTCGGACTGCTGGACCTTGAACTCGGACATCGGGACTTTCACAGACCGTCCCAAAGTTGCCTCTCCGTCTTCAGGGCGTCCCCGAAGCTAGTTCAAGAGATCGACAAGCTAGGGCTATCACGTGATGACTTCGTGACATCTCTAGACACGGAGACCATCGTCTTGAAGGCCGCCAAATCTAGCCCAAAGGCGACTCCAAAACGGATTGATTACACCGATGACTCGGTAACGACAGCCTACCGACAGGAGATGACGATCATCAATACATGGCTGCATCAAGCTGACATCTCGTGCATCCCAAGATGTTCATCGGTGACGCAACGAGAAGCCATTGATGCCTCGAGTCGGACCTTGTTCCGATCCTTCAGCAACGGAAGCTTCACTCAGTGCGGTCGCCTCTTCGGAGGGTTCTGGATCAATATGAAGAAGCAGCAGAGACCGGAGCGACTGAGGCTTGGCGGCAAGAAGATCGTTGAACTTGACTACCAGTCCATGATTGCGAACTTGCTTTATGCCCATGCTGGCGAGGAGATGCCACAAGGAGACGCCTACAGCATCCCCGGTCTAGAAGGGTATCGCCCGGGGGTGAAGATGTTGTTCGCTGCAATGTTGAACGTTAGCAAACTACCCACTCGCTATCCACTGGGAATCGGATGCATGTTCCCGAAAAAGATCAAGGTTGGCGAAGTCATTCAGCGGATCCTCGACGCGCATCCACGTGTTGCTCAACACTTTGGTACAGAGATTGGGCTGCATCTCATGTTCAAGGAATCAGAGATCATGGTTGATCTACTGCTTGCACTGAAGCAGATGGGCATTGTGGCGTTGCCTGTACACGATGCGGTCCTCGTACCGGAGGGAACTGAGGTGTCTGTGATGCGTGTGATGGTTGAGATATTCCACAGTCATACAGGTATCCAAGGTGTGGTGGTCAAGGGATGATCACATCACTACTAGCCTTGGTCATTCCTTTCTGTCCTTGGCTCTTCAGGGGTTACCTACAGGCTCATGCAGGTGTTGGCATGTATGGCTATTGAATGTGATACTGATATTGATACTGGTCGTTGGCTAGTCCATGGGCTTGACCTAGGGATCCCCCTTATACGGGGGGCGTAAGGAAGTGAAGACCGGCAGCAACCCTGCCGAAGGTCATTACGAAACACCTGACCGCCCCAACGCCACCCCTCGCGGCACTCATTGGAGGACCTACAGACCCTACTGACCGATGCACTGAACTAGCCCTGTAGTTGTCAGAAGCGAACCTTTGAAGGGCTGCCGTGGAGGACTCACGCCAGAGAACCGATATCAGCGACAAATAGTAATCACCGACCTGATGCCAAACAAGGCGGTTGAACTTCGTGGAGACGGCCAAGCGTGGAAGACCGTTGTGAATGCACTCGGTGTCGGTCGATCGGCCATCAAGTGGGCATACCTGAAGATGCTCTCAAGAGTGACTACTGTTTGAGCAGCACATACCCCTGAAATACCCCCCTGAAACCGTTCATCTATCGGGGGGGGGTAAATCAGAGACCCGAGGGGGTAGTGGCCTGAGGGTCGATAGATGAACAAAACACCATGGGTGGATCACAATCCATTACATACCCACTGATATGTAGAGGTCCAAATAATAGGTCCCACAGAGAATATTATGATCTAATATGGTTACATTTAAAGGATTTACATGCCCGCTTTAGGTTATTTAGGTTTCTTTTCCGTGCTAATTCTTGGCCTTAGTCAATTTGCGATGGGCTTCGCAGGTTTGTACATACAGTTCGGGGTGGTCTGGGCTGGGCTCGCTGTTGTAGCGTCGCTGTTCTTTCGTATAAGCCTGCCGTTAACTGTTGGCGTGTTCTTTTGCGCATGGAAGATATGGCATTGGCCAATCATTGGGGCGCTTGCCTTGGCCCTTCCCGGACTCGCACTCATGATCCCCGGTTTGATTGCTGCAGCAATAAGCACCATTAGTGGCAAGCGAAATTAACAAATTGTTAAATCAGTACGTGGTCGTTCACGTGTGTTGTTGACGCCGAACTACAGGCAAGGAGAAGACCTAGGGATGGCAATATAAAGCTGAATCTATCGCAAAGACGGAACAAGCAATGGAAGCCAAAGACATGTTCCACGGGCAGGCAGGCCAAACCAAGCACACCAGAGACACATCCCGCTGCCCCAGTATCTTTCGGTTGGATGCCCCTCACAGGATCACCAGCAACATCAATGAATACCAACGGACTCATGACCTACCGAAAGACCACTTCAGAGCCGCATAATCCACCAAACTGCGTAAACAATAATCAAATCAGGAAGTTCTCTTCAGAATGCTGGACGACATCAAAAAGACCCTCTGGGCCACTGCCGACAAGCTCCGCGCCAACATGGATGCTGCCGAATACAAGCACTTGGTCCTTGGCCTGATCTTCGTCAAGTACATCTCTGACACCTTCGCCGCCCGTCGAGCCGACCTGACCAAGCGACTGACCAACCCCGCTGATGAATACTTCTATCACGAGGCTGGCCCCGGTGACATCGAGGCCGAACTCGAAGACCGTGACTATTACAAAGAGGTGAACGCCTTTTGGGTCCCTGAGTCAGCCCGCTGGGAAGCGCTGAGAGCCGCAGCCAAACAGACCGACATTGGCAAACGCATTGACGATGCCTTGACCCAGATTGAGCAGGAGAACCCCAAGCTCAAAGGCATTCTGGACAAACGCTACGCCCGCGCCCAGTTGCCCGATGGCAAGCTCGGTGAGTTGGTTGACTTGGTCTCCACCATCGGCTTTGGCGACAACCCCAGCACCGCCCGGGACATCTTGGGGCAGGTCTACGAGTACTTCTTGGGCATGTTCGCCAGTGCTGAAGGTAAGCGTGGTGGTCAGTTCTACACCCCCGCGAGTATCGTCAAGACACTGGTGGCCATCCTCAACCCGCACAGCGGTCAGGTGTACGACCCTTGCTGCGGCTCAGGTGGCATGTTTGTTCAGAGTGAGAAGTTCATCGAAGCCCATGGCGGCAAGATTGGCGATGTCTCCATCTACGGGCAAGAGGCCAACCCCACCACTTGGCGGCTGGCGGCCATGAACTTGGCCATTCGCGGCATTGACTTCAACCTAGGCCGTGAACCGGGCGACACCTTCACCCGCAACCAGCACCCAGACTTACGGGCAGACTTCATTCTGGCCAACCCACCGTTCAACATCAGCGACTGGTGGCATGGCAGTCTGACGGGTGACCCGCGCTGGGTGTATGGCGACCCACCGCAAGGCAACGCCAACTACGCTTGGTTGCAACACATGCTGCACCACCTGAAGCCCACAGGTCGTGCGGGCATTGTGCTGGCCAACGGCTCCATGAGTTCCAGTCAGAACTCTGAGGGTGAGATTCGTGCCGCCATGGTCGATGCTGACGTGGTCGAGGTGATGGTGGCATTGCCCGGTCAGTTGTTCTTCAACACCCAGATCCCGGCATGCCTGTGGTTTCTGGTGAAGCAGAAGACCCACCGCAAGGGTGAAGTGCTGTTCATTGATGCCCGCAAGGTGGCCACCATGATCAGTCGGGTTCAGTCAGAGCTGACCGATGAAGTGATTGAGCGCATTGCCAACACGGTGTCCGCATGGCGGGGTGAGGCCAACGCAGGCGACTACGTTGATATTCCCGGCTTTTGTCGCAGTGTCACGCTGGCAGAGATTGCCCAGCACGGCCATGTTCTGACCCCCGGTCGCTACGTGGGCGCAGAAGAGGTTGAAGACAACGACGAAGACTTTGCCACCAAGATGCAGCAGCTCACCGAGAAGCTGGGTGAGCAGATGGCCAAGGGCGCTGAGTTGGACCAGCTGATTCGGCAGAAGCTGGGAGGGCTGGGGTATGAGTTCTGAGTGGTCTGTACAAAAGATCTCAACGCTTGGTGATTTCGATCGAGGTAAGTCCAAGCATCGCCCACGTGATGCAGCGCACCTATACGGCGGGCCGTACCCCTTCATCCAGACCGGGGATGTGACGAATGCGTATGGCCGCATAACCCACTTTCGTCAGTCATACAGCGAAGCAGGATTGGCACAAAGCTACCTTTGGCCAGCAGGAACGCTTGCAATCACCATCGCTGCAAATATTGCAGAGACTGCACTTCTGACGTTCCCGGCTTGCTTTCCCGATAGCGTTGTTGGCTTTACTGCTGATCCAAGAAAAGCAGATGTCCGCTTTATTGAATATCTTTTTCAAGCCATGCGAAAGCAGGTCAAGAGTCACGCCTACGGATCAGCACAAGAAAATATTAACCTTGAAGTACTGCGAAAGCTTGAGTTTCCGATTCCATCGCTAAATCTGCAGACAAAGATCGCTGACTTCCTGACATTGATCGATGACCGCATCACCCTCCTGCGCGAAACCAACGCCACACTGGAAGCCATCGCCCAAGCGTTGTTCAAGTCATGGTTTGTCGACTTCGAACCGGTACGCGCCAAGATGGAAGGCCGCATTCCCGAAGGCATGGATGAGGACACCGCCCGGTTGTTTCCTGATGCACTTGAGGAGTCCGAGTTGGGCTTGGTGCCCAAGGGGTGGCGGGTTGCGACATTGGCAGATACGTTTGACATCAACCCCACTCGAAAACTCTCGAAGGGTTCGATGGCGTCATATCTGGACATGGCCAGCGTAGCAACGAACGGCCATTGCGTCGAAGCACCAATAGAACGAGAAATGGGTTCCGGCGCAAAGTTCCAAAACGGCGACACGTTATTGGCACGAATCACGCCCTGCTTGGAAAATGGCAAATCCGCCTTCGTTGACTTCCTTGCCGAAGGGCAGATTGTTTGGGGCTCAACAGAGTTTCTTGTCCTTCGCCCCAAAACGCCACTTCCGCATTACCTTGGTTATTTACTATGTCGTCATCAGGCGTTCAGGGAGTACGCAATCCAGAGCATGTCGGGTACCAGTGGTCGTCAACGAATACAAAACGATGTGCTTGGGCGGTACTTGCTCGCCGTCCCTGACATTGAAATCGCAGCCGTCTTTGCTGGCGTGATTGAGCCAGTTCAAAGAAGCATTGCTGCTAATCATCAATCCACCCAAATCCTAGCGTCCCTGCGAGACACCCTGCTACCGCGCCTGATCTCGGGACAGTTGCGGTTGCCAGAAGCTGAAGCTCACCTTGAGGCAGTCACAACATGAAGAAGCCCCTCAGTACCCTCCAACGTGTTCCGCTGCGAGAAGCTTGGAAGCATGAGGCCAACGACTTCACGCCATGGTTGGCAGAGACTGAGAATCTCAACATGCTTGCTGATGTGCTGCACCTTGGAAGCTTGGAGTTGGTGGCAACAGAGCATTGGGTCGGCGACTTCAAACTTGACATACTTTGCACCAATGGTGATGACCAAGTGATCATCGAAAACCAGTTGGAAAAGACCAACCACACACACCTTGGACAGATCATCACTTACGCGGCTGGCATCGGAGCCAAGAAGGTGATCTGGGTTGCGGAGTCCTTCCGACCAGAACACGTAGCTGCGTTGGAGTTCTTGAACCAGAACACCACGGATGACCTGAGCTTCTTCGCTGTAGAGCTGGAGCTATGGCGTATTGGTGATTCACCGTTCGCGCCTAAGTTTGAAGTAGTGGCGAGGCCTAACGATTGGGTCAAGTCTGGCAGGGAACAAGCACGGGTTGCCGTGACATCAACACCAGCCAAACAACGCTTGGCCCAGTTCTGGACTGCATTGACCGCTTACCTTGCGACCCACGCTCCAAACATTCGCCCTCAAAAGCCCCTGCCTCAGCACTGGCTCAATAATTCAATTGGTCGCTCCGGGTTTGCTTTGAATCCTACGGCAAGCCACAGAGAGCGGCGATTGGGCGTAGAGCTGTACATCAACCACCCAGAGTCAAAGAGTCAATTCCAAGCGTTATTGGCACAGAAAGGTGTCATCGAAGGAAAGCTCGGCTACGAATTGGACTGGCAGGAACTCCCAGAAGCCCACGCATGCCGAATTGCAGCTTGGCGGTACGACTGCCCGCTGGAAGATGAAGTACTTTGGCCTGAGTACATCAAGTGGTTCACGGACACACTGGTGAAGATGAACGCCGTCTTCAGGCCAGCGATCCAAGCCCTGCCATGACCGAAGACCAACTCGAACAAGAAACCCTTGCTTGGCTCACCGATGTTGGCTACACCCACGTCTATGGCCCAGACATAGCCCACGATGGCCCTGCGCCAGAACGTGCGAACTACCTTCAGGTGGTCTTGCCCTTTCGTCTGCGTGAGGCCATACGCAAGCTGAACCCAACGATCCCCTCGGCAGCCCGTGAAGACGCCCTCAAGCAGGTGCTAGACCTTGGGATTCCTGTTTTACTGAGTGCCAACCGCCACTTCCATCGTCTGCTGGTGACCGGGGTTCCAGTTGAGTACCAGTTGAATGGTGAGACACGCGGGGACTTTGTTCGCTTGATTGACTGGGCTGAGCCGTCCAACAATGATTGGCTGGCGGTCAACCAGTTCTCCATTAAAGGGCCGCGCCACACCCGCAGGCCAGACATCATTCTGTTCGTCAACGGCTTGCCGCTGGTGTTGATTGAGCTGAAGAACCCGGCTGATCTGAACGCCGATGTCTGGAAGGCTTACGACCAGATTCAAACCTACAAAGAACAGATCCCTGACGTCTTTCAGACCAATGAGATCTTGGTGATCTCTGATGGAACCGAGGCGCTCATGGGGTCACTCTCGGCTGACCCTGAACGCTTCATGGCTTGGCGCACGATTGACGGTGAGACCTTGGACCCGCTGGGCGAGTTCAATGAACTGCAAACCTTGGTGCGTGGCGTTCTGGCACCCACTTACTTTCTGGATTACCTGCGTTACTTCGTGCTGTTTGAAGATGATGGCGGCATCGTCAAAAAGATTGCGGGCTACCACCAGTTTCATGCGGTGCGTCTGGCCATCACGCAGGTGGTCGCGGCATCGCGTCCCGGTGGCAATCAAAAGGGTGGCGTGGTATGGCACACGCAAGGCAGCGGCAAGAGCATCACCATGACTTGTTTCGCAGCCCGTGTGATGCAAGAACCCGCCATGGAGAACCCGACGATCGTGGTGATCACTGACCGCAATGATCTGGATGGTCAGTTGTTTGGCGTCTTCAGCTTGGCCCAAGACCTTCTGCGTGAGCAGCCGATACAGGTGACCAACCGGCAGGACTTACGCACAAAACTAGCTAACCG
>Ga0075464_10000353_pt1 | contig 19954 bp, 12 predicted proteins | sample DEB19_08_DNA_5_FD_75068 | JGI IMG/M metagenome (GOLD analysis project Ga0075464, IMG submission 75068) | Aqueous microbial communities from the Delaware River and Bay under freshwater to marine salinity gradient to study organic matter... | ecosystem: Environmental > Aquatic > Marine > Coastal ...
CAATAGTGATTATTGGGATTTCTTTTTGGGTGCCGATGCAACGGATGGTAATTGCTATCCTTTAGAGGCTGGTTCGTGTCTGGTTGTTTGGTATGATTTTAATAATCCAGCAATATATGAAACTGGTACGGATTCAATATATAGTCTTGTTACATGGGATAAAGCAGTAAATACTGGTTATACCTTAAATACGGTTGGACTTACTGGTATTGATAACGGATTAATAACATTCGATAAACAAGCTGGTGATGATTCAAACTTGGCTTTATTGTCGGCTTTGACTGGTTCAACACTTGTGATTCCAGCTAACGATATGCGACTTACACTAAATAAAGTTACTGGCACTACTGGTAACTTTATTTACCCTACTGAAATATTAAATGAAGGTGGTAAAGACTATATTAATCTTTGTGGTGGATTCTTTCAAGGATTCTATAAGTTGGATGGATATTCTTATGAAGTTTTACCAACAAGGGTTAACCAAGCTTGGGGTATTGAGATTAACTTGAAACCACAAAACCTATGTAACAATACTGAACCAATACTTAACGATATTAACCCAAATAATAGTGGGTTTTTCTTTTATATGGGGACTAGAGCCGAAAATAAATTTTGGAATATATGGGAAGGTGCGGATACTGGATGTACTAGTGCTTGTACAACTTCGATTGATTGTGTAGACACTGTTAGCGAGTGGTGTACAATACCAAAAGAGAGTGAAATATCGATAGTTGGTGATTATGGTACCGCAATTCCTTTGGACCCACCTCAAGTACACATAGATTTAGTTACGAATGGGTTTATGATATATGGTAGAGCTTACGATGGTAGCAAACCTAAATCAACTTTAGAAGAAGGTAGTATAATTTATGAACATCAAGACGAATCTCAAACAGGTATATCTTGTAAATGTAGTACATGTAATCAAAATACGGATGGTTTGGGCACAAAAACAGTGTGTAATTATGATGGTAAGGGTATTGCTGTGGTTAGTACTGCAAGTGTATTAACCAATCATAACAATCCTTTCCTTATATACGGTAGAGCAAGCAAGCATGGTCGTTCATGTGGTTGTAATTCATGTTCTGGTCCTAATGATGGTTTCGGTAATGAAACTGTTTGGTCATTTAGTGGTAGAACAAGCCCAGAAACACAGCTTAATTATAGTTTGGATGTATTTGATAATGCTTTAGGTTTTAGAATCACAGATGACGGTAGAATCGGTTATAGATTATTATCATTTACTGGTCATTGTGAAACGAATTCGTTAGGTGAAGATGTTTATGTGAGTGGTGTAACTATTGAAGAATCATATTCTGAAGCTGGATTGGTTAACCCAGATATGTGGTCTTATATTGCAATTAGATATGTTACTGATTATAAAACCGATTGTGAACTAGAGGTTATCAAACAAAGAAAGGGCAGACTTATGTTTTACGTTAATAGTAAATTAAAATATGTTGTTGAGGAATTTGACGAATTTATTGGTAGAAGACTTAATGAATATAAAGATAAACAACTTGGTGTTCCATTTAATTTTAGTTTAGGTGGTGGAACTCAAGGATTAGTTGAAAGTCAAACTTTTGATGGTTTAGACCCTAGTGATAGAAATTTAATAATTGAACAAAATTTTGCTGGTTCATTTATTGGTGGTATTTCAGATTTCAAATTTAACATTTGTGATTTAAAATATTGTAACATACAGAACAATTCTTAAATAAAAGATATTTATAAAAAACACATAAAACATGAATAATTTAATACTTAGAACAACAAATAGTCCATACGGGGATTTAAACAAAGGAAGTGTCTTGAGTCAAGGTGAAGTTGATGAGAATTTCGTTAGTTTAAAAGGTGAAGTAATATATACTGGTGAAACCCAAAATGACCAAGTTATACTAAAAAAATATAATGGTCATAACATTTCTTTTCCAGTAGGAAACGTTACACATTGGTTAGAAGGAGCTAGTAAAACAGTTGGTAGCACAGAGACCATTGTTATTTCTGGTGATTATGTATTAAGAAATTCACAACTATATTTGCTTTCGGATAATGACAGCATAACAATTGGAAATTTAATTTTCAATAAATACGCACAAATCTTTATTGGTGGATATTTATTGTTAGTAGATAGCAATATCGTTAATGATGGTTTAATCAATGTCGCTGGCGGTGTTATTTTATCTGGAAACTCAACAATAACAGGAACAGGAATTTTAATTTAAAAAATATGCAATATATACAATTACAACAACAACCAGAAGGTGATATCCCAAATGCAAGTGCTAATGGTTCTATGAACTTATTCGTAAGCAATGGTTGTATTACATTAAAAGATAACACTGGTTTAGTGTTACCACAATGTGGTGGTGGTGGTAGTGCTTTAGATAGCCTACAAATGGAATTAGGTTGGGGTTCTGGTTCAACAATTGGTGTTAACGGTGAAAGAGTTAGGCTACTAGATATCAACACGAACATAAACGATATTCTAACTGGTACAACTGGTGATGAAGTTTGGTTATTTATCGAAAGATATAAAGGTAAAAGAAAAAAGAGAAACTTAGCTGGCGATGGTATGGTTGATGAGGCTCAATGGAAACATGATGTTTATCCAGATGTATCTTTCCCAGATAGACCATCTGAAATTCAATTAACAGCAGCAATGACTAAAGATTTTTATTTTGGACAAGAACAATATTTCACAATAGAATATAACGTTGCTGAACCAATTGGTAGTGCTGGTGGTAGAATTTTATCTAAGGGGTTAGGTAAAGGTCATTCTCATACTGCTTCTTATGTTTATTTGAGATTCAAATTAAAAATAGGTAGTGACCTTAATGGTTGGTCATATACAAAGCCATTGGCAAAGATAAAATTGATGTGGGAATTTCAATTCGGTGGTAGTGGTTATTTACCGCAATTAAATTATAAATACGTATAACGTAAAAATATTGAATCCCGAATAAGGTGCCCTGTTAGGGGCACGATTAAGGGACCCTGTTAGGGGTCCGAATAAGGGGAATCACCTCTATGGGTGAACTCATGGAGACTAGTGCTGGCCGCAAGGTCAGTGCGAGACTTCATGTGGGAACTTATAGAACTTTAGTGCCGCTGTAACAGGCGGCATTTTAGCTAATAAAAAGATTTGAATCTAAAAAAAATATACACTATGTTCGAAAGTAAATTAAACAAAGACAAAGCTAATGGTTATGTATCCTTAAATAACATTAAGAAGATTGAAAGGAAATATTTACCAACTGACATATATGTTAAAAGTGGTTCATACAACGATATCACTGGTATTGCAACATTCCTAAATTCAACTGGTGGTACCTTTAGTGTGGCTGGTTTTTATACTGGTTCAAAATCTGCTGGTCAAGTATTTTGGTATGCTGAAAATGCAACACCACCATCTGTAGCTCCAATTGCAACTGGTGCTTATTCTATCGCTTTGGGTGATGATGCACAAGCCATGGATTCGAATATGTTTGTTTATGGTAATAGTGCTGGTAATGGTGCTTCAAACCCTTATAGTTCAATTTTCATGGGTAATCACGCTGGTTATCAAGCAATTAACGCTTACCAATCAAACTTCCTAGGACAAGCCGCTGGTCAATACGCATCTGGTGCTCACGACTCAAACTTTATGGGTCAATCTGCTGGTGAAAATGCTAGTAGTGCCTATCAATCAAACTTTATGGGTGTTAGTGCTGGTCAAAATGCGTATAATGCATGGTGTTCAAACTTCTTGGGTAATAATGCTGGATATGGTGCACAAAATGCTAGTAACTCAAACTTTATGGGTCAACAAGCTGGTGAAAATTCATATAATGCGTCTAACTCAAACTTTTTTGGGTATCAAGCTGGTCAAAGTGCAACAGGTGCTAATAACTCAAACTTTATGGGTGGTTATGCTGGAGCTTACGCCAGCAATGCTCATAATTCTAATTTCTTGGGTAATTATGCTGGTTATGGTACTAATGCTTATGAGTCAAACTTTTTTGGTACTCTGGCTGGTAGTAACGCTATAGGTGTTAGATATTCAAACTTTATGGGTGTGCAAGCTGGTCAAAGTGCCACCAACGCTATTAACTCAAACTTCTTTGGTGTTTACGCTGGTTATTATGCTGTCAATGCTAATGACTCAAACTTTATGGGTGTAAATGCTGGTAATGCTGCAACTAATGCTAATCAATCAAACTTTATTGGTAATAGTGCTGGTCAAAATGCTGCTGGGGCTTATAACGCAAACTTCATAGGACAACAGGCTGGTCAAAATGCAACCAATGCTTATCACTCAAACTTTATGGGTTATCAAGCTGGTTCTGGTGCAACCAATGCCAATCAATCAAACTTTATAGGGGTACTAGCTGGTAGTGGTGCAATTGCTGCTAATGGCTCAACTTTTATAGGTGGTTCTGCTGGTAAGAACGCAATCAGTGCTGGTCAATCAAACTTCATAGGTCAACAGGCTGGTGCTAACGCTACAAATGCTAGTAACTCAAACTTTATAGGTACTTGGGCTGGTTATCAATCCACCAATGCTGGTCAATCAAACTTTATCGGTTTTTATGCTGGGTATGGTGCAACTGCTGCTCATGATTCAAACTTTTTTGGTCAACAAACTGGGTATGGTGCGACTGGAGCTTATAATTCAAACTTCCTAGGTCAATCTGCTGGTAATGCTGCAACTAATGCTAATAACTCAAACTTTTTGGGTCAAGGTGCTGGTCAAAGTGCAATCAATGCTGGTCAATCAAACTTTTTAGGGTATCAAGCTGGAATAGATGCTACAAATGCTAGTAACTCAAACTTTATGGGGGCAAATGCTGGTAATCAAGCAACCAATGCTGTTAACTCAAACTTTATGGGGCAATATGCTGGGTATTTAGCAACAGCCGCATCTAATTCAAACTTTATTGGTACTAGTGCTGGTAATGCTGCAACTAGTGCTTATCAATCAAATTTCATAGGTTATAATGTTGGACAAAATGCAACAGGTGCTAATAACGCAAACTTTTTAGGAGTTCAAGCTGGTAATGCTGCAACTAGTGCTCATCATTCAAATTTCATAGGGACAAATGCTGGTGGTAATGCAAGTGGTGCTTATAACTCAAACTTCTTTGGTAATCAAGCTGGGTATCAAGCTACCAATGCATGGAGTTCAAACTTTATAGGTATACAAGCTGGATATCAAGGAACTGAGGCTAATAACTCAAACTTTTTGGGTAATAACGCTGGGTATGTTGCAAGTGGTGCTAATAGGTCAAACTTTATAGGTCCTTACGCTGGTAATTATGCTTATAACGCTTCTGATGGTAATTTCTTAGGGTTATATGCTGGGCAAAGTGCTAAAAACGCCAATCAATCAAACTTTTTAGGAAGACAAGCTGGTGATAATGCAGTTAATGCTAATAACTCAAACTTCTTTGGTTATACTGCTGGTTATTACGCTCTAAGTGGTAATAACTCAAACTTCATGGGTTATCAAGCTGGGTATGTAGCATCTAATGCTAATAACTCAAACTTTTTTGGTACTAATGCTGGTAATGGTGCAACCAATGCTAATAACTCAAACTTCTTTGGTCAACAAGCTGGTCAAACCGCTACCAATGCTAGTTACTCAAACTTTATGGGTCAACAAGCTGGTTCAGCTGCGACTGGGGCTAACCAATCAAACTTTTTAGGTTTCCAATCTGGGTTTCAAGCTAGTGGAGCTAGTAGGTCAAACTTTATAGGTCAACAAGCTGGTTTAGGTGCAACCGATGCTTTTAGGTCAAACTTCATGGGTTATAGTGCTGGACAATATGCGACTAACGCTTATTATTCAAATTTTATGGGGCAATTTGCTGGTAGTGGTTCTACTGCTGCTAACCAATCAAACTTTTTGGGTTATGGTGCTGGTCAAAACGCTGCTGGTGCTAATAACTCAAACTTTATGGGTTTCCAAGCTGGTAATGCAGCAACCAACGCTAGTCAATCAAATTTTATTGGTCAAAATGCTGGTAGTGGTGCTACTTATGCTGTTTATTCAAACTTTTTAGGTTATAACGCTGGACAAAATGCTGCTGGTTCTAATAACTCAAATTTTATGGGTCAATATGCTGGACAAAATACTAGTGCTACAAATACTAACTTTTTTGGGGTTCAAGCTGGCCAAAATGCGTATAACGCTAATAGTTCAAACTTCTTGGGTTATTATGCTGGTAATGCCGCTACAGATGCTAGTGGTTCAAACTTCATGGGTTCAAATGCTGGACAAAACGCTACAAGTGCAAATAATTCAAACTTTATTGGTAATGGTGCTGGTAATGGTGCTACATCTGCCACAGAATCAAATTTCTTAGGAACAAATGCTGGTTTTCAAGCATCAAGTGCTCAGTATTCAAATTTCATGGGTCGACAAGCTGGTCAAGCAGCTACAAACGCATCTAATTCAAACTTTTTGGGTCAAGGTGCTGGTTTCGGTGCAAGTGGTGCTAATAACTCAAATTTCTTTGGAAAACAAGCTGGGCAAGGTTCTTCTGGGAATAATGTTAACGCATTTGGTACTAATGCTGCTAATGGTAACACTTTAAATGGACAAACAATTTTTTCAAATAGTTCTCTACCATCTTATGTTGATAGAGCTGCCGCTACAACTGCTATTACTGTTCTTAACGGTGCTAGTGCTGGTAACACATATTTATATTATAACGAAACAACGTTTATGATAGAGGGTGTAAGACTATAATAATTAACAACTAATTTTAAAATAATAAATTAACATATGGAATTTCACATAAATAAAAATTCAACACTTCCAGTTCTAAAATTGGAACTTATAAAAGATGGAAGAAATGATTTTCATAAATTCCACGATAAAATTCAAAATGCCAGCATAACTTTTACAATGACTGATGTAATTACTGGTGTTAAAAAAATAGCTAAAAAATCGGCTGGTATTCAACAAGTGGAACCAGCTAGTGATTGCGTAGGTGATGAATTTTATCTAGTTTACCAATTTACTGAAAAAGAAACAAATACTGCTGCTAGATATGCTGCCCAATTTGAGATTCATTTCTTAGATGGGTCTGGAACACTTATTGTGCCTATCAGAGAAGAACTTTTTGTTAATGTTTTAGATGGTAGTATAAAAAAATAATTACCTTTTGTTGCATTATTGAATCTTATTTCGTAACTTTGTAATGTACAAAGTTAAAAATATTTATTGATTTTTACTTGTATAAACTGATTTTGTGTCGTACCTTTGTAAAAAAGATATAACTATGAGTCAATCAAAAACAAAAGTCGATACGGAAGTAATCGAATCTTTCCTTCAAGGAAATAACCCTCAAAAATATATCGTAGCTGTTGAATCTAGCTACGATAAACCTACCGTGACACTTGTCATTAATGATAGGGAAACTAACACTAAAACACTAGTCGAAGATAAATTTAAACCGTTCCTATGGTTTAAGGAAGATATCACAAAGATTCTTTATGGTGGTAAACGTATGAAAACAATCGAAGCGTGTACTAGACATGGTGTTAAGATTACTAGACTTCGTACAAACGATGACAACGGTAATATACCTTTAAGGATGGAAAATGGTTATAAGTATTTGGCCACATGTAAAAATGCTTATAAAGATTTAATCACATTCTTTAAATTTGGTGGTGTTGATATCTTCAGCCAAGAATTTTCTAGAAACTTTGTTATGTTCAGTCCAACTGAGCAATATCTTATTCAAACAGGTAAACGTTTATTTAAAGGAATGGATGACTACGATGATGTCCATAGATTTCAATTTGACTTGGAGACGGAAGGATTGTTCGCTAGCAAAAATGCTATCTTCCAAATCGGTGTTAGAGATAATAGAGGATTTGAAGGTGTTATCGAAACCATAGGAAAAGATGGTCAAGAAAAACGTAATTCGGAAAGAGAAAATATCGCTAAATTCTTCCAAGTAATCGATGCGATTCAACCAGATATTATTACTGGTTATAACTCGGAGAATTTTGACTGGCCTTTCTTATTTGAACGTGCTGAAAGACTTTCAATACCAATCACAGAATTGGCAATCACACTAAATAGAATTTCTAAGATTAAACGTAAACCAGCATCACTTAAATTAGGTGGTGAAACTGAAGTTTACCAACAAACACATATGTATGGTTATAACATCATAGATATCTCACACGCTGTACGTAGAGCAATGGCAATTAACTCTGAAATTAAATCATGGGGGTTAAAATACATCACTCAATATTCTGAAATCGCAAAACCTAACCGTGTATACGTGCCAGGTGATAAAATCAACACTACATGGGCTGACAAAGTAAGCAAATTTGCTTTCAACGATAAAAACGGTGACTGGTATAAGATTACTGAAAAGAATCCATTAAAAACTGATTACAAGATTGTAAAAGGTGATTATATTGTACAACGATATCTTTGTGATGACTTATGGGAAACTGAACAAATTGATAATATATTCAACCAAGCCAGTTTCCTTATTGCTAAGATGCTTCCAACAACATTCATGCGTAGTTCAACGATGGGTACTGCTGGTCAATGGAAACTTATTATGGCTGCATGGTCATATGAGAATGGGTTGGCCATTCCAGAAACACAAGCTAAACGTGAATTTACTGGTGGACTTTCTCGTCTCTTGGAAGTAGGTTATGCTAGAAATGTAGTGAAACTAGATTACGCTGCTCTTTATCCTAAAACACAACTTACCCATAATATCTTCCCAGACTTAGATATCAGCGGTGTAATGGAAGGTATGTTAACCTACGTGGTTGATACACGTGATAAGTTTAAATTCTTAAACGGAAAAGAGAAGAAAACCGTAAAAGCGTTAGAAAAACGTTTAAAAGAAGAAGACTTATCGGCTGAAGAAAAAGAACAGCTAACAAAAGAGATTCACGACCATAAAGCAATGGCAAATCTATATGATAAAAAACAGTTACCACTTAAGATTCTTGCCAACTCATGGTTTGGTTCATATGGTGCTCCATATATCTTTAACTGGGGTGATACCGATTCAGCTGAAGAAACAACATGTCGTGGTCGTCAGTATTTAAGACTAATGGTGAAACACTTTACTGAAACTCACGGGTTCCGTGCTCTTGTAGGTGATACCGATGGTTTTAACTTCTCATTCCCAGACAATGTGAATGAAATAAAATACTTAGCAAAAGGTACGCACTGGAAAACAACTGATGATGCTGGTAAAGAACTTTCTGGTTTAGATGCCGTATTGGCCGAGTTCAACGAAAACTATATGGAAGGTCGTATGGGGTTGGATATCGATGATATTTGTAACTCTACTATCAACTTTGCTAGAAAGAACTACGCCAATGATATTGGTGGTAAGATTAAATTAGTTGGTAACTCTGTGAAGTCTAAAAAGATGTCAGTTTATATCGAAGATTTCTTGGGTAAAGCTATTCGTATGTTGCTAGATGGTGATGGTCATTCTTTCATCACTTACTACCATGAATATGTAGATAAGATTTATAATTACCAAATACCCCTAGTTAAGATAGCCTCTAAAGCTAGAGTTAAGCTTTCTATGACAGATTATAAGAAAAAGGCTACTATGAAGAACAAGGCTGGTAATCCAATGCCTAAACAAGCTCATATGGAGTTGGCTCTTAGAGATAATATCGATATTACATTAGGTGATACTCTTTATTATGTGAATACTGGTAGTGTTAAATCTCATGGTGATTTAAAAAGTGAAAAAAACAAAGAAACTGGTTTTTCAACTGTAACTCTTAATTGTAAATCAATTTCACCAGATACTGTTGAACGTGATTTCGAGTTAATCAAAGAAGTTGAAATGTTAAAGAAAGCTTTGACCGCTATGGAACAAAATGATGAAATGGATATGGAAGCTTTTGCTAGTATTGGACAAAGAATCATAGAAATCGATAATTCATTGGCAACTGACGAATATAACGTTGCTCGTTATTTGGATAACTTTAATAAAAAGGTTAAACCGTTATTGGTTTGTTTCAGTCAAGAAATTAGAGATAGAATTCTTTTAGATATAGTTAAGATTAAAGATAAAGATACCAAGAAAGTAACTGAAAAGTTAAAAGAAAGAGTTATCTTTACCAAAGGTGAGTGCGAATTAGTTTCTGGTATTCCATTCAAGGATGGTGACCAAGATTCATATGAAGACCTTATGCGTATGGAAGATAAAGAAATCAAGTTTTGGGATAAGGTTAATAAGCTTCCAAATAATATGGAACAAGCTGAATGGGATGAATTAAGAGCTGATTATCATGAACGTATGCGTATCGCTAGGTTAGAAGGTATCGAACATGAGAAAAAAATGTTAGATGATATCTTTAGACACTTAGAGGTTAAAGACCTTAACGATATTGATAAGAAATGTGAACTTCCAATCGATATATTTGTTTTGTGTGATGTAGATTCTGATAATGATGGTGTGTTTTTAGTTTCTAGAAAATGGAATATAGAACTATGTAGATATGTTGATATTTTCAAATACAAAGAGCAAGCCAATGAAAGATTTAGGTACTATCAAATGGCTGGAAATGGTAACGAAGATAATAGATATGACCAATGGTTGGACTATGTTGCTGAATGTAAGGTTTTGACTGGTGATACCTTATCTATAGAGTTTGAAGAAATTGAAGACTACGTGGAAATTACCGAACAAACTAACATAGCTGAAATCTTAAAAGAAAAAGCCAGTAAAGTAGTTATTGTTGAACCAATAAAAGAAATCAAAAAGAAAATAATATCGGATGATGATGATGAAGAGGATGAAACTGACGATGAAGTAATAAAGTTTGATGATGAATTCGATGATACCATTGCTGAAATACCAGAAGGATATATTGTTGATGTGTATGATGAAACTGCCGATATGAATGGAATGTATCGTGAGGAAGAACTTCAACATAAAGATGAACTAAAAAAAGAAGATGAACCAAAAAAAGAAGATGAATGGGAATTCTAACAAATAAATAAGGGACTTAACGTCCCTTTTTTTATTTTAAATTCTCAACTACTAAGCCTTGAGCTTCAAGTTTACCTTTAACAATACTATATATTAGTTCGTAAAGATAATTGTCAGATAATTCTCCTTGTACGAATTCTAGCATATATGAGCTAGATACTTCAAAACACTCACATCTATCGTTAGCATCAGCTTCTCTAATTTCTTTACTAACGTATTTGTTAAACATAACGTTATTCATGTTTTGTTTGTTAATCATGATGTTTTCAATGTTTAAATACATTTCTGAAGTTTCACCTTTGTTAGTGTGTAAAGGTGTTGTAATTTTTAATCCCATTTTTTTGTTTTTTTTATTTGTTTGTTATTTATTGTATTAATATACCCAAAATCCTAGTGGGTGGTGTTTTAATGATGTATTCAAATCGGTAGCTTCTTTAGCCCCTCTTTCTAATTGAGATGTACTTGAAAGTCTTAATAATCTAGCTTCTAGTCTTTCTAAAACTGCTTTTCTCTCATCGTTACCTTCAGAGATAAGTGTTTCGTAGTCCATGGTTCTTTCACCTTCTGGAAGACCTACAATACCACCAAATTTACCTCTGGTTCTACCTAGAGCTCTCTTGGCTTCAGCAATGAATAATTGTCTTACTAGAGTCTTGGTTGGTTCGTTAAAATCATTGAAATCTAACTTTGATAATTGAACTTGATTCGGCATTTTGATAATGTCTGGGTTGTCGTTTTTACACGCTTCTAAATTTTCTGGTGTAGTATCATAATAATGATACCAAACTTGACAACCTGTAAGGTTTATAGAACTACCAACACCACCAATACCTTGACCGAATGATAACTTAGAACCAGGAACAGATAATAAATGTAATAATTTTGTTCCGTTAGGTCCAGCTGTAACTTTATGTACCAACTCACTTCTTATGATACGATTTTTAAGGTTCATATCCGCAGCGGTTAATAATATATCAAATGCTGGTGCAATATAGTAACCCATACGACCAAAACCTGGCCCACCTGTTCCTACACCACCACCTGTTTGTGCAAAACCACCACCAAAACCATAATCGATACCACCATAGTTAGCTAATAAAGCTTGACTAGTTGCTGGTGGAGTAATCCAAAGAACTTCATTTATTTCACGTCCAGCTGGAATAATATAAACTTGTCTTCCAGCTTCTAATTCAACATAATCTTTTTTAAGTTCCCATGGTCCATTAGATTGTAATCCAACTTGTTTTGAATAAGCATATGTATATTGAGTCATAAAGTCAAAGCTTCTAACACTCAAAGCAAATGCCATATCGGTAGTGTCAACATTGTGACCTAACAATGATTGCCATTGATGTTCAATCAACCACTCTTGTACGTATTGAGCATAATCCTCAATTGATATTTCTAGAAGAGTACATAATACTTCATCTGGAACTTCAATAGTACGGATTGGTGCACCTACAGAGTGTCTAAATTGACGAAACAATTTTTCTTTTTCTTCTGAGCTTACTGCCATAATTTACTTTTCTTATAAATATAAGAAAAAATCAATTTATACTAAAAAACTCTTGGTTAATTCAGCAGCTTCTTTAATACTTCTAAAAGAAACATTAGGAATAAGTAATTGTTTACCTATTTTGATAACAGGAACTTCCTCTGCTTTTGAAACTTCTAGTATCGCATCAAATTCTTCTTTATTTTCTTCTAAGTTGATATTGACATCTTTATATTCAATACCTTCAGTTGTTAAAATCTCCTTCAATTCTGTACAGTAAGGACATTCTGGGAATGTGTAAATCGTAACCATATTTATGCTGTTATTAATTCATCCACCAATAAGGCGGTTATTTCATCTTCTGTTAATTTTTTATCACCCATAATGGTTGATATAACGTCTTTTTTGTTATTTAACATATGCCACATTCTAGTTGAGATTGTGTCGTCAAATAATTGGTAGTAAACATTAACATCATTCTTTTGACCAATACGGAATGCTCTATCTTCGGCCTGTTCATTATTACCAGGAACCCAGTCAAATGAATTGAATATCACAACAGTACCTTCGGTAAGTGTAATACCAACACCAGCTGATTTAATATTCCCAACAAATACCTTAACCTTTGGATTGTTTTGGAACGCATCTACTGACCTTTGTTTTTGAGTCGTTGTCATCGGCCCGTTATGTTTTACCGCTAGCTTACCAAAATGATTCGTAATTATTTCTAGTTCTTCAGTAAAGCTAGTAAAGACAATTACCTTACGACCCATTTCAATCGCATTTTCAACCATTTCAATAGTATAAGGGATAGCTTCTAAAGCAATAAATTGTCTCAAAAGAATAAGTTCAACCAAATCTTTTTGTAATTCGTTGGTTTTCTTACCTTCTAATTTTCTTTTCTCCATATATTGTTCCCAAAGCAACTCATAATTTTTTAGACCTTTTTTATCTAATACGTGATGCATAGGTGTCATTACTTTATCTGGCATATCCAAAACTTCAGTCTTTAAACGTCTAACAATAATATTTTTCGTTTTTGAAGCCAATTCTTCTAAGTTGCTGGCACCATCGGTTAACCATATTTGTTTTCTTTGACCATTTTTAAGTGTTCTAAAGAATTGTCTACCATCACAATATCTAACCGCAAAGTGTTTCCAGTTATCAGCAATAGGTGACTTGATTATCTTTAAAAGATTAAAGAAATCCATAGGTCTATTAGCAACAGGTGTTCCTGTAAGTAACCAAACCTTATCGATATTATGTTTTGTTGATAGCTCTACCATAACCTTACCACGAATACTTTCATTGTTTTTTAAGTAATGTGCTTCATCAATGATTGCTAAGTCGAAACCAGCGTTAGCCAACTCTCGATTCAACACTTCTTCTGGCTCACCTTCTTTACGTTTCTTACCAACACTAAGAGTGTGAAAGTTTTTAAGAATATCGAAGTTAATGATTGTGAATTTTGCATCATTCCATTTTTTACCATCGATGATTGTTGTATCGTCACAAAAAACATTTATTTCTCTTTCCCAGTTAATCTTCGTTGAAGATGGGCAAACAACTAGTATCTTTTTGGCCCCACTTTCTAGTGCAGCGATAATAGATTGTATAGATTTACCTAATCCCATGTCATCGGCTAATATACAGCCGTTTCTAGACAATAAAAACTTAATTCCGTCTTCTTGGTGCTGATAAAGTTTTTTACCCGTCTCACCCAATATATCGTTGTATTTTGTAAAATCTACATCTACTTTTATTTCTTCAAAATAAGGGTCATCGGTAACTTGTGTTTTTGGTAACCAATACATCTTAGATTCCTTCTGGTTTTGTTTAAGTTTCCCATAAACGTGAAATGTTTTTTCGGTGTCGGCCAGTATGAATTCGATTAGAATTTTCTCTGGTGTAAATGATAATTCATTTTGTTTTTGTAACTCATCACCTAGGTAACTAGTAATACCAATCACTCGATTGATATACTGTGGTTCTCTATCGTGATTATCCAATATATATTTTGATTGGTTCTCGGTAAGAGCCAATTTTTTATTCTTTAAGTAAGCAATCTTTAATTTCTTAAGATATGGGTTAATACCTTCATAACCCTCAAGTAGTGAAATCGCTGAATGTCCTCGTATGTCGTCTAAATTTATCAATGTCTTTTTGTTTTATCCTGGTAATTATATCTAAATATAAGAAAAAAATAAATAAAAATCAAGTGTTTGGTGATATTAATCAAAAGATAAATATTTATAATAAAAACGATGGACAACAAGAAAATAACACCAATCACACGTATCAATAAGTTTTTCTCTGAATCTGATTTTCAATTAGAAATAGAAATGGGTCGTGAGGCAATTGAAGGTGATGGGAACTTTACTGTAATTCTATATCGAGTTGATAGGGAGATGACCGAATCAGATAACTTATATGGTGAAGCTTCTAAGGATGGTATAAGATTTTTCCCACCTTTAGAACTTAAGGTTTTACCAATTATGGCGGCTCCAGAGAATAAAGCTTATAATAAAGACGGTGGCTTGAGATATCTTCAAGATGGTCAATTAACCTTTGGAATATATGAAGCTCAATTGAGTGAATTAGATACTGAAATTAGCTACGGTGATTACATCGGTTATCCTGTTACAGAAACTGAAATTAGATATTTTAGTGTTGCTAATGACGGGGCTAAAAATTACGATAATACACATACTATTATGGGTTACAAGGGTGCGTTTAGAACAGTTGTTTGTGCAAGTGTTGACCCTAGTGAATTCAGAGGTATGTAATTAATAAAAAGATGAAATTATGGCAATGCCAAAAGGATACAAAACGAATATTGACATTACCCAAGGTAAGATAGGTTTCCCTAGAAGACAAGAGATTCTTGATGGAATTGCTGATAAAGGAACTTATTTACCAAGAGGTGTAATGGAAGAAGACATGGACCAAAGCTTTGTCGAATTTATGAACTTGGATGAAGGTCTTTCAATTAGTGTTGATGGTGCCAAGATTCCAGTTATATTTTTAACAATCCAAAGATGGACAGAATTTAGTAGAACATGGCAATTTTCAGATAAATACAAAAATATAGAATTACCGTTTATTACGATAGTTAGAAAACCAGACATTCAACAAGGTCAAAACCAAGCTGGATTATGGAATATTCCAGGAAAACAAACATACACATATATGAAAGTTCCTACATGGGATGGTGTTAGACGTGGTATCGATTTATACAAGGTACCACAACCAACCGCTGTAGATTTAACTTATGAAGTTAGGTTATTTACTAACAAAATGAAAGACTTAAATAAGTTCAATGGAAAGATACAACGAGCTTTTCAATCTAGACAATGCTACATAAATGTTAATGGTCATCCAATGCCGCTGCATTTAGAAACTATTGGTGATGAAAGCAACATAGAGGATTTTGAAAATAGAAGATTCTATGTTCAAATGTTTGAGATGAAACTTTTGGGGTATATCCTAGATGAAGAAGATTATGAAGTGGTGCCAACAATAAATAGAAGTGTTTTAACTATGGAAGTAGATGAAGCCAAGATTTATAATGACGTAATATTCGAACCTTTAAAGAAAGGTAATGTAGTTACTTATAGCTTTGTTTGGAAACCTAAATCAGAACCACAATTTTCGTTTGTAGCTCAATATGATGTGAATTTTACACAATTAATTGAGGTTGAGTATCTTTCTAGAATTGTAATTACAGTTAATGGTGTTGGTGTCTTTGATGGAACAGTTTTAAGTAGTCCTTTGATTATTTTCGCAAATGATGTGATAAACATAAGAGTATATAAAAATTTCTTGGCAACTGGAACTTTCAAATTAATAGGTAGTACAATATAATGGCGTATTTCTTCAACACATCGGATATTAACCAAACATTTATAATTGAACCCCTTTCTATTACAGGTGGTTCGCCAACACTTACAGCGTGTACTGCATTATACACCAACGCTGTAGTTTCGTGTGATGGTGATACTCAGATTTTAATGGGAACTGGTGTTATAACGTTCAACGGTAATTTATATACCAATAATGATTTAACTGCCAATGTTATTAATGCTTCAACTTATTATAGTGGTGGAACAAACTTATTTGATATTATTGAAAGCAAAAATATTACTGGTGGTACATTTAATAACAATACTGACACACTAAGTCTTTATAAAACCAATGGTTCACATATTAGTGTTACTGGGTTTACTGATTATTATACTACTGGCTCTACTATAATTGGAAGTACGGCTTATTTTGATAGGAATGATAAATTAAGTGCTTATACATTAAACTTAGCAGCATTTACAGCAAATACATTTGTTACTGGTGTTACTTTTTCAGATAATCAACTAATCATTGTTAAGAATGACGGCACTAGTATCGGAACATTTATCAATACATTTACTGGTTTAACAGTTACTGGTTTATTACAATCAAAATCAATATCGGCTACAACAATATCGGCCACAACTTATTATGGGTTACCGTTAGATATTCAAGTTACTGGTGGTACGTATAATAATGGTGCTACAGTCTTCAAAAATAACACAGGTGGAACTTTTAGTGTTAGTGGTTATACAACGCCATTTACTGGCGGTACTGTTACTGGTGATACTATTTTCACAAATGGGTTAACAGCGACAACGATTAGTGCTACGACTTATTATGGTTTACCGCTTGATGTTCACACAACTGGTATGACGTTTAATGTTGCAACATATGACCTTACTATAAAGGGTAATGATGGTATAGATTATACCCAAAACTTAGGTATTCTGGCTACAGATATGACTATAACTGGTGGTACTTATAATATCAATACAGGTATTGTTACATTTACGAATAATACAGGTGGAACATTTAGTGTATCTGGTTTTAGTAGTGGTATGACTGATTCATTTACTACTAGTGCAAACTTAAGTGGTGAAACTATCCAATTTAATAACAATTTACAAGGTCCAAACTTTTATAATATAAGTTTAACACCTTTATTAAGTGGTAAAACAAACCTAACATTATTCGCTGAACATACTGGAAACACCAATAATCCACATCAAACTAGCTTTGCTAATTTAATTAGTACTGCACATACACATTCAATAAATGATGTTATTGGGTTGACCGATGCACTTAATCATAAATTTGAAACTTCTGGTGGTACAATATTTGGGTCGGTTTCTGCGAGTACACTGAGTGCTGTAACTTATAATGGTTATATTCCATATAACTCAACAAATCCAAATGGTTATATTACTGGTTATACTGATTATTATGTTACTGGAAGTAGTTTTAACGTTACAAATAAAACATTAAGAAATACTAGAAATGATAATACAAATATTGATGTAATATTACCCGTTAGAACTTTTTTAACAGCCAGTACTACAACAACAAATAATGCATTACAAATAATCGACACAATAACTGGAATTACTGACAATTCAAATGTATTTATAATTAGTTACCTAAACGCTTTCAAAGATTCTATTGATTATGGTTTTTGGAAAAGAACACTTGCTATAAATAAAGTATCTGGGTTGGTTAAGGTTGTTGGTGAAAATTCTGATTTTGATAGGGTTTCTAGCGGTATGACACCTAATTCAGTGATATACTCTGCAAATAGTGGTAATATTCTGATAAGTGTTAGTGGTGAAACAGCTAAAAATTATACATGGACATCAAATTGGGAAATAATAAAATAATAAGAGATATTTATAAATAAACATAATAAATGGCATCAACAAATATTAGGTCATTATCGTTAGGGGCTATTTTAATTCAAAGCGGAAACGGTATCCCAGACCATATATCAACAAAGGGAACACAATATACAGACTTAAATACCGCTATTGAATATGTCAATAAAGACGGTGTTGCAACTTGGGCTATGCTTATAGACTCAACTATTGGTGGAAGCTTTAGTGGTGGGACAGTATCTGGTGCAACATTTTTTAGTGGTGGTCTATCAGCTACTACATTTTCAGCGACAACTTATTTAGGTTTACCAACTGATATTTTTGTTAGTGGTGGAACATATTCCGCTGGGACAGCATCATTTACTAATACGACTGGTGGAACTTTTAGTGTGACTGGATTTAGTACTAGTAATGGAACTTCATTTACTGGTGGTACTGTGTCTGGTGCGACAAACTTTTTAAATGGACTTACAGCCAACACGTTGAGTGCTACTAGTATAAACAAGGTTGATTACATGGTATTTAATACTGGAACAACTAGTGCTTCTACAGTTGCTGGAACTGTTTATTTTGATAACACAGAACATGCTTTATCATACAATACTTCTATTAACCAAGGTGTTACAGTTAACATGGGTCAACAGAATTATATTAGAGTATTCAATAATTCTGGTACTGATATTCAAAAAGGTAAGGCTTTGGAAATACTTTCAGCTTATAGTGGTTTACCAAGTGTAACGCTAGCTTTAAACAAACATGTAGGTTTTAACATTATTGGTGTTAGTGCTGAACTAATTCCTAATAATACGGAAGGTATTGCAATAACAAATGGTATTATTAGTAACATCCAATTAACTGGTATTACGGTTGGTTCTTTGGTCTATGCTTCAGATACAGTACCTGGTAAATTAGATGATTCTACTAAATATTTTTCATTTCCTTTAACAGCTAGAACCAACAGCGTTGGTTATGTTGTTCAAACTGGTAATACAACTGGTAAATTATTTGTTGATATTCAAAACGAAAATTCAGTATTATCACTTACTGATTTACAAAGAAATGTGTTGGAAGGAAACGCTATATCTACTGGTGTGTTTTCTTTTAGTGGGATTACTCTAGGTGTTGGGAACACTTTTAATATAGGTCCAGCACAAGGTTGGGTGGTAGATAACACAACAGATGTTTTAAAACCAGACGCAATTTATGTTAATTATTCTGGACAAACTGGGTTAACCACACCTTATTTAACTGGTTACACGGAAACATACGTATTATTAACAACAGCTGCAACTATAACGCTTTTACATGATTATCCTAGTCCACAACAAAGAAGACAAGATATTTATTTAGGTAAAATAGGTCATGGTAACAAGACCAGTCTTATCAATGCTTTTAATGAACCAGATTTAGATATATCTCCGTTATCTCAAATGAGAGATATGTTTGCACCTATCAAATTAATAAATTCTGGTGTTGTAACATCAGTTAATGGTGCTAATTTAACTTATAATTCTAGTGCTGGTTATCTTTATGGTATGGGTATTAATTTTGTTAGTAACCCATTAGCACCTAGTACTTTGTACATACCAGGTAATTCACCTGTTACTTTCCAATATAGAACACAAACTGGTGGTACTGCGACAAATAGAACAACTATAATTCCAGGATTTTATGACAATGGTGGTATAATAACAGCTATTGGTGCTCCAGCAAAACAAGCGACCAACCAACGAATATATTTACTACAAAATGGTCAATTC